>Ga0187833_10001325_pt1 | contig 28321 bp, 26 predicted proteins | sample ETNtaG_37_FD_167968 | JGI IMG/M metagenome (GOLD analysis project Ga0187833, IMG submission 167968) | Marine microbial and viral communities from oxygen minimum zone, Eastern Pacific Ocean - ETNP2014_SV_400_PacBio MetaG (Illumina Assembly) | ecosystem: Environmental > Aquatic > Marine > Hypoxic...
GATCTCAAAGCCGCCGCTCTGCAATTCGTTCTGGCCCACCCCGCAGTGGCAACTGCAGTTCCGGGCGCCCAGACAGTCGCCGAACTCGAACAGAACATCGCAATGGTCCAGCAGGATATTCCCACCGCAATGTGGGCCGATATGCGCTCAGCAGGTCTGATCCCCGACAACGCACCAACACCTGAATAAGGTGGTCAGCCCGTGTGGAATCCGGCGTTGTGGCCGGCCAGCTCTACATGGGTTTCGACGGGAGTCTTTCCGATTAGGAAGTCGAAGTCGCAGCCGTCTTGCGCCTGGGTGATGTGCTGCGAGTACATCTTGCCGTAGCCGCGTTCGAATCCACCGTCTACAGCTGGTGCTGCCAGATTGGCACGACGTCGGTCGAGTTCATCTGCATTGACGTTCAGATCGAGCGTTTTCGCTTCGACGTCCAGAGTAATCATGTCGCCGGACTGAACAAGCGCAAGCGGTCCTCCAACAGTCGATTCTGGTGATACGTGAAGAACGATAGTGCCGAACGCTGTACCGCTCATGCGAGCGTCGGAGATTCGCACCATATCGCGAACACCTTCCGCCAGAAGTTTTTTAGGCAGAGGTAAGAATCCAGCTTCTGGCATTCCGGGTCCACCGACCGGTCCTGCACCCTTCATGACCAGAATGTCGTCCCGGGTTACGTCAAGATCAAGATCGTCGATACGGTTCTTGAGATCGAGCGGGTTTTCGAATACGACTGTACGACCGGTGTGCTTCATTAATTCGGGAGAAGCAGCGATGTGCTTGATAACGGCACCATCGGGAGCGAGTGAGCCTTTCAGTACTGTGAGCCCGCCTTCCTTGGCAAGTGGTGCCGCAGGAGATAGCACAACATCATCGTTGTGACACTCAGCATCGGCGATGTTGTCGCCGAGTGTTTCGCCGGTAACGGTGAGACAGTCAAGCTGCAGCAAGCTCGACATCTTCTTGAGAACGGCTTCGACTCCACCTGCGTAAAACAGGTCTTCCATCAGGTACTTTCCACCGGGCTTGAGATTCACAATAACTGGGGTTGATTCAGACAATTCGTTGAACCGTTCGAGTGGCAGTTTGATTCCGGCACGCCCGGCTATCGCAGTGAGGTGAATAATTGCATTCGTCGAACCACCGGCAGCCAAAAGCATGCGAATCGCATTATCGAAGGCGTCTTGAGTCAAAATGTCGGATGGTCTGATTCCCTTTTGCACAAGATCAACAGCAGCGCGTCCCGAGTCTTCGGCGAGTATTTTTCGTCGCGAATCAGCACCGGGAACGGCGGCTCCGCCGGGCAGCGACATGCCGAGCGTTTCGATGATTGCGCCCATGGTCGAAGCGGTACCCATCACCATGCAATGTCCCGGAGAACGATAGATCGCAGATTCCATAGAGTCATAATCAGCTTGAGTGATGTTGCCTGCTCTCAACTCTGACCAGTATCGTCGGCAATCAGTACAAGAACCAAGCTCCTCACCTTTCCAGTTGCCCTTTAGTTGTGGTCCGCCAGTAAGAACAATTGCTGGTAAATCTGCTGACGCCGCTCCCATTAACATCGCCGGCGTGGTTTTATCACAACCAGAAAGTAAAACCACGCCATCTATAGGTAGTCCACGAATCATCTCCTCGACGTCCATTGACATTAGGTTGCGGCAAAACATCGAAGTAGGCGACAGGAAAAACTCCCCGAGAGAAATAGTCGGAAACTCTATTGGGAATCCCCCAGCGGCAATTACGCCGCGCTTGACATGCTCAGCAAGTTCGCGCAAATGAGAATTACAGTGGGTGGCTTCCGACCATGAATTTGCTATACCGATGACTGGCTTACCAGCAAACGATTCTTCTGACCAGCCTTGGTTTTTCAGACCTGCTCGATGAAGAAATCCCTCCAAATCTCGTGATCCAAACCACTCCTGGGAACGAAGAATCTTCTCATACGGCTGAGACTGTGCCATAGTTGTGTGCCTCTCAAATAGATTTAGATGAATAGTAAGCAGGCGAGTCTAGCAAACTACTCGGTGCTATTTTGTTGATATGAAATATAGTCAACAGCTGCGAGCTACATAAAACAACTGATAAAGGCGGAAAAATGACGCCCAAACGTTTTCCTGAATTATGCGTTTCTGGTTCCCCAACACAAATGGGCCAGGACATTGGAGAGCACTTCAAAAATCAAATACGTGAGGTTACAGAACTTGTTTTAGATCGTGTTAACAAAGGAACACGAAACACGATCTCTTGGGAACAAGCAGAGAATGCAGCGCGCGATAGTTTCCATCGAGTAGAAGACTTTTTCCCAGACATAATGGATGAGTTAAAGGGGACCGCCAACGCCTCAAATGTCAGTCTAGAACGACTTATGGTTATGAACTCTCGCAATCTACTTACTTTCGCCAAAGATGGCTGCACGTCAATAATGGTGTCCGACCAAGCATCAGATTCAGGTAATGGCTTCGCTGGACAAAACTGGGATAACGATCCAGCCATGGCGCCTTTTTCCGCAGTAATTACTCGAAAAGGTACTGGAAAAGCCTCATTCACGTCTTGGCTCCAACCTGGCATAGTCGCGTATATGGGATTCAATTCTGCTGGCATCGGCGTTTGCATAAATGCGTTGAACGGACCAACAGACCCGAAAGGGTTGCCCTGGTATTTCCTTGTACGCTGTATTCTTGAGTCGGAATCATCTGAGCATGCAATCAAGCAAATCCTTTCTGTACCACGAGCCCTTACGGCTAACGCAGCGATGATTACGACAGCAGGCCCTTTGAACTTGGAAATCACACCTCATTCACTGGAAAGCCTCCAAGCAGGAAATAATGGAATGCTCGTGCACACTAATCATTGTGTGCATCCCTCATTGGTATCTAACAACGAACTGTTCGCCAACCGTATATACGGGCAATCATTTGATAGAAAAGCTCGTGCGCAAGTGTTGCTGGAGCAACGAGCAACTGACGGAAAAGTTTCGATTAATGACGCACAGGCGTTGTTGTCGGATCATGAACACTTCCCAACATCAATCTGCCGGCACCCAAACGATGAACATGAAACTGGATGGCAGCGTAGCGTTATCTCGATAATCGTAGAGCCGTCTCTACGTCAAATGCACGTCTCAAACGGAAATCCCTGCGAGAACCCTTATGAGACCTACCAGATGAAATAACGTGTCGCTCACATAGACAAGGAGGACAATTTCAGTTGAGATTTAGTAAACCAACACTGATGGGCGGAATCATCGGATTCATCATGGGTGTTTTATTTTTGGTGATATCGCTCTTTCAATTCGATCAGAGTGAGACCAATGCACGGGATGTGGCTCTAGTCAGTTTATTGGTCGGGATCCCATTCTCAGTCCTGATTGGACTTGGACTAGGATGGCTGTGGGGTAAATTATTCGGTGTAAACAGCCTCTAAAACTTAAGGCGAAACATCTTCTTAAGACGAGACAAAACGCCTTTGGGGGCGTCACTACTTTGCCGTTTCAGTCGATTTGAGTTACAGACGGCACAGGTACAGTAAGGAGGATGTTTTTTCCCTCTATAAGCGCGCTCGACCAATAAACTTATTCTTCTCCGCTTCCAGAGCGGGCGACTTGTGGCGTGAGTAATTGAAATCACTTAACTTGTTGCGACCAATATAACTCGCTTCGCTAAAAAAAAATAAAAATACCAGATGAAAAATGCAAATTTAACTCTGGATTTCAATTACGCAGCCTCCCCAGGATAATCTAAGATCATATCGTGCATCATTTACTGAATCTGATTCATACAAAATTATAGATATTCATCAAATCAAGTTCGTTTGAACTTCTCACAGGTATTCCCGTATCAAACAATTATTCATTAATAAGTCAGACGATGTCGCTAAATTCTGTGACATGGCATCTACATCTAACTTTGTAGCTGTTGACACAGAATTCGTTAGAGAAAAGACCTACTGGCCCATTCTCTGCCTGATTCAAATCGCCACGAGAGATCAAGCAGTTGCAATAGACCCTTTCACCAAGGGGATAGACCTACGACCGGTTTATAAGTTAATGAAGAACAAACGTGTCTTGAAAGTTTTCCATGCAGCCAGTCAAGATATGCAGATCATGTTCAACGCTATGGGCCAAGTGCCAGAACCCGTATTCGATACTCAAATAGGCGCTATGTTCAGCGGTTACGGGGATCAACCGGCGTACGCCACGTTAGTTCAAAGAATATTAGGTGAGTCAATTGACAAGCGTTCACAAATGACTGACTGGTCCCGCAGGCCGCTTACAAAGCATCAAATAGACTACGCAATCGGTGATGTAACCCATTTGATCAATGTCTATGACAAATTGATTTCAGAATTAGAAAACTTGAATCGCATTGATTGGGCTCAAGAAGAGATATCTCATCTGCAAGATGAAAGCCTTTATGACATTGACCTTCGCGAACTCTGGCGAAAAGTTAGATTGCGAAGGCCCACCCGGCGTGCGCTTGCAATCTTGCGGGAAGTAACTGAATGGAGAGAAATCACCGCAAGAAAACAAGATATCCCAAAGAATTGGGTGGTTAGAGACGAATCACTTGCCGAAATAGCGCTCAATGCCCCTAAAACGCCTGCTGATCTCGAACGAGTACGTGGCGTGAATGAACGATTGGCAAATGGACGATACGGAACAGGGTTGATCCATGCAGTAAATATCGGACTCGAAGTTCCCGAAGAAGAATGTCCGGATCCTGACCGGGGCAAATCACCACTGCGAGGACACGATACGTTAGTGGCACTATTACAGGCATTACTAAAATTGCGATGCGATGAAAACGGGATTGCAGCCCAACTGGTGGGGAATCGCAAAGAGTTGGATCAAATCGCGACAGAAGACGAACCTGATGTACGCGCAATGACCGGATGGCGAAGAGAAATCTACGGTAATGATGCCATTGCTCTCAAAAATGGTGAAATTGCACTCACAGCAGCGGGGCTAAGTGTGCGTGTCGTAACGGCCTAAGAGCAGTTTGAAACCTCAGGGTTTATACTCCTCAAGTCACTTCGGAAGTCAAACTGTCAGGAAATTACTACATGACCTTTCACCCAAATCAAATGGATGTCATTGATCGACGTCAAGTTGAAGCTTTAATTCTTGGACCGATGCTTAAAGCTTTTCAGAATGATATTGGGGTAGAAAAAACAAATGAAATCGCTAGAACTGTAATAACGAGCCTGGCGCGAGAACAAGGTGCGCAATTCGCCCAAGATATTGGATCCAATGACCTCGAAGACTACGCCTCGAACAAAGACGCATGGCGAAGAAACGGGGCTCTCGAAATCGAAGTTATGCATAGCGATAATCAAGAATATTCATTCAATGTGACACGGTGTAAATACGCCGAAATGTACAACGAACTCGGTTATCCTGATCTTGGAGAAATTTTCTCGTGTACACGCGATTTTGAATTTTGTTCCGGTTTCAACTCAGAAATCAAGCTTCGCAGGACACAAACAATCATGGGCGGAGCATCACACTGTGATTTCCGTTATTCACATGAGCAAACAAATAAACAAGAAAGATGAGCCGATAAGTTTCGATAATAGATTTAACCGCGCTATCGTCTCTGTTTACTGTTCCCAATCAACCAAGGATTAGTCAAATTGAACCAACTGGTATGCCCGGTAGATCAAACGAATCTCGTTCTATCCAAAACTTCGGGTGAGGAATCTTCAACATGCCCGAAATGTGATGGTGTATGGATCACACTCGAAGTACTTGAGGCGCTCGAAGATCGAGCAGCAAATGCGGATATGGTTAAAGGTCAGCGGCAATACGGAAAACGTGAAGTCGGCCATGATTGCCCACATTGCAGCAAGGGAATGGTTCGGTTTCGATATAGAGGCTATAACCTCGAAATAGAATCCTGCCCCTCCGACGCAGGATTCTGGCTCGACAAAAGTGAAGACCGAGAAATACGCGATGTCATGAAAAGACGGACGTCCAATCTGGCACGTGCATCTTCGGCTGAGCGAAGTTGGCATAACGCACGTAGAGGGGTTAAAGTCGGTTTATTTCAGCGCATTAAACAGTTATTGGGTATGGACTGAGGTTAAAATCAAGAGATGTTTGATTCTGATCGTCAAAGCGCCGACATCACATTGTGCATATTTCCTCACCTTCGGGAGTTCATCGCTGTAGACGCTAGGGAAACGCGACCCAACGGGCCTGTCGTGCTCACACTGTCGATATCCAACATCCTCGGAGAAGATTTCTACTCGACAGTCGAACGTGATTTCTCAAAATTAATCCGCCGCAAAGACATAGGATTCCTAGAATTGATGGGTATCCCTCAACAGGTAGAAGCAGTGGTTCGGTCGAGTTCACTACAACGAATCATTGCGGAACTTGGAATCAACGTAACGGCAGATTCTGATGATGCCAATGGCACAGTTGGCGTTCTCTTTTTCGCTGGGTCATTACTTGAATTCGAATATTCACAACTGAGTGACGCAACCGTAAAGTTATTTGGGGATAAACTACCGACGGAAATGCTCAACCAGTTGAACGAGCAACTATCAGAATTAATAGGTAAAGAACGCTCTGCGCTGCAAATGGCCACTCGCCAGGATCTATCAGGCCTAATTTCGGGAAGCAGCGCTGCATACGTAACAATCTGGGAAAATAGCGGGAATTAACGCATTCTCAGTTCGTGACAGGCACAAAACTGTACCTTCTGTGTTAAACGATTACCATTCTAAGCACGCGACCATCTATCCACCCGACCACTCTGCTGAGTACTGATTTATCCAAATGGAAGATTCGTTCCTCGATACATTCTTGGGCCATCCGGCCGAAGGCACCTTCTTAGCTTGGCTGTCGGATGGTGGGCTTTGGGCGTTGTTGATTGCGCTAGGCGCAATAATCGGATGGTGGGCGGTACGACTTGTCTTGCGCCGAGGTCTAAGGCAGGCGATACGTGGACTCGACCAGCATGAAGCAACCGCAGATGTAGGAATGGCTGTTCAAGCCGCTGATTCTTGGATTTCCAATTTCTTTACAGCCATCGTTTTTGGCGCAGCGGCTGTGCTTGGAATACTTCAAGTCCTTGGCAGTAATATAGATCCGGCAATTGATTATCTGAAAGATTTTGGATCGGCCAGTTTCAACTGGTTGGTCACAGACGGCTTACGGATCGTCCTGATTCTATTTCTCAGCTGGGTCGTCGCCCGCGTGGCTCGACGTGCCATCCCCAGACTATTGTCATCAATCATGCTTACGCAGGCCTCAGCTGCAGACCACGATGAGATCATGAAACGGTCAGAAACACTTTCGAGCGTTTTTGTTGGTGCAGCCATCACATTCATTTATATATCTGCACTATTCATGGTTCTAACAGAACTATCAGTGCCAATCGGTCCTGTTCTTGGTGGATTCGGAATCGCCGGAATCGCCGTAGGATTTGGAGCTCAGTATTTGGTCAGAGATTTAATCGCTGGTATTTTCATACTTGCGGAAAATCACTATCGAACCGGGGATGTCGTTACGGTAGCTGGGACTACCGGATTAGTCGAGTCAATTAACCTCAGACGTACCGTGCTGCGGGATTTGGACGGACAGGTCATCGTGGTACCGAATGGCGAAATTTCTGTCGCTTTCAATAAGACAAAGTACTGGTCCAGGGTAAATCTCGACATCGGTGTTGCCTATAAAGAAGATGTCGATAGAGTTGTTGAGGTTCTTAACGAAGTTGGTGAAGAAATTGCTGCTGACCCGTATTACGGCCTGATGTTGATCACTCCTCCACAGGTCCTTCGCCTAGACTCATTAGACGATTCAGCAGTAACTTTCAAAATGTTGGGCGACTGCAAGCCCATGAAACAATGGGAAATCACAGGGGAGATGCGAAAACGCATCAAAATCCGACTCGATAATGAAGGTATCGAAATCCCATTCCCTCACCAAACCGTTTACTGGGGCGAGGCACAACCCCCATTCCGTTACGAAGGCATTGAGGAAGTCAACCAACAGACTAAATCTACTCAAAGTGAACGCGTAACAAGACCTTATACTAGTACAACTGCCGATTCTCAGAAGCAAACACCTAAGCCCGTTGACGCCGGTGCTCCAATCACGCCTGAACGTCGAGAAGAGTTGCTGGCAACAATAGCTATCGCAGCAAGCGCGCGCATGGGCGAAGCCGATTGGGACGTGAGATCACGCACCCTGCTAGTCGGCGTTGGTGATAACGAGTAGCAACTGATAAATGCAATCTGCTCGGAAAGCGGAATAGAGTATCTCCTGAATTTATTCATAAACTGATGTGATCAACAAGGCAGAACATGTTAAAACCTTCTTTGACACAGATTTCGAACGCTAACTAAAATTAGTGCCTTGATTTTGTCTTTATCAAATGCGTCCTTACGGTTCGGAGAAAAATGAGCGAAGGCCCTCCAAAAACAGGTGATGAGTTGAGAGAAGCGTTTCTCGCTTATTTCGAAACACATGACCACCTACGCATGCCGTCATCGTCACTGATTCCTGCGGCGGATCCAACGCTACTTCTTGTTAACTCAGGTATGGCTCAATTCAAACCGTATTTCTCAGGAGAGAAAGAGCCGCCGCACCTTCGTGTAACTACTTCTCAAAAGTGCTTCCGAACAACAGATATTGAAGAGGTTGGAGATGACACGCATCTGACCATGTTCGAAATGTTAGGCAATTTCAGCTTTGGAAATTATTTCAAGAAAGAGGCCTGTGCTTGGGCAGTAGACCTACTCACAAATCAATTCGGTTTGGATCCAGAGCGCCTCTATTACACGGTGTACTCCACAGACGATGAGGCTGAACAAATCTGGCGAAAACTCGGTGTTCCACCAGAACGTATTTATCGATTTGGTGATGAAGATAACTGGTGGGGACCAGCAGGAAACGAAGGAGTGTGTGGACCAAGCTCAGAAATTAACTACTACCGCGGATCTCTCGATGATGTCCCTCGCGTGGATGATCCAATCCGAAACGGGCAATGGGGACCCAATTACCACAAAGATTTCATCGAGTTATATAACTTGGTCTTCACACAATTTTATCGGGATGCAGAAGGTAACGACACTGTTCTGCCTGCGAAGAACATTGATACCGGTATGGGATTCGAACGCATGCTGGCTGTTTTACAGGATGTTGACAATGTCTACGATACAGACGCGTTTAGCGACATAATCGCACATGTTGAGAAGTTATCTGGGAAGAAGTGGAACGAAGATGCCGATATCGATCGAGCTATACGTGTCGTAGCCGAACATGCCAGATCATCTTGCTTTCTGATTGGCGACGGGGTTATTCCAGGTAATACCGGGCGCGGCTACGTGCTGAGACGCCTGATCAGACGCGGAATGCTGTTCGGCCGAGATCTTGGAATTAACGATTCCACTTTATCGTCGCTTACCAAAACGATTCGCGACCAAATGAGTCATATCTACCCCGAATTGGCACAAAACTATGATTTCATCAAAAATGTTCTGAAACAAGAAGAGAACAGCTTCTCACGCACCTTAGAGTTCGGTGCACTTGTGCTCTCAGGAATGATCAACTATCGATTTGAAAACCCGGATGCGGCCCGACTTGCCAGAGATGGCAAACAACTAGAGCCACCAACTGGTGATGAAGCTCATGTCATCGGTCGAAGACAGGCAATGTCAGAAATACAGAGCCTGATCGAATCGGTCAACACAGACGGAATTAATTTCTGGCAAACTCGTATTTCCGGCAAAGAAGCGTTTGTACTGTATGACACATACGGATACCCGTTCGAAGTTACTGAGGAAGTTGCAAGAAAAGCCGGTCTCTCAATAGATGCCGACGGATTTTCCTCCGAAATGCAAAATCAACGGGAACGGGGACGGGCTGTCGGAGCATTTGGAGGCAATGCTGATTCAACCCGAATCTATGAAGATCTGGAAGTCGAAGACACTCCATTCATAGGCTATGAGACATTGACTGCAGATGCCACAATCTCAGCGATTGTGATGAATGGCACCAGTGTGGAATCAGCGAAACAAGACGATAAAGTGGAATTAATCCTTGATAAAACACCTTTCTACGCCGCTCGAGGTGGGCAGGTAGGTGACACGGGAATTATTGCTAATCAAAACTGTGAAATTCAAATAACAGACACCAGGGCTCCCTACGGGCACGTAAATGTTCATTTCGGCACTGTCATGTCGGGTTCGATACACAAAGGTGACGCAATTAAAGCTGCTGTAGATGAAGAACGGCGCGAACGTATCCGACGCAACCACACAGCTACCCACCTAGTGCACGCCGCGCTACGGGAGATTGTAGGAAGCCATGTACGGCAGGCAGGATCCGTCGTTGACCCCGATAGACTCCGATTCGATTTTACAAACATGGAGGCACTCACAAAAGAACAGATCTGGGCAGTCCAGAAACGCGTAAACGAGAAGATTCGCCTAAACCGAGAAGTCGAAGTCCACTGGACCACGTATGGAGATGCAGTGGCGGAGGGTGCTTTAGCCTTCTTCGGCGACACGTATGAAAACGAAGTCCGCACTATAAAGATCGACGCTCCCTGGAGCTACGAGCTTTGTGGCGGTACTCACATGAATCAAACTGGCGGGATCGGGACTTTCGTGATCATGTCAGAAACAGGCATCGGATCTGGCATGCGACGTATGGAAGCAATAACCGGTGTTGCTGCCGAGCAGGAAGTTTTTGATCGATTCGGTGCGCTTGAAAATATCGCTACAAAGTTCCACGTCGGCGTTTCTGAAGCTAACTCTCGGATCGACGCAACGATAGAGGATCTCAGCCAAACCCGAAAACGCGTAACACAACTCGAGCAGCAACTACTACAAGCAAGCGTTGGATCGACTACTGGAAATAACTCAACTACCAGAGTTGATATTGACTCAAACGGGACTACCATACACGTTGAAATTGGTCAGATTCCCGCCTCGAATGTTAACGCACTAAGAAAAGCCGGTGATCATCTAAAAAATCAGATCGGCGAAGGTGTGGTGGTATTGGGAAGTGTGATAGCCGGACGCCCAATGATCATCGTCATGGCAACCCAAGAGGTGGTCAAAGCCGGAATCCATTCGGGAAATATTGCGCGAGAAATAGCGAAATGTATCGACGGCGGAGGTGGAGGCAGTCCAGTTGTGGCTCAGGCAGGAGGGAAACAAGCGGATCAACTTATCGTAGCCCTCGACGCTACAGAAGAAATCATCAAAACATCACTAAAGTAAAACCAACAAAGCAGGCGGTTAAATATTCCAAATTTAGGGCGAGCGCTGGGAGTTGACTACGGTGACGTCAGAATTGGACTGGCCCTGAGTGATCCGACCGGAACCCTCGCAACTCCAATTGAGCCAATGAAAGCCACCGGAGCAGATGATCCTATCAACATCGCATCTTTGGCGGCGAACCACCAGGCTCTGTCCATCGTTGTGGGTTTACCACTTTCAATGGACGGTTCAGTGGGAAAAGCTGCTCGTAAAGTTAAAGCATTCTGTTCCAGATTGCGAACCGTTACGGAATTACCTGTAATTTTATGGGATGAGCGAATGACTACTTTAGAAGCCCACACACTGTTACGAGCGGCAGGTAAATCACCTTCTAAAGCAAGAGGTATGGACCGCGGCAAAATAGACTCAGCCTCTGCTGCGATCATTCTCAACTCGTACATTGAATCGAAGTAAGTAGCCAATACTGACGCCATAGACTAGGTTTGGAGAATTATGAGTAGCAATATTGGTGTAATGGGACATCCTATAGGACACACAAAATCCCCTGTCTTCCAACAGGCCGGTCTAGACGCACTGGGCATCAAAGAAACTTTCGAAATCTGGGACGTATTGCCTGAAGCGCTCGCAGACAAAGTGGCCACATTCCGTTCTGATGGATTTCTTGCCGCCTGTGTAACCCTACCTCATAAACAAAACGTTATCCCAATGATCGATGAACTGTCCGATGCTGCCCAAGCAATTGGAGCAGTCAACTGGATATTCAACAAAAACGGCAAGCTTATCGGGCATAACACCGATGGCACGGGCTTTATACGGGCTCTAAGAGAAAAAGTTGGATTTAATCCTCAAGGTGGTGATGCAACCATATTCGGAGCGGGAGGGGCCGCTCGAGCTGTCTCATACGCCTTAAAAGAAGCAGGAGTTAAAAGATTAACCATTGCAAACCGCACTGTTGAAAGAGCCCGTGAACTAGCATCCTACTTCACGGAAGCAAGTTTTAAGCCTGAAGCGATTAGCATGGATAGAGATGAGCTTGCCGACCGCGTCCCATATTCGAACTTGCTAGTTAACGCAACTTCATTAGGAATGGCGGGAGGCCCCGCTGAATTCGCAACTCCGGTCACGTCCGATATGATCTCGGCAGATGCAATTGGTTACGATGTCGTATACGCTCCACCAATAACGCGGTTTTTACGAGAAGTCGACGAGGCCGGTGCAACCAGTGCCGGTGGCATCAGTATGCTTGTTTTTCAAGGAATAGAAGGTTTCGAAATGGCAACAGGAAAAAAAGCGCCAGTAAACACAATGTTTTCGGCAATCGAGAGATCTCTCAAACTAGAGTGAACAGGATGTTTGAATTCTGGCAACTGCCTATAATTCCACTAAGTATCAGCGCTATAAGACAAATCCCCTTGTAAATGCACTGCAAACATCATCTCCGAGGGATGAACGAGAAACGAGACTCATGACGACATTTCGCTACCTGACGGCTGGAGAATCACATGGTCCAGGCCTTACGGTCATTGTGGAAGGAATACCTGCTGGACTCGATGTAAGTGAAGACTACATCGAGAAGCAGATGTCGCGCCGTCAGCAGGGATATGGCTCTGGTGGTCGGATGAAAATCGAAAAAGATCGTGCCCAGCTTCGTTCTGGAGTACGACACGGTGTATCGCTGGGTTCTCCAATCGCAATGTGGGTCGAAAACCGAGATTTTTCTAACTGGACAGACGCCATGGCAATTGTTCCAGTGGATGAGGATGTAGATAAAAAAGTCCACACAAAAGTCGTACCAGGGCACGCTGATTTTCCTGGTGCACTCAAATATGTTCAACATGACCTCAGGAATGTTTTAGAACGAGCAAGTGCCCGGGAAACTGCTGCAAGAGTTGCAGCTGCCTCAATAGCTCGCAGACTTCTTGAGGAATTCGGTATTTCAATTCACGCACGGGTCATCGCAACAGGTGATCAAGAGGGACGGTCGATATCAACAGACGATATAGATTGGGACACTGTAGAAGCATCAGAGGTCCGCGCATCGGACGTCGATGCAGATAGGCGCTTTAAAGCAGCGATCGACAAAGCAAAAGCCAATCGAACAACGATCGGTGGTGTATTCCAAGTTGTCACGTTTGGTGCCCCTGTCGGTCTGGGCAGCTATGTGCACTGGGATCGCAAACTGGACGCTAGACTTGCGCAATCTATGATGAGTATTAACGCCGTCAAGGGAGTTGAGATTGGCTCAGGATTTTCAAACACACGTAAACCAGGCAGAGAAGTACAAGACGTAATTGTCCCGGATCCATCCGATAAGCGTAGATTCAAACAAACTTCAAACCACGCCGGTGGTATCGAAGGCGGAATGTCAAACGGACAACCAATCGTGGTTAATGTCGCAATAAAACCGATCGCCACTATGACAAGTCCATTACCGTCAGTGGATATCAACACTGGCAAGGTAGTCGAAGCAGCCTACAATCGCAGTGACATCTGCCAGGTCTCCCGCGCATGCCCCGTAGGAGAAGCTATGATGGCATTAACACTCGCAGAGGCTCTACTCGAAAAATTTGGCGGTGATTCTCTCGATGAAATCAAGCGTAATTACACAGGCTACATTGAGTCCCATCAAGCTTTTGGCCAAAGCTAAGTAACAAGCCACAGAAAAGATGTAATTCGTCGTAAATTATGGCAGGCAAGCTTAACATTTACTTGATCGGCCTTTCCGGCACTGGGAAAACTCGTTCAGGCCAACTGGTTGCGGAAGTCCTTGGTTGGCCATTCGTAGAAATGGACGGAGTGATCGAAGATCGCTGCGGAAAAACCATTCCGGACATTTTCAAAGATAACGGTGAACACTACTTCCGTGATCTGGAATCTCAAATACTTGAAGAAGTAGCCGAACGGGGAGGTCGCGTTGTATCAACTGGCGGCGGCGTACCCATTCGATCACAGAACCGAAAAACAATGAATTCAACCGGCCTTGTAATTCGTTTAACGGCAAGTTCAAAGACTATACATAAGCGACTTGCCATCTCCTCGAAACGACGTGGTCGCAGCTTACGTCCACTCTTGGGTAATGATGCACCAATAGAGAGCATTGAAAATATGATGACCGAGCGTGAAACAGCATATTCAACTGCCCGCATAACTTTGGACACGGAACACAAATCTCATCACCAAGTCGCTAAAAAAATCATAGAGGTATGGCGAAATAGTGAGATGGCAGAATGACATGAACAACCAAGACCAAAAGCCCTCAACCATCATAAACACCAGCCAGGGTAGTTACCGTGTCATCGTCGGTCGCGGCGTAATCGACGATCTGGGTATTGAACTAAGTAAAATAGGGCAGACGGGCAGGGCATTTCTAATAGCTGATGAAGTCATGTTCGCCAACCCAGTGCGTCGAGCCCATGAAGCTCTTGAGCGAGGCGGCTTTAAGACACACGTCCTCGCTCTAGAACTTGGTGAATTTAACAAAAATCTCGATACGGTTCATACCGTATACAAATGGCTTGCTGAACTACACGTTGAGCGCAATGACATCGTCGTTGCAATGGGAGGAGGCGTCACAGGCGATTTAGTCGGATACGCTGCAGCTACTTGGCTTCGTGGCGTCGCGATTGTGCACGTCCCCACTAGTCTAGCTGCAATGGTCGATTCTTCAATTGGAGGAAAAACCGGTGTAAATATGCCCACCGGTAAAAATTTGATCGGCGCGTTTCATCAACCAAAATTGGTAGTCCAGGATATCGAGCACCTCAAAACTCTGCCCCCAAGGGAAATGGCTGCAGGGTGGGCTGAAGCAATCAAGCATGGGTTAATTCTTGATTCCAGACTACTCGATAAATTTGAATCTATGGCAAAGCAAATGAACACGTTAGAAGGTGAGGAACCTGTCAACGCCATCCGACGAAGCGTGGCAATAAAAGGGCAGGTCATATCATCAGACGAATTCGAGACCGGTAATCAGCGTGTTTTACTGAACTACGGACACACCATTGGTCACGCTATTGAAACAGTAACTGGCTATGAAACTTTTCTACATGGCGAAGCTGTCGCTATAGGTATGACGGTCGCTGCTGGAATCGCCCATCGCATCGGTCTGATAAAGTCCGATTTAGTTGACAGGCAAAAACATATTCTGGAAAGTTTCAACCTGCCAACCACAGCCAATAACATGGACGTAAACGCACTGATTTCCGCAACAAAAAGCGACAAGAAATCACGTGGTGGAACTATTCGCTGGGTCCTCTTGGAAGGTCCAGGAAAAGCTACGACTCGAGAAAATGTTCCAGACGCCGTGGTGCTTGACTCTTTAGCATCGATTCTCAGCTAATCGCCACTCAAAAAACGCCTTATAAATAGAAAATGCCCTAACCACTTCCGAGCTTGTTTGAATGATACCGAGCAACAGGGACATGATCCTTATCCATCCGCGCATTCGAGATTGATCAAGGGGGCGTACCACAAGTAGCCGATAATCCTCACGCTCTACAAATCAGATCAATCCACCTGCAACAGCGGGAACGATGCTTAATTCATCATTGTCACTGACAGAGCTTTTGAGTCCATCAATGTATCGAATATCTTCCCCGTTGAGATAGATGTTGACAAAATGACGGAGATCCCCATTATCTTCGATCAAACGTTCCCGCATACCAGGATAGGCCGATTCCAGAGATTCAACGATTTGTTCTACGGTCGTACCGTCTGCGTCAACGCTGGTTTCATTATTGGTAAGTTTTCTAAGAGGTGTCGGTATTTTCACTGTGGCGGACATCGGATTTCCTGTTATTGATAAATACCCTGTAATCGAGCAGTCAGGGTAAAAGTTTCTGCAATTGTATGTAAAAGGCTGTTAGTTCAAATGAATTATAAAAAGTTACCCCGCCAGAATATCGCCTTCAAGCGAACTGACTTCGACTCCCTGTTTGGTAACCCATGCAAGCCCGCGTTCAATCTCATTAATAGATCCTTCGAGTTCCAGGACTACCCAGCCATCGTCATGGTCAACTTCCGCTCGACGAATGTTAGTTACGATCTCAAACATTTTCCCTAATTCGTAAATAAACGGTCGCTGGATCATTTCTTTTTTAAAATTAAATGTCACTCTACGGAGAGGCATCAAGTCACCGCCGATCCCACAACGATCTCGTCGAACGACCCGATCGTCGGTTCAATAGTTTTGGTCTCAACTTGATCAGCGATGGCTTCAAGCGTCTTGAGCCCCGTTCCTGTAATCAAAGCGACTGTTTCCTCATCCGGGTGAATGATATTTTCTTTGGCAAGCCGTTTCAGAGCAGAAATTACTACACCACCGGCAGTTTCAGTGAAAATACCTTCGGTTTCAGCAAGCAATTTCATACCTTCTGCAATTTCTCGTTCAGGGACAATCGTTGCTGAACCGCCAGTATTGTTTGCAATCTCGACACTATAAAACCCATCAGCGGGGCTGCCAATAGCAAGCGACTTTGCAATGGTGTCAGGAATAACCGGCTTGGGATGTGTCTGCCCCTCGATTAAAGCTGTTGCAACTGGCGAGCAACCAGACGGTTGAGCTATATGCATCTTGCTGTCATTACTGTCAATGATGCCAAGTTTCGCGAATTCATTCAAACCCTTAAACACCTTTGTGAACAACGAACCAGAAGCGACTGGAACAATGATGTGATCAGGCGCTCGCCAACCAAGCTGCTCAGCCAATTCATATCCAATTGACTTACTTCCCTCGGAATAGTACGGACGCATGTTGATATTTACGAATGCCCATCTTCTATCATCACCAAGCTCAGAACATAGTCGGTTTACGTCGTCGTAATTTCCGTTCACCAAGATAACCGAACCGAAGATCGCTGCTCCAATAATCTTGCCCCGCTCAAGGTCTGAAGGAATGAACACCATGGTATTCATGTTAGCTTTTGCACCATGAGCGGCAGTCGCTCCTGCTAGGTTTCCTGTAGAAGCACAAGCAATAGTGTCGAAATCGAACTCAACGGCTTTCGTAGCTGCAACGGAAACCACACGATCTTTGAAAGAATGAGTTGGATTCGCAGCATCGTTTTTGATCCAAAGATTGTTAAGTCCCAATTCCTTACCAAGGTTGTCAGCCTTGAAAAGCGGAGTCATACCAGCACCAATATCAACAGCACTTTCTCTGCTGGCAGGAAGCAGTTGATCATAGCGCCACATGCTTAATGGCCCATCTTGAATCGAGTCGCGACTCATGTTCTTGGCTGCAGCATCGAGGTCGTAAATGACCTCTAGGGGACCAAAACAAAAGTCACAAACATAAATAGGTTCTTGCGGATAGTCACGACCGCACTCTTTGCAGCGCAGGGACTGGACATTTGGCAATTTCTAGACTGGACCTCTCAATCGGAAGGAGTTGCACACATCACTTCCGGCAGTCGAGCCGGGAGTGACAGCAGCAGCACATGATCCGAAGCTCGCTGATTCACCGACAATCTGGTTACTTTAATTTGTAGAATCGAAAGGTGCCAGATAGTAGAACTAGCCTTTAATGTTATGTGTGAGATTTGGCAACGTCAATTTGTTCAACCACAATTTCTACTTCATGGGGCTAATGCCACAACAAGAGATCCAAGACCGATTGCCATCGCTCCCGCTGCACGGCTACGTGTTACCCGTTCCTTCAGAACCACGACAGCCAAGACCACTCCAAATAATATTGCCAGTTCCCTAAACGGCCCTATATAACTCACTGGAGACAGCCTGAACGCACTGAGCACCAGTGTGTACGCCAGGAATTGGCAGAACCCGCCAAGCAACCCAATTTTCCATCTCGTTCGTATCTCCATAATAAATTCACTACTAGCATACGATCTAGCGATAAGCGGCAAGACACCAACAGATCCTCCTAATGACAGGCAGAACATATAGAAAATGGGTTCCACGTATTCAACGCCTCGCTTATCGAGGGCTGAATAAGCAGCGATCAATATCCCCGTAATCAAAGCAAATAACACACCGCGATCCGCAAACATTGATCTCGGCTTTAACCAGGCTCTAAATCCTGTCCCGGACGAAGAGCCAACCATCACCACTCCTGTAAATATCGCAATAATCCCAAAGCCAGCCAATATTGAAACTGACTCATCTAAAACCGTGACGCCAACAACAGGTATTAACACTAGCCCCAATCCTCTTGCTATTGGGTATACCAATGAGAGGTCACCGTATTTGTAGGCCCGACCGAGAGTAAAAAAATAAGCCATATGTAAAATGACCGTTCCGAGTATGAACCACCAACCAGCCTGATCTGGAGTGTTAGTCACAAACAAATACATTGCGATCGGGGAAGCCAACAAAGCCCCACAGGTCGCCATCATCCAGTTAGTTAGTTCAGGTTTATCCGAACGCCGGACTATCAAGTTCCAGGACGCGTGAGCAATTGCTGATATCAGAACAAGAGCGACCGCTAAACCGGTCATAAGCACAGCCCCATAGGGTTAATAAAGTAACCGGCAGATCTTTTGATCTTGATCGGTTACTCATCCAAGATCTACCCGTAATACCGGGCGTTCGAAGCACCATATCGTTGATTCTCATACAGTGCGAATCGTTTTTATGCAATCACATACCGAGTTGCGAAATTACATATTAATAAACACTAGTGGTATCTAATTACGCAATGCATAGATAATATCCAGACGAGGAGAAAAGATATTCATGCACTATCAAGATGAGCGAACAACAGGGTGTCGCATATCCGATTCGTGGACCTATCGTGGTCTCAAGATGGTCGTTCTCGAAAATGAAGCATTAAGAGTGTCTATTATTTCCGACAAAGGCGCAGACGTATTCGAACTATCGTACAAAAAGACTGACACTGAGTTCATGTGGAGAACACCTTGGTCGGTTAGAAACCTCGGGCTCTGGACCCCAGCAACTGGCGATGGGGACAATATATGGCATGACGCTTACATTGGTGGATGGCAGACTATCGCACCAACTGGCGGGCCTCCACAGCAATACCAAAATGCCGACCTGGGACAGCATACCGAAGCAACCCTGATGCCATGGGATGCAGTAATCGTAGAAGATACGCCTGATCGAGTAAGTGCCAAATTCAGCGTCAGAACGACTCGAACACCATTCTGGATAGAGAAAATAGTAACGCTCAATAGAAACAGCCCGATTCTGATTGTCACTGACACATTGACCAATCAAGCCGAAGAAGAAGCAGAAGCTCAATGGGGTCAGCACGTTGCCCTTGGCGACCCTTTCCTAACACCCAATTGCAGATTGGACATGGCTCAAGCAGACCATTTCGTACCGGAAGGAGGCGGAAATCGATTAATGGATAACGACACGGGGGTTTGGCCGCACGCAATAGATCCTGATAGTAGAAAGGTAGATCTGGCGAAATTTCCACCAAAGTCTGATCGTACTCAAGATTACTCGGTATTCAAAAACCAGAAAGAAGGTTGGTACGCCGTCACTAATCCGGATATAGGTGTTGGATTCGGCCTTGTCTACCCTGTCGAAATTTTCCAGTACCTGTGGTACTGGCAGGTATTCGGTGGTGGGACTGGTTATCCATGGTATAACCGGACATACAACGTCGGCCTTGAACCGTTTACAAGTTTAGGCGCCGGAATTCCCGAACCCGGATCTGACGAACGTACTTCAATGATTTTTAAACCAGGAGAGACAAAAACAGCCACCGTACGCGCTGTGGTGTTCGAAAGCACCACGGGTGTTTTACGCATAACTGAAGACGGTGAGGTAACCACCCGCTAATTCAATCGAAATAACCAGTTATTCTGGAATATGCGTTTTTCATGTTGAACACTAAAACTATATCTCGGCCAACACACCTTCATCGACCTGATGCGCTCGAATCCAGTCCCAGTCCAGCGGAACACCAATACCAGGTCCGTCCGGAGCGAAGACATGTCCGTCGCTATCTATGCCATCCAGGTCATCGCTGTAACCCAAATAAACAGGTGCTTTAGTGGTTCTTACATTAGGATGCACAAGCCCCAACTCAAAAAAGTTAGTATTTCGAATCGAAGACATAATATGGCGATGGACTGGTCCTGGACCATGCAATTCCATATCTAGACCAAATCCTTCACAAGCATGAGCGATCTTCATCGCGCCAGTGACCCCCCCATCTTCATGGGCGCCAGCTCGGACATAATCAGTAGCATCAGCAACTATGAAATCGACATGCTGTTCAAGTAAACGAATATGCTCTGTCTGAAGAAGTGGTGTCTTGACCATCTGACGAAGCTTCCGGTGTGCGAATTGAGATACACCGCCATCTTGATAAGGATCTTCCCACCAGAAGAATTCCGCTTCATCACACGCGCGTCCCAGCTTAAGAGCATCTCCAAAATTCTTTATCTCACAAGCAGGGTCGATCAACAGATCCATGCGTCCGGCAAATTGCCTTCCAAGGTTCAATACATTATCGATTTCTCGTTTTATGTCATTTCGAGCCAAACCCCAGCCGTGAACCTTAAACGACCTATAACCCATTTCATAACACTGTTCCGCAAAATTGGCGAAGTCTTCAGGGGTCTGCAAACCGCCGTTCTCATCGCCATGCAACGTTGAAGCGTAAGCAGGAAGTGGTTTTTTCTCTCCACCGAGAAGTCGGTACAGAGGTTCATCGTAAAGCTTACCGGCGATATCCCAAAGACAGATATCAATCACGCCCACCCCAAGCATCGCGCCGTGACGAAGACCTCGCTTCATGTCGTTATAGATGGATTCTCTCGACAGAGCGTCTTTACCTATCAGATATTCAGCAACTGTCTGAACATCCCCGATGGCCCTTCCAATTTCAGGGTACTCACCAACAATGCCTTGATCGGTATGAATTTGCAGGATGGTTCCAGATTGTTTCAGTTTGGAACCTCCTTCATAAACCATGTTAAACGTGTTGTAATCCTTACCAACGTTTTCGAGTTCATGCTCAAAAGTTGTGACTGTGACTTTCGTGATCCTAGGGCCGGTTTTCATTTCAATCTCCTATTTACCCACGATAACATCGGGTGATTGCGCAGTCGTCTGGCTGGCGGATATTAGCACTTATGATCAAAGCAATCTCCCGTCCAATCATAAATTGCTACTTGGCACACCACATGTAAAATTCCCTCTCAATCTACACCAACACGAAAAAGACTGAATTATTCAAATGCAAGCAATCGTCTACCACGGCAATAAAGACATCCGTCTCGAAAATATTCCAGAGCCAAGCCCTGAGCCTGGCGAAGTAAAACTACGAATTACTAATACTTCTATCTGTGCAACCGATATAGAGGAATGGCAATATGGTCCACTCTGGGTTCAACATGGATCCTCTAATGCTCTTACCGGGAAACAAACCCCCTTGGTGATAGGTCACGAAACCTCTGGGCACGTCGTGGAACTTGGAGAAGGGGTGACTAATATTGCAGTGGGTGACCGTGTCGCGGTAAATACAGTTTTAATATGTGGGACCTGTTTTTGGTGTATGCGAGGACAACAATCCGTATGCCCTAACATGGCGGTTGCAGGGTTTATGGCGGATGGCGGACTAGCTGAATTTATGGTCTGGCCTGCGGATCATATGGTTCTACTCCCCGATAACATTTCCGATGTGGAAGCTCCGCTCATTGAACCAGCAACCGTCGCTGTTCATGGAGTTCGAAGGTCCGGCGTCCGAGCCGGTGACAATGTTGCAGTAATAGGTTGCGGAACGGTCGGATTACTGACACTGCAAGCCTTCAAAGCAGCGGGAGCCCGTGTGATTGCTGTGGATGTTCGTGATCAAAGCCTCATGCTTGCCAGAGAGCTGGGAGCGGACGAGACAGTTAACTGCAAGGATGAAAATACAGCGGCTGCGAAAATCCGAGAACTCACAGGCAACATCGGGCCAGATATCACAGCGGAAACTGCTGGGGCAAAAGAAACTCCACGGATGGCTATTGAATGGACACGTAGAGGCGGAACAACTCTGTTGATCGGTATTTATTCTACTACGCCTGAGATAAACTTCAATAATGTTGTTGGTCCAGAAATTACTGTTATCGGATCGGTAGCAACATCACCGGGCGATCTTGAAGCTGCCGTTGAATTAGTTGGGCAGGGCAAAATCAACGTAAAGCCACTAATATCCGAAACGGTGCCGCTAAGCCGAGCAATAGAAGATGGTTTCGAGCGCATGTTAGATAAGAACAAAGAAGTTTTCCGAATCGTGATTCAACCTGGTTCCTAGAGAGCGTTGAAAACAGATGAACTACCAAGATGAAAGAACTAATTACTGTCGTTTGTCAGATTCATGGACATATCGCGGTTTAAAAACCGTAATTATCGAAAACGAAATCGTCCGTATCACAGTTCTAGCAGACAAAGGTGCTGACATTTACAGTTTCGTGCACAAAAAGACCGACACAGACTTCATGTGGCGGAGTCCATGGGGGGTGCGGAACCCACGAAATACAGTCCCGCCTACAGGCGATCCAAGCTCCGTCTGGCTCGATTATTACGAAGGTGGATGGCAGACCGTTGTTCCACACGGAGGTTATTCAGATCGAGTGTATGGAGCTGATTTTGGAATCCACGGTGATGTCAACCTTATCCCCTGGGACACACAAGTAATAAAAGACACACCCAATGAAGTCAGCGTGCGATTTAATGCCCGAAGCGTTCGAATGCCCATGAGCGTATCAAAGACACTTTCACTCGTTTCAGGTTCCGCTATGCTAAGGATCGAAGAAGCTGTGACCAACGAGGGTGAAGAAGATCTCGATATCGTCTGGCTTGAACACATAGCGATAGGTGCTCCGGTCCTATCGGATAAAGCAAAACTGTATGTGCCAAAATCAAAGTTGCTGAGCCACCCTGAAAGCATTGACCCAAATTCGAAACTTCAGCCTAATTTCAGTGGCGAATGGCCTAATATGAACGCCAAAGATGGGTCAGTTATAGATTTTACTAATATTCCTCCAAAAGAAGATCGCTCATTAGACATGGCCTACATGACTGAAATGTCCGAGGGATGGTATGCCTTAGTGAATGATGAATCCAACATTGGTTGGGCTGTAAGTTATCCCGTAGAGACATTCAAGTACCTGTGGTACTGGCGGAATTTTGGAGGCGGCTATGGTTATCCGTGGTACGGAAGATGCTACAACGCTGGCTTAGAGCCCTGTACAAGCTTCGGGAATGGCGGGATAAAACAAGCTCAAGAAAATGGAACCGCCCTAAACATAGCGGCTGGGCAAACCGTTTCGGCTACTATCACAGCCGGAGCATTTACCGGACAGGGGACGGTGAGCCACGTCGATACCAACGGCAAAGTAACGTTCAATTAGCTAAATAACTCTGATACAAAGCGACAGTTAATCAATAGATAGAAGGCAGGATCGGCAATGCGCAAGCGAATGTTTGGTAACTCGGGTTTAGAAACTTCCGTAGTTGGCTACGGGGGATGGCCAATGGGTCGCGGAATGTACGGCGATTTTGACGATGATGAGGCTATCGCAGCAGCTCGAACGTCTTACGAGAACGGCGTAACTCTGTTTGACACGGCAGCTGTTTATGGGTGGGGTTACGGTGAAAATCTGATGGGAAAAGCCCTTAAAGGCATTCGTGGAAACGTAGTGCTTGTCACTAAGGGTGCACGCGAATGGGTCCGAGACAACCCCGATCGCAGATCAGCCACTGTTTCAGACTCTGATCCCGAACGACTTTTAGCCTCGATCGACGAAAGTTTGAAACGTCTACAAACCGACTATATTGATCTGTTCTTAATTCACTGGCCCGACCACAACCGTGCCTTTTCGGAACCAATGGAGGCGCTTGAGAAGGCAAAAGCTGCAGGGAAAATACGACATACCGGCGTCTCAAACTTCTCTGTCGAAATGATGACCGAAAGTCGAGAAACTAGCCCAATCATCACGAATCAAATCGGGTATCACATCTTTGACCGGCGTCCAGAAGCCGAAATAATGCCATTTGTAAAGGAGAATGGACTGGGGATCATGGCATATGGTTCTCTATCCCATGGTCTGCTAACCGGTACGTGGAATGCTGACAAAACTTTCAGCGATGACGATTGGCGTCGTGGTGGTGCCAACTTCGGAATCAACTCTTGGGGCCCTGATAACTTAGCGGCCAATGTCGCTGTAGTTGAAAAACTAAAAGTGATTGCTTCGGACCATGGCAAAACGATCCCTCAGCTTGCAATCGCCTGGGTGTTAGCAAACGAAGCCGTCAGTGTCGCACTTGCCGGATCAGTAACGCCGACTGAAGCAACCGACAACATCGGGGGCGACTGGGATATGCCGGTAGATCTGAAAAAAGAAATCGATAGTCTGGTACTGTCTGAAGGATCAGGTATCGGCTTGCCAGGAATGGAGATTGCAACTTAGGTTTCATACGAGCGCGGGCACATCAACCGAAGTCCCGAGTCGAAACCCAAAAGTACCTAAACAGATAACCGAGAAAAATTAATGCTCAATTGATGATCATCGACACCCATTGCCACGCAGGAAGAAATTGGTTCTTACCGATAGAATCTCTTGAATTCGAAATGAATCAAGCGGGTGTCGATGCGGCAGTGCTGATACAACATGGTGGGACATACGACAACAGTTACCTGTTTAAGGAAGCGTCAAAACGCCATGGACGCTTCAAGGTCGTAGTGATGATCAACCCAAATGACTCTGATCCACTTGGAACGCTGGAAAAATTATGCGAGCAAGGGGCTGCTGGAGTTCGCATAACACCAGATGGCACATTCAACCATGTTCCACGTGTAATCGATATATGGCGCAAAGCTGGAGAACTAGGCCTGGTAGTAAGTTCACTCGGTGACGACGGTAAGTTCTCGAGTGTCAGTTTCAAAAATATCATTGACGCTTGCCCTGAAACCCAGATCGTATTAGAACACCTGGCTGGCGTTGGAATAACCGAACCACCCTACAGCTCCTATAAGTCTGCACTCGAATGTGCGCAACGGCCCAACACAACAATCAAAATTCCGGGATTAGGAGAAATTACACCCAGACCGGCAACTCTACAGCCTGATTTCGGGTTCAAAAATGTACCGCCGCTATTCGAGATGGCCTACGAAGCATTTGGGCCAGATCGAATGATGTGGGGCAGCGATTATCCTCCAAGCGCAGGCCGGGAAGGTTACCGTAACACTCTTGAAGGCGTTCGAAATCATCCGGCATTTGCGAAGTCCGATGATATCGACTGGGTGCTCGGCAAAACCGCTGCACGCATCTGGAGATTCGACAACTAAATCGAGCTAACCGCTACTGATGTAACAGCAACAGGCATATTCCCACTCTTTCCAAGCGGTTTTTTCAGAGTCCGCACTCATCCGGCTTATAGACACATTATTTGGTTACACATGGTGCCTACAGCGGGCATACGATTACTCCCCAATTATTTAAAAAAGCATTCTGGTCGCTAACGGTTTTATGAAATATCTATTAAATTCAATAATTAGCTGATAGCTGAAAATGGGAATACTTGCATTTGTACATCGAGGCGAACGACGCAAACTCAATTAGAATTAATGCCAGATCTTTTTAACTACGTCCGTAGCACCGTTCATAATAATTTAACCAAAATGACTTCTAACTATGACCCGATCCGTCGGCTGCCTAACATGCAGGATGCAGGGCCGTCTGAACTCGCTCAACGCGACAATGCGATAACAAAGCTACGCTCAGTCTTCGGTTTACGCGGCTACGATCGAGCTGAAACCCCAATCCTAGAACAAACCGAATTATATCTTCGCAAATCTGGAGGTACATTATCTTCCCGGCTTTACGGATTCACCGAACCCGGCGGATATGAAGTCAGCCTTCGACCTGAATTCACTGCTGCAATCCTCCGCAAAATCGTCAATAATATGACAGGGAACAGTGCCGTTCGCATCATGTATGACGGGCCGGTATTTCGGTACGCCGGGCCTGAAGACGAAGATGGTGTAAAAACACGCCAGTTCACACAACTAGGAGCTGAGCTAATCGGTCCACCGGCACCTGATGCTGATGGCGAGATAATTGCAATGTCCCTTGAAGGACTCAATGCTCTTGAAATCGCAGACACAAGAGTCGTCGTGGGGCATGTCGGTGCCATTTCAAAAGCTCTTGCAGCCTTCGATTTATCCGAACGAGCCAAGTTATTCTTAATCAACAATATTTCCGAACTAAAGAAAGGCGGGGCAAATTCAGTTTTAGAGAAGGCTGAAACCCTCGGATTTATTGCCGAAACTGCAGTCGGGGAGGCTCAAGCTTCCAGTGATAGGGCGCAAATAACGCAGAAAATTGAGCGGGTGTTATCGAATGGTATTGTCGGACCATTCGGGCAAAATATAGGCCCGCGAACTGTAGACGACATTGTGGAACGACTATCTAAAAAATTGTCTCAGGCTGACGACCCAGATAACTTCAAGAAAGCGCTACAAATGCTATCTGCAATTACGCAAGTAAATGGAACTGCAGAAAAAGCCCTCGAGACCGCAGAAAAAGTATTATCAGACAGTGGTGTGGATTCCGCTATCATTTCGAGTTGCGCTGATGTGGTCTCATCTGCACAAGTGGAAGGTGTGCAGATAGAGCAGATCAATATAGATTTCGGACTGGCCCGTGGAATTACTTATTACACCGGCATGATTTTCGACATTTACTCCAACGATAACAATAGTGAATCACACCAAACACTCGGCGGTGGCGGTCGTTACGATGGACTGACGCGAGCACTTGGATATGATTGCGATTTCCCTTCACTGGGATTTGCTTACAACCTTGACGCAGTAGTCGCATGCCAGCGATTCAGCAACTCAGGCGATAAAACCTATTTCGTCTCATCCGAAAATTGTGGGTCTGTTCAGTCAGCTGTAAAGGAAGCTCGCGAACTCCGTGCCACTGGTACGCGAGCGGCAGTTGAATACAAGGACTATGGCACACCAAGCTCATCTGTGCAGGCAAAAGGGGAGGGCAGATGAGTAACCTTCGATTAGCATTACCATCTACTGGTGCTCTGTTTGAAGGCACGTCAAAACTCTTTTCCGACTGTGGCCTGAGTATCCGACGAGCTAACTCACGCAGGTATACAGCTGACGTCCCGCAGCTACCGGGAGTGGACGTGCTGTTCCAGCGTCAGTCAGATATAACTATCGAGATCGATGGCGGCAGTGCAGACATCGGAATCGTTGGCTTGGATCGGTTTTATGAATCGCGTTTGGAACGCGGAGAAACCGTTTTAATCCACAAAGATTTAGATTTCGGTAATTCCAAGCTTGTGATTGCAGTGCCTGATGCCTGGCTAGACGTTACAAGCATGGCCGACCTGGCAGATATCGCTCTTGAATTTAGATCGAAAGGACGTGACCTTCGAATAGCATCTAAGTATCAACGATTAGTGAAACGATTCTTGAACCAAAATGATGTTAACTATGTCTCAATGGTCCACGTTTCGGGTGGATTAGAAGCGGCTCCAGTCATTGGCTATGCCGACGTCATTGCAGACATCACAGCAACTGGCAGAACGCTACGTGAAAACGACCTGAGAATACTCATCGACGGAACGGTGATGGAATCACAATCTGTCATGGTCGGCAACGCTCGAACCTTGGCCAATGATCAAAATAAACTACAGAACATCCGTGAAATCTTGAGAAAGATCGATGCTAATCTTCGGGTCAGAGACAATCAGAGCATATCCGCCAAAATCGAAGGTCAGTCAGAAGGCGAAACTGCGCCACAGCCGATACAACAGCGTGAGTTGTATGATTCGTACAAACGATTAATTGAAAATATAAAACCTTTTTCAGAATCGGTACAAAACAGGTGAAACGAATAATTGGTGCGGTCGCTGGCGTCGAATATTTTCAGCGCGAGCGCAATATGTCAGTGGAGTCAACTTTATCGGACGGGAATGGACTGTTTGCGACCAAGTTGCCGCCCAACGAATTTGCACTCAAGGTAATTGAAATCATCCGATCAGAAGGCGACCAAGGGCTACGACGAATTATCACGGCATTAGATGGTTCACCACCTAAATCATTTGAAGTTCCCCAATCCAAAATAGATTCAGCATTTGAAAA
>Ga0187833_10001328_pt1 | contig 28294 bp, 32 predicted proteins | sample ETNtaG_37_FD_167968 | JGI IMG/M metagenome (GOLD analysis project Ga0187833, IMG submission 167968) | Marine microbial and viral communities from oxygen minimum zone, Eastern Pacific Ocean - ETNP2014_SV_400_PacBio MetaG (Illumina Assembly) | ecosystem: Environmental > Aquatic > Marine > Hypoxic...
CCATCAAGCAGATTTGGAATTACGTTGACGGCCTTCCAAAGGCACAGTTCGGTATTGATGTAGACAAGGAGAATCTTGCTCAATTAACCGAGTTCTTCCGGCTTGTTGCGGGAGATAAAGATGATGACAAAACTTAATGAACAAGACCAACAAGCGTTTGATATCGTTCGCAAGTTATTTAAGAACGATTACGCAAAGCCCTTTGAAATGACCGAGGGGCAGATTTCTCTCTTCCGTGCAATCTACGAAAAGCAGTCCCCACGAAACATCTTTGAGTGCTACACGCAATATGGGAAGTCAGATGTTGTTTCAATGGCCGTTCTCTTGAGAGCGACAACCTTCCCCGAACGATGGCCGATACTTGGTGGAACAAAAGACAAAGCTGGTATCATAATGAACAAGGTCATCAAGCACATTTTTGAGAATGACTACACGCTCGGAAAGTTTGAGATTGGGCCCGAGGAGAGCATGGAGTTCATCAAGCGACACCGAAGCAAAGACAAGATTTCTTTTAAGGTTGATGGCTCGGGAAACATGGGAGAGGTTTTCATTCTCTCGGCAGATGCAAGACGCAAGGGAGAAGATGCTGGAGATATTCTTATCGGACACGGTGCTCCAAACTTGATTCAAGATGACTCTGCACTTATTCCCGATGCGATTCATGGTAAAGCAATGCGTATGCTCGGAGGCCACACGGAAAACTTTTTATTAAAAATCACAAACAGTTTTGGTCGCAACCATGCGTTTCGTTCTCTGAACGACCCGAAGTATAAAAAAATTATCATCAACTGGGAGCAGGGAGTTAAGGAAGGACGTATCACAGAAGATTTTGTTGAAGAGATGCGAGGAGAAGTTGACCCGATTATGTTTGGAATCCTTTACGAGTGCGTTCATCCACCAGAGGACATGATTGATGACGCAGGATGGATGCCATTGTTCACCGAGGAAATGCTTGAACAGGCCCAACAAAGAAAAGTTGAGGCAAAAGGTTTCAAGCGTTTGGGTGGAGATATTGCCGAAGGAGTGAACTACAACGCTTTTGTTCTTCGTTTTGATAACTTCGCAAAAATCCACAGCAAGAATCGTGAGAGAGACTTAATGAAAACTGCTGACAACATTGCTGAAATTCACAGGGGAGAGAAAATAAAATCCCAAAACATTTTTATAGATGCAATTAGTATTGGGTCCGGTGTAGTGAGCCGTCTCCATCAAATGGATATTCCTGCAACCGGTGTGAGAGTTGGTGAGAAGCCAATGGACCAGAAGGTTATCAATCCGGGAGTTCAAGAGATTCTTGAGTTTTCAAATCTTCGTGCTCAATTGTATTGGTTGGCCCGGAACTGGGTGAAGCAGGGAGGGGCACTTGAGCCAGATAAAGATTGGAGCCAGTTGTTGAAGATTCGTTATAAAGAGGACCAGAGCAAAAAAATAAAGATAATGCCAAAAGATGAGATGAGGCGTAATGGATTGCTTTTACCTTCCGAGAGTACAGATGTGCCGGATGCGTTTGTTCTCACATTTTTTAAGGGCAAGGAAGTTGATTTGAGTAAAGTAAAAGCCACGGGTTCAACAAAGCCCTACTACCCAGAGTTGGGAATTTAATATGTCATCACAAGGAATGATAAATATAAAATTAGATGGAGTTTCCTTTGAAGAAACAGAGTATTTTCGTAAAGTTATACACACCCTATTTCAACAAGGAGTTTTTAACATAAAGAATGGAACTGCTACTTTGGCCTTTAATAGAGAGGGGGAACTGGCTAGTATAGAATTGAAGTTCCTAAAATGGCGAGACAAAGACCCAGATAAGCCAGATAAGCCAGATGAGCCCTTGCGTAATCCGTATGAAGGTGCTACAATAGAGACAACAGGAGACAATCCAAAAACCCTAACCTCTAGCAAAGAGCGGGAACCACATCAATAAGGTTCTCGTTTTTATTTTATATATGCCAATAAGTACACCATTTAAGGACATCCCCGTTGCGTCAGTCGCAAACCTTTCAGTGTTGATGGCGAAACTCATCAAGGAGAAGAAAATCTCCCGTGAGTTTCAGGAGCGAAGGCACAAGGAGTGGAATGTAAATTACGAACTCTATCGTAACAAGGTTAAGACCAACAGATTAACGCAACGTCAAGCGGTCAATATTCCGCTTATGAAAGAAACAGTGAAAACGCTGCTCTCTAAAATTGATGACCCGCCTTCTGTTGATTGGAAGGAACTCGGAGGCAACCAAGACAAAGAGATTATTCTTCAAGAGATTTGGAATGATGATTTTGAGAGGTTGAACTTTGAGGGAGTTGACATTCAAGACAAAAAGACGGTGATGCTTTGTGGCCGTGCTTTCAAAAAACTAAACATTGATGCAAAGGGATTCCTAGACGTGAGGCCTTTGGATATTTTTGATGTTGTCGTGGACCCAATGGTGGACCCACTTGATATTGAGACAGCACGTTTTATAATTCACCAAAACATTTTTCGTTCGTTGCGGGAAGTGCTCGCAGACGAACGATACAGTAAAGATGCAAAATCAAAACTTCGCATCTGGGCATCCGGTACTGATGCAATTGTTCAGTCAAATAGAAATAAACAGGAATGGGAAAAGAAAGTTGAGCGTCTCAAATCAATGGGTGTTGAGAACGACCAGTTTGCACAGTTTGCGGGTGGTGATGTTATTTTGAATCTTTCCGAGCACTATACATTGATGTGGAATACCAAGAAACAAGATTTTGAGAAACGAGTGATTGTGTATGCTGATGATGAGCACGAACTCTTAAATGAAACCCTTGAGGACCTTCTTGGCGTAGACTTCTGGCCGTTTGTAACATGGGGTGAAGATATAGAGACAATGGACTTTTGGAGTGATGGTCCTGCTGACCTTGTGCGAACACCAAACCAGATTCTCAACGTGTGGTTTTCTCAAATGGTAGAAAACCGAACGCTCAAGAACTTTCAAATGCACTGGTACGATGCCACTGTGCAGGGATATAAACCGCAGACGTATGAGCCGGGTGCCGGACGCATGCTTCCTGCTCCGGGCAATCCTAAAGAGACAATCATGCCAGTTGATATCTCTGGTCTTGATGACACTTTCACAGCAATTGACTTCCTTATACGAGTTATTGAACGAGGCACCGCAGCGACAGCGATTGAGAAAGGTGTTTCCGAAAAGAAACAAATCACTCTTGGTGAAGTTGAAATGCTCGTTGGGAAAGCCCTTGAGCGTACTCTTTCAATGGCCAAGATGTACCGTAGGAGTTGGTTTGACCTTGCTCTTAAATGGGAGAGAATCCTTGACGCAAACAGTGGTGAGAATAGAACGCTCCACAAAACGGCACGGTCTGGGAAGATATGGGAGAAAGTTGTCTACCCTTCTGACTGGAAGAGCGACAAGGGATACAAGCCAATTGTTCGTTCAACATCCGAGCAGGAAGAAGAGCAGACAAAGGGTATTCAAAAATTCATGTTCATTCAGAGCAGGTTCCCAGACAACTTTGTTCTTAATCGCATTGTTCAAAAGAGGATGCTTGAGATTGTTGACTTGACCCCAGAAGAAATCCGTGAGGTTCAAGAAGCAGAGAAAAAGAAACAAGAAGCCATCCAACGTGAAGCGGAAGCAGCAGCACGAGCAGAAGGAACTCCGGGTGAAGCACCGACAGAAGGCACTCCAGTTGCAGAGGCAGTTGTTAAAGAGCCCGCAACTGATGCGGAGGAAGATGAACTATTGAGCCAACTTGAAAGCCGACTAAACAAAGTAAAAGGATAATCATGGCCAGAGATAAGAAAAAATTATTAAGAGAAGCACTGGATTTGATGCAGCAGGCAGAGGACCTTCAAGAGAAGGAAGGCAGTGAGAAAAGGGAAGAGTTTGATTTATTTTTGCGACTTACATTACATAACGAGGTCGTTGGTATCCTTGAGGATATCAAAAGTTTATTAGAAGGTAATATAAATAAAAAATAGCGTATGCCTAAAAAAGACCCAAGAGAGATTCTTAAAGGAGTGAACGCTGCTTTTGATGCCGTGGACCAAAATAAGCAAAAAGAGCGAAACCGTCAAGAAGATGACAGGCGGAATCTTGTGCTTGGTTTAGGCAACCAAATAGTAGATGTGGTCCGACCTCTCCTTGAGAAAATTACCTCTCAAACAAAATTAAGTAGGGATGACCTTCGTGAAGCGTTAAAGGAAATCAAGATTGATTCTCCTTCAATGCCCGAAGTTAAAATCCCAGAGATTCGTGTGCCGAAGCCGGAAGTAACAGTCAATGTTCCTCCAATCAAGGCACCAAAAGTTACAGTTCAACCCGCACAAGTGAACTTCCCTGCTGAAATGGGAACTCGTTTGTTGGGCGTGGACTACAAAAACCCAATCCCCGTCATTCTTACAGGACCAGACGGGAAACCCTACATGGCGGGGATGTTTTCCGCAGGTGGAGGCGGTAAAATGTCCGACATCATCAAAGGTATGGACGGCAATGTTCCACGGCCCGTTCTCGTTGATGAAGGAGGAAGATTGCAAGTAGATATTATTACAGGTGGAGGAGCGGGCACTCAATACGACGAAGATGCCGCACACACATCCGGTGATACGGGTACCCTTGCACTTGTAGTTCGTCAAGATACTCCCGCAAACCTCTCCGGTACTGATGGAGATTATGAGGGACTTTCAGTGTCAGATGGACTCCTATGGACTCGAATCCGAGACATTCAAGGTTCTGCCGGTGCAAGTCTAGTGAATCCCGACAATCGTATTCAAGTTTCTGTTGACCAAACTGGTGCAGGAACGCAGTATACGGAAGGAGACACTGACACAAGCGTTACTGGAACGGCCATGCTTGCCGAAGGTGGAGATAACGATGCTGCCAATGACGTACTTCGTGTACTTCAAATGGGTGGAGGTGTTTCATCTTCTGCCTTGAGAGTTGTTCATGCTGTTGATGCCGTAACCTCTGTTAGAGCAGTTTCTAACTCGGGAGTAGATATTGGAGACGTTGATGTTCTTTCAATGCCAGACCAAACGATTGCTGCCGGTGAAGAAATTGACATATCTCCAAACCAAGCAGGAAATGAACTATCACCAGAAACAATCCGTGTTGAACACGTTACTGATGTTGGAATGAGTGCGAAACTTTTGTCAAACTCTGGTGTAGATATTGGTGATGTAGACATTCTCTCCATTGCAGCAGGAAACAACAATATTGGTAATGTTGATATTGTTACTCTTCCGGCTTCTACCAACACAATTGAGGTTGTTGGAGATGCTGCACATGACGCTGCGGTTGCCGGCAATCCCCTTCTTCAAGGTGGAGAGGCAAGAACTTCAAACCCAACTGCGGTTGCAAGCGGGGATGTTGTTCGTTCAATGCATGATGACCTTGGAAAGCAAATCACATATCCTTACACTGTACGAGACCTTATTAACACAGCGTATGTTTCTCTTGCGAATGGAACTGAAACAACCTTGCTTGCTGCAACGGCAGGTTCATTCAATGACCTTATTTCGGTCATGGGAGCCAATCAATCAGACGCAGCAGTAACGCTTGACCTTCGTATGGTTACGGCAGGAAATGTGGTCATGTCTCTTGAAATCCCCGCAAATAGTACGGCAGGTATAGTGCCCGCAGTTCCGTATCCTCAAAGCGATACTGGCAATAACTGGACAATAGATATGGGAGACATCACTGGTACAACTGTTGATGTAACCGGGCTCTTCGTTCAGAATGTGTAACAATGATTAGAGACCTTATAAAAAACAAACCCGCAAAAGAGAGGGCGGATATCAAGGGCAAGGAAATTGCTAAAATAAAGACTATCGCCAAAACACGGCAGGGTAGTTATTTCATTGAAATTGTAGATATGAAACCGATAGATGGTGGAATAGAGGTTTTTGTCAAAGCGTGGACAGGTAGTAGCCCAAAGGTTATTTACAAAGACATAGGTGATGAAATCGGAAGGTTTGTTAGAAAAGATGTAGTGCGTACTATTCCGGCAAATACTCAAATTGGTTTTGGTAAAGATGGCACAGTGGACATAGAAAGGTTTGTTATTATCAACCCGCCTGTTTTAATAGACGACCCCAATGGAAACATTGTTCGTGAGTCAGTCATAGACGGGCAAATAAGACAACGAAAACTCCGTGAAAGTCCGAAAGACACACTGTTAGAATATCTTGCCAAAATCATTTCCGTAAAAACCCAAGTACACGGTTCAGAGAATATCATTCAGGGGAAGATAGGCAACACCACAACGACAGTCCTACCAGACGATGACCCCGAGTCAACATCGGTGGACGGATGGGTTTATTATGATACACAGGCAGGTGGTTCGTGGGCTGAGGCACATGATGCCGCAAGCGGAACAGCCGTAAATGATACGGCGGATAATTCAATTATTGCCAACTCGCAAGAAGTTAGTGGGGCGTCTAATAGATACCAAATTGTTCGTGGGTTTTTCTTATTTGACACTTCAGGGATGCCAGACACAGACACCATAGACTCTGCAACACTCAGCGTAAAAGTTACGGAAGTAGATAACCAAGATACTACTGGACCAGACTACATAAATATCTATACCACAACCCCGGCTTCAAACACCGCACTTGTAACTGGCGACTTTGACCAAATCGGAACAACCGCACAAGCAACTGCAATAGACCTCGGAGATATAAGCGTTGCCACGACCACTTGGACATTAAACGCTACTGGACTAGGCAACATAGACAAAACGGGAATTACAAAGTTTGGTATGCGAGAGGGACACGATGTTGAAGATACACCAATCGCCGACAACGCAAGAAACCGTATAGGTGTTAATACAGCCGACCTCGCAGGAACAGCAAACGACCCTACATTAACAATAGAACATAGTGCGGCGGCAGTAGCAGGAGGTGGCGGACATCAATTATTAACCTTAGGAGTAGGATAAATATATGACTGATTTATTACCATGCAAATATTGCGGTGAGAAGAAAGAGGATTCAACTCAAACTGTAACTTTTGCAGTGTGTACGGATTGTAAAATTCGTAAACGTAGAGCAACTCTCACAAGAGAAAAACAAAATGAAAATAACAAATAAAAGGCGTAAGCCAAAACCATATTAAATATGCACCCTTTAATAGCAAAATTGCTTGAAAAACGTGGGATTGAGGACCTTTCTCAACTTGATTTGGAGAGTGGTGAAAAGGCCACATTTCAACAATGGGAGCAAATTCTCTCCGAAGGCAAAATAACTGTGGATAAGATTGCCGAGTTTTGTGGACGGCAATTGAAGGTAATTGAGAAGCAATGGCGTGAATTAGATAATGATAAGGTCAAAAATGAGCGTTTGGTTATACAACATACTGTGTATTCATCCATTTTAGAGGCGATTGAAGCACCTCAAGCAGAGAGAGAATCTCTTGAGAGACGTTTACAGAAACTTGTGGATGAAGCGTGATGTGTGGTTGTGTATTTAGTCGGTATTTGTTATAATATAAGTAACAATTGAATATTTTGCCTTAACCTTTTGCAAAAAGCGGGCAGTCTCAAAAAGAGATTGTCCGCATATTTTTATGAAAAATTCAATCAAAACACTATTCCGAGTATTAACCTCTCTCCCTGCTGCTCTCACGGGCGGAACACTTGTTGAGCCGGCCGTTGACCAGATAGGAAGAACTGTTGTGTATCCGTACCAAGTACGTGAACTTACGTCAACCGCAGAAGTAACCTTGTCAGATGGTGATGCTGCTGTGTTGCTCTCTGGGGTTACCTCAACATTCCATGACCTTCTTGAAGTAACGTGTGCAAACACATCTGACGCTGCCATCAATATCTCTTTGACAGATGATGGAAGTGTGGTACGCAACCTTGAACTTCCTGCAAACGATACGAAAGGATTTACATTTCCGGGACCAATTCCTCAAAGTGCGTCTGGTGGTACGTGGTACGCAGACATGGAAGATGTTACCGGTACTACTGTAAGGGTCGGAGCGACATTTATTAAAAGTTCTTAATCAACAATAAACGTATGCCTAAACCAATGAAAACACGAAGGATTACAAGCAAGGTGCGTTCCGGCTCTGTGAAAATCAAGTCGCAACACAATAGCACCAGTTCTTTCCGTAAGCACGGAGGGAGCGTAACCAAAAAATAGTTTTATGCCTATCCGTGAACAATAAAGGAGCATTTAATTAAGACTCAACCCTCTTCGGAGGACGTGTCAATCACGACAAGTTAGGTCGTAAAATTACAAATTAACTTCGTCTACGGACGTAAAAATGTATGCCTGAACCTAGAAAAGATATGTTGCCCGACAAAGAGGTAACCGACACAGATGTCGTAAACACTCCTGCACCTGCCGGTGATAAACCGGAGCAAACGGACAACCCCACTGGAGATGAGGGAAACCCGGATGCAGACCAAGGAACACCCCCTGCCAATGCACCTGCTGATTCACCTTCTGGTGATGATGGAGAGGGAGGAGACGACTTTGGGAGTAAAACCCCAGACCGTAACCTCGCTGCTGCTCTTAAAGAGGAGCGTACAAAACGCAAGGACCTTGAGAAAAAGGTGAAGGATTTAGAATCATCTTCTGCACCTTCTGGTGATGATTACCAAGAGGAGGATGATGCTGATTCTCTTCGCAAGCAGTTGAAGGATACCAATGCTCGTTTAGATGCAATGGAAAGTCAATCAACTCTTGATGGATTAGAGAAACAGTATCCTGCCTTGAAGGACAAAGCCGACGAGTTTGAGGACTATCGTGATGACCCAGACAACGCTGGAATGTCTGTCAAGACAGCAGCAAAAGCATTTCTTGCTGAAAATGGATTGCTTGGTGGTAAATCAAAAGCCCGCCCGGGCCTAGAGAAGCCAACAGGTGGTTCAAAAGTCCCCCAAGGGAAATTATCAAAAGACGATATCAAAGAGTTACGGGAGAAGCAACCCCGAAAGTATCAGAGAATGATACAGGACGGCACGCTCAAACCAGAAGATATTGTTTAAGTCGCAGAAGGGGCAACTTAAGTTCAATTTTTAACGTATATGTCCCTTTCTAATTTTGGAGAACAATTTGCTGCAAAGACACTTCGTATGTTTTACCAAACTGCGATTACTCCTGCTGTAACAAACACCAACTATGAAGGCGAAATCCGCAAAGCGGGCGACAGAGTAAACATTCTATCTTTCCTTTCAGATATCACGCTCGGTGATTATGCTGCAAATACTGATATGAATGTTGAAGCCATCGTTGATGATGAGGACCAATTGATAGTTGAGAAGAGGAAGTATTACAACTTCCCTATTGACCGCCTTGAGGACCTTTTCACCTACGCTGACGACATTGACGACACGCTTGTGGAAAACGCTAACAAAGTTTTGGAACGTTCTATTGACTCTTATGTCTTGGAGAATGTTCAGTTTGCAAAAGCAGGTTCGTGGATTGGTATTGACATGCGAATAACTGGCTCCGCCGGTGATACCCAAGCGTCAATTACAACTACTGCTGCCGGTGGTACTTTGAATACTCAAAGTGGCCCTGTCAACGGTGGTACAGTCGCAACGGTAGAACACGGAGACGGCTCTCTTGACTACTCTGGATTTGAGGACCCGCAAGATATTGGCAAACCGGTTCGTTTGACATCCGGTACAACTTGGGCAACCGAGTGGTATCGAATAACTGCTGTTACCGATTCGAACACAGCAACGATAACCAACTGGGATGCTGCAACTGCGGGCTCTGACATTCCTGCCGGAGACATCCTACGAGGGCTTGGTGGAGGTTCGGAGTTTACTTCGTCCCAAAACACTGATGGAAAAGTTACATCAGAAGCCGGGTGGGGTTGGGAACTACAAGCGGTACGAGCAACTACGATTGCAAGTGGTACGGTTTATGAGCAGATTACGGAACTTGCTGAAAAGTTGGACCGTAATGAAATCCCAGACTCCGACCGACACGTTACTGGTACACCTGTATTTACTAAAATCTTGAAGCAGGCAGCAGAACTGCAACCTGCAATTGAGATGGCGTACACAGGCGTTATCCTTAACGGACACGTTGGACGAGTGGGTGGATTTATGGTTCATCAAGCAGCAGGTACTCGTGTATCTACTCGGCTTGAAAAATCTACTGCAAGCGGTCAAGGTGCTGACGTATCTCTTTCAGACGGAACCCGTGCGACTATGGTACTCGGTAACCACATTTCATTCTGTACTTTTGCCTACAAGTGGGCAGAATCCCGAATAGTGGATGCAGAGGACCAGTTTGCCAAGAAGTATCAAGGACTTCACCTTTACGGTGCTCTTGTCCCTGCTATGAGGCGAAAAGCCGGTGCTTGTCTGTTCGGCTTGCTATAACCTAACCTGTGGTTCGTCTTTGCGGTGGAGGGTGCTTCCTCCCGAAACACTCTTCACCGCATTACGGGAGGAGGTGAACCACAACTCACAACCTCTATGATAAAAAAAATCATTAAGTTCTTTTTCAACCGTTGGTATAAAATCCGTCCGCCAGAAATGGTTGAGTATTGGAAATGGTCCGATACCGCACGGGCTCGCATAGCGACTGCCCCCGATGGCTCGTTTCAAATGGAGATTAAGGGAGAGAAATATCCCCTTGCGGGATTCCCTCGTGGCCATGTGCTTACCGGTTCATTGGCCCGATTCAAGCATAAAATAAAGAACCTCGTATTTAACGATACATGGGCCATGCTTGAACAAAATGCTACTGCATACGGAATTGCAGAGCATTTCAGAGAGAATGTTATCCCTCAACTCGTTGAGGAGATAAAAAAATGCAAGCCGGATATGCTCCCACCGCAACGAATGGCCGCATCTGTTCGTGAAGTGAATCGTGCCCTTGAAACACTTGAGGGAAAAGTTGCACATCCAGACAACCGTTTTCTCATTGCAAGGATGAGAGAGGGTATCACCTTCTTTCTGCAAGAAGATGACGCATATCGTTTTCGCCTTCAATGGGCAGCACAATATGTGTGGTACTGGATGCTTGGCCGGAAACTTCTCCGACTTATAGGAATCAAAACAAAGCCACTTCCATTTCAGAAGTTATCAAAGGCGTTTGACCTTATAAAAGATGCGGAAGTAGTGCCAGATATGAAAGCACGAATTGAATTGATACAGACGGTGCTCAAGGTTATGCTTCAAGAACCGTTTTTCAAAACAGTTATTGAGGCGACCATTGACGAAATACGGTGGAGAAAGATGTTTTTAACGAAAGCAGATAAATACTACTTTAGAGGTAAATACTTCAAGGTAGACCACCATAAATACGATTATTAAAATGCCCGCACGACCATTCACAATTAAAATAAATTCAATCTTGGGAGGCATAAACCCTGTCAACAATATTCCTTATCAGTTGGCAGATACCAATACCGGATTTGATGCTTCAATAGGAATTGACCCAGACCAACCCCTGACTGCGTTTAGGGATACAGGGTTTCTTATGCCCACCAGTTACTCCGATTTTACCTCAACACTTTTGAATGGCGTGCCTTACTGGCTTATGACCCCTCCTCGGGGTACAGAGTTGCTCTATTCTTACTCAAGTGCAGGGCGACTTAATTCATGGAACACATCTTTTGGAGGTGAGGCAACTGTAACAACTACCGGAGGGACCCAAGGATTAGCAGGACGAGGCGGAGCGTACTACAACAACTATATTTATATGGCTTATGGCTCAAGTGAAACTCGGCTTGCTGATATTGCACGTTGGGGTCCACTTGATGGCTCGGCAGCACTTCAAGAGTCTTGGTGGAACAGTACAATAGCCCAAACGGCACTTGATGACTTTGGTTATCCTTCAATTGAGGGCCTTACTGTGCCGAATCACCCAATGCACGTTCATAATGATGGACGACTTTATATTGGAGATTTTGATTCTTCCACATCAACTGCATCAACTCGTGGTCGTGGACTCGTTCACTATATTGAAACACAGTTTGCTACTGATGAAGGAACCGGAGACAATGGGTCAACATACAATGCTCTTGACCTTCCTTTCAATCAGATGCCTGTGGATATTGAGAGTTATGGCACTGATATCGTTGTGCTCACAGTTCCCAATACAGCAAACGCAACCTTTGGTGGAGGGAACGCAATGCTCCATTTTTGGGACACATTTTCACCTTCTCCATATAGGCATGTCAACCTTCAAGACCCCGCAGCATCCGCACTTCTTTTTCATAATGGACTTCTCTATGTTTGGTCCGGTAGTTATACACAAGGAACTCGGCTCTCTGTGTATCGTGGTGGCCAAGTAGTAGAACAAATAGGATTTCTCTCTTTTGCAGACTTACCGCTTGCCGGTGGTGTAGCAGCAAAAGGAAACCGAGTATTTTGGGGAAGCCATAATACACATCCCGATAGTGCAGCAGGTGTATATGCGTATAGTCTCAAGGGAGTCAACGCACCTGCAATTCATCACATTATCAGCACCGATGGTACTGGCAGTGCGATGGTTGCATCACTTCTTCGTGCAAGACAAGATTCATTTAATAACACAGATTTGGTTGCAGGATGGTCAACTGGTTCGGCAGAGGGAATTGACAGACGGGTTGCAGGAAGTGCTAACACAGCAGCGTGGCGTTCAAATATTTATCAAATGGGTGCTCCGTTTAGAATCACAAAGGTCATTATTCCTTTTGGAGAAGCAATTACCTCAAACCAAACAATCACCGTTCGTTTATTTGAAAGCATTGACAGCAACTTTGTGGACCCGGGTGGTACAACAGGGGTTGCTCTTGACACCATAAACAATACCAACTTTCCAAATAGTGAACGAAGGGTTGAGTTAGATTCTGATTTCCGAGGCCTCAATGATTTTCAGATTCAATTAAAGTGGACCGGAACCAATGAATTACCAGTCGTTCTTCCAATAGTTATTGAGGGAGAATTTACTAAAGAAAAAACAGCATAATATGACAGATGGAATCACAGAAGTACAAGACGGAGAGTTGTTACCGGAACACTTCCACACTTCCGACAGGATTGATTGGCGAGATTTGAGCAAGAAGAAGATTTATGTGGAGCATACCGTTCAGGGTGCCGAAGTGCTTACGTCTGACAATTACGGAACATTTTGGATTTCACCGTTTGACTGTGCCGTGCTTGAGGTCCGACAGATTCACCAGTCCGCATTTTCATCAGGAACTCTCAACATTGAGAAACTCACTGGAACGACTGCACCGGATTCAGGGGTTGAAGTGCTCGCAGCAGACCTTGACCTTACTGGAACAGCAAATACAGTGAATACGCCCGCATTAACAACAACTTTGGCAAATAAACAATTAAACCGTGGGGACCGCCTTGCCCTTAAAGATGGGGGCACATTGGTCGGAGGTTCTCACATAAACGTAACAATTGAGGTTCAAATAAGATAAAAATATGCTTAACAATTTAGATGACATAATGACAGAGGTTTTGGTTCGGCTTGATGAGGGCACGACCGCCGCATCATCTGGGGGTATTACTGACACCATCTTAAAGAGTTGGTTCAATCAAGCGTATGCGTGGGCATCTTCTTATAAGAAATGGCCATTTACCGAAAGGCGAGACAACACTCAAACATACGCATCTGGTACGGAAGATTACGCATATCCCGACAACTTCCGTTCTGACAGCATCCGGTTCCTCCAAGTGGGAAGCGACCGACTCCGAAAGGTAAACTTTGCGGATTATCAAATTTATAAAGAGGACTTTTCAAGTGGTGAGGATAAGATTTTTACTGACCTTGGCCGGAGATACTATATCAATAATAATGCTCAAATTTCAGGCACCATTACCGCATGGGGTCAATTCACGCCCGTTCCTGTTGATACCACCGACCTTACCATAACAACTGTGTTCTCTGACGCAGAGGAGGAGGGGAACGAGGCAATCGTTGAACGAATGGTTGGATACGCAAAGATTCGGGCCCAGAAGTCGAAAGAAACGAGAGAGCATTTTGCAACCGCAAAGGACCTTCTTGATGGTGTTTGGGAGCGACACAAGGACGAGCAATTTGCATATCACACGCACGAGCGGGGGATGTTTAAGCGAATAGACGTTCTCGGAGGTGCGATGCGTGAGGATACCCTTAAAAGAGACCAATGGTATTAAAATAAAACTATGGTAACAACAGACCCACTAAAAGACGAAGAATTAAGAAAACTACGGCAAGACAAAACTTTTGCCGGTGGTAAGTTCTTTGGGCGTACACCCGGAGGCATCGTTGACCTTTCAACTCAAAAGGTGGTCCCCGAGGCGGAGGCAGATGTTATCCCAGAAGTTACCCCAGAGGACGCTCGGCCAACAGATGCCATCCCAGATGTAACCAAGATTACAGGAGAGTTTTCTCCCGAGCAGTTTGGCATTACCATAGCAGACCTTGAGCGTGCCGGAGGTGAAGGAGTTATTGTTCCTGTGGGCGAACGAAGATTCCAAGTAACCCCCGGAGGTACTCTCCGTGAGATTGCGAAAGCACCAATCTTTGATGAGGAACCGGTGCCAGAACGAGCAGAAGAAGCACCAACTGTTTCTGCGGGTGCGTTGCCCGAGGAACCAACTGCTGCTCCTGCTGTCCCTACCGTACCTCCTACACCCACACCCGAGGACCAAGGCACTCTTGATTTTCTAAAAACTGAATACGGGATTGATGTCGGGGCACAGGACTTTTTCACAAATCCAACAAAAGCAATTAAGGATATTGTCAAGGAGGTCATGGCAACAACCCAGATACCGGAAGCGAACGAACAACTTGAGGCCATTGCCGGTGAAGTTGAAGAACTTGAAAACGAACGAGATGAGCAAATTGAGAAGGTCAATGAAAATCCATTCTTAAGTGAAGGAACCCGAAGGTCCCGAGTAGAAAGGATTGAAGATAAATTTGAAGGTAAAATCAATGCTCGAGTGAATCGTCTCCGGCTTCTTGAGGGAACTCGGGATGACGCACGACAGCAAGCACAGTTTGCTGCAACGCTCGCACTCAATGTTTTTGATAAAGAGCGAAGATTTAAGCAAGACCAATTAGAATTTTTCACAGAGCAAGCGGAAAAAGAACTTGAGGCCCGCAGGAAAGTTGAGGACAAAGACACTATTGTTCGCTCGGTTGTCAAGAACGGTATTGAAACCGATGTACTCTTTGATAAGCGAACTGGTGAAGAGATTGCGGAACTTGGAGCCGTGAGAGGACCCGCAGGAAAAGAGACACCCGTTGATAAAGGATTTGAATTTTCAAGCGGGGATATTGGAACTCTTCTTGGAGGTGGATTCGCAAGTGATGAAATTGCTCTTATAGAGAACGACATCCGTGAATTTGGACTTGATGAAACTCTTAAGGGACTTCCCGTTGAACAAGCAAACGCACTTCGTGAAGCCGTTACTGGGGAGAAAGTGGAAGAAGAAAGATTGCCTGCTGATAAAGAAGGTATCAAGGAACTTTTCCGACAAATGTTTACTGACGAACAATTGGCCGAGCAAGCCGAAGCAGAAGGATTTACCAGAGGTGGGTCTGGGATATTCAAACGAGGAACCGGTGAGGAAGGAATCAGTGATTACCTTGATTCAGTAGCAGAGGGAATCCTTGCACGGAAACGCTTTGGAGTGAGCGACAAAGATATCTTAAAAGAGATTTTACCTTAACTATGGCGTATGTACCCGTTGCACAACGAAACAATGAATCTATAAGCCCTCCTACTACCATAAATGACACTGGAACGGAGGGTGGTTTTCAATATACTCCCGTTGCGGTTCGCAGAGAGCAGGCACCTCTTATTGAGAGACAAACACGCTTAAAGAAAATCAGACGACTTGCATTTGAGGCACAGGCAGCACAAGCCAATGTTGAGGCATCAAAGGGAGTATTTCTTACTTTTGCCGAGGAGTTGGGTGTGGTAACACCAATGGAGATTAAACAACCCAAGGTTACGTTCGGGCAGTTCGTGGCCGGTTTTGGTGAGGTTGCAAAAGACATTGCTCAAACACTTGCAAAGGAAGCCGGGTCCATTGGCCAAACGATTCTAACCGGAGACCCGGAATCAGAGATTGTCGCAGAGACAACATTTCAAAAGAATCTTGCAAAAACTATTTACGGTACTGACAAGCCCTTCTCTTTGAAGAGCACCGCAAAAGAGATTGGAGGAGAGTTCCTTGTTACGGCAGGAGCCAAAGAAGGAGCAGCAGAGGACTTCGCACTTCCTGTGGGACTCTTTTTCATGGGACTGGACCTCTTTGTTGGTGGTGGCACAAAAGCAGGCCAGGCAAGAATAAAGTCTGCTGCTACTGACCTTTCAAAGTTCAGCGGAGACGTGAGTCGTACACAGGCCCGATTGAGTGAAGTCATTACTGGCACGGATGCTGAACTTCGTCAACTAGCACAGACAATTGATGGGATGCGAGACCCAAACAAAATTGAGAAACTTATTACTGATATTGGAAAAAAGAAGCCCGGAGATGTTCAAGCCATGCAAGCAACAAGAAAGGGTGTTCCGATTTCAAAAGAACTAGAACCCCTAGCAGTAGAAGCAAGGAAAGTATTTAATGAAAAAACAGGTATCTTTAATCTTGACGAACTTATAGGTAAAAATATAAAAGGGAAAACGGCTGATGTAGTTAGAATGACACCTGATGAGTATTTAGCAAGAATCCCCGAAGTAGAACCAACTGGGAGTAGTTTGGCGTTTATGAGAAAGCAATTATCTGAAGGAAAAAAACTTAGTGCTCCTTCATTAGATTTTTCTGGAAAAACCCTATCGCAAGAGGGACGAAATAGAGCTATCCTTGCAAAAGAACTAGGAATTAAAGAAATCCCCGTTGTTATTGTAAGAGACTCCAAATCCCAACTCACCGACTTCTTTAATCAAGCAAAAATCACTGATTTCGCAGCACCGGCAAGAAGATTAAGGGTAAGACGTATTACAGAGGAAGAATCGCTTGAGGGCATTGCTCGGGAACAACTCTCTCTTGAGGCCGAACGTAAGGCACTTGACGATATCACAAACACATTGGATTCCGTTGCAGATGACCTTATTACCACAGAGGAGTTGGACCTGTTGAGATTGGAACTCGGATTCACACAGCAAGCACTTGAAGCCAACCCCGCCCGCCAATTGACTCGTTATACGAATAAAAGAACTGGCGAATTACCGGAGGTTACTGGCCGTGGGCCATCAGAGTTTGCTCGGCGTGGTGATGATATCGTTACGGAACTTGGATTTAGAGATTCAGAAGAGGCCCGGGCGGCATTTGGAAAATATCTTATAGAGAAAAGAAGTTTTAATGAATTAAAGGGAAGTGTCCGTCAATCAACAGATATTTTCCAAAGACAAAAACGAGTAGCATCAGAACTTGTTGAGGGTCGTGAGCGAATGACCCGGGCCCTACAACGTGAGATTAAACAGGCCGTATCAGAGGCGATTGGAGAAGCCCGCAAAATCGCACGAGTTGAGACACGTGCAAAAGTTAAGGGGTTTAAGGAAGGACGACTGGCCGGATTTCAAGAGGCCCGTATGCGTATACGAACTGCAAAGAAAGCAGAGCGTCAACGATTCATGGCATTTCAAAAGCGTATTAAGGAGCGTTCTCGCAAGGTTAAAGCCGCACAGGAGTTCTTCAACCTTACTGATGTTGAAATGGCCAAAATTACCAGAAGGCGTGATGTGCGTCTAATGGACAAAAAACAATTTGATAACTTTATGCAGGAGGTGGCCGGAAAAGCACAGGCGTTTGCAGAGCGGAGCAAGGCGGTTGCTCAACTCAAAGGAACCATTTTTGACAAGGAACTCCGAAAAACAGAGAACATTCGTAAGGCCATGAAGTTCCCGACAGTGGAAAATATGTCTATTAGTCAACTTACTGAATTTGATAATCTTCTTTCTCAATATAAACGAGGAGATGAGTTTTTGGGTCTCCGAAAATTAGAGACCGTTGACCGCACTGACCTCAAGGGAATTAAAACCTTGCGTGAAGCACGTGAACGTCTTGCAAAAGAGGCGGGAGTATCCGTGAAAGAACTTGAGAGCATCAAGGTTGTATCAACAGACCGGCTACGTTTTGACACTTCACTTGCAGAGAAAAACCCATTTTATCGCAACATGGTTGAGGGGTATTCAAAATCAATGTTGGAAGGTGAGGCCCGATTCTTTGAGATACGGAGAACTGCCAACACTCTTATAAAAGAAGCACGTAAGTCCCGGAAGCGTGGACTTGTTGAGCGTGCCGTTCCAACCGATGAACAGATTTTCAAATACATTGAGGCACCAAGTGAAGGACCTGTTATAACAAGTGGACTAGCAGGTAAGGCAAGGAAGTTTGATACTGCGGATGAGTTTGTGGAGAGTCAAAGAAAAGTTTTTCATCAGACATCTCCAGAAGTTGCGGCAAAAATTGAAAAAGAAGGATTTCGGGTGGATATTCAAGGAAGTGGTGCGAGTGATACCCTACCTTTAGGAGTAAACACAAAAGCAACAACAAAAGAATTGCTAATAAAAGGGAGAGGTTCACAAGTAGAAGCATTTTTACCTGCTGACGCAAAAGTTAAAAGTTTTGCCACAAGAAACGAAGCAGAACGATTTTTCAGGAATGAATCAGATGTTTTTAGAAAAGCCGATGATAATGTAAATATAATAGATAGGGATATAGCAAAGAGGGCTAATGAAATACTAGACAGGAAAGGCAGAACTCGCACTCAAGTATTAGCTGAAAATAAGGAAGCACAAAGAATTTTAGATGAGGGTCGCCCAAAAATGTTAGAACAAGCCAAAATAGCAAAAGAAGAAGCAACCAGAATAATGCGTGAACAAGGATTTGATGCTATAGAAATAAAAAGAGATATTGGCGGGTTTGGCGAAACTGATAATTTAATTGTTCTTGACCCAAAACTTCTCAAAACCAAATCCCAACTAACCGACATCTTTAATCAAGTAAAAGAAACAAGAATTGAAACAAAAACCCAACTTGCAAAACAGATGACCAAAGAAGAGTTGGATGCTTCCAATTTCATCATTGGAGAATATGCTCGTATGAGGGACTACCTTGTACAGTTTCAGGTCCTCAAAAAATATCGTAGCGATTACATCACCCACATTCGCAGAGGGTTTCTTGAAGAGTGGCGAGCCGGTGGTCCGGCAAAGGGACTTCTCAATGGTTTCAAAAGCGTGTTCAAACAATATCAACTTGATGAGGCCGTTTTCAATATTCTTGACTCTGATACAGGACAGATACTTCCTCTTGAAAAGTTCTTCCAGTTTTCAATGAGACGTACTGGCCAAATTGCACCAACTCAAAACGTGGCCCGTGCATTTTTGACTTACGCAAAGACATTTGAAAAGAAGGCAGCATTGGACTCTGTGGTGCCTAAATTGGATATCTACGCACACTCTCTTACTCCTGCACGTACAACACCTCGTGGTCTTGAGTTTGACCGTTCTCTCAAGCGTTTTGTGAACGAGTGGGTAAACACTAAAAAAGGACGTGTTTCCCGAGGTCTCTTTTCAAAGCAAGGAGACGAACTTGATATTGGTCTCCGGTTCGTGAAGATGTTTACTTTATTACATGACCTTGGATTGAACATTCCAGTATCTATTGCTGCACAGTTTGGTGAACAGGCAACCACCTTCACCATGCTCGGTACAAAAAGATATGCTCGGGGAATTGCACGGTTGAACTCTAAAAGAGGAAAGAAAATTGTGAGAGAAAATGAGGCATTTCTTGGCCGAACACCGTGGGATGCGTTCCATGATGCAAGCAACAACATTGCGGACCGTCTCTCAATTGGTTTGATGGGGCTCTTCAAAGATGCCACAGTACGGGCCAATAAAATCTTTATGCTCGGTTCAATGAGTGATGCAGAATGGAAAGCAGCACAAATTTCATCTGAACGACTCTCCGGGCTCCGAACAGAGATGGGAAGATACCGTGTTGTTGAGGATGCTTCGTCAATTGTTGGTGCTACCACAGAAGGACAGATACTCACACAATATAAAAAATGGGCTATTCCAATTGCTCGTACCACATTTGTCAATGCGGGCCGGCTTGCGAAGATGCTTGCAAAGAGGGACCCGAATGTATTAAAGTCAAGAGAGTTTCAGGAATTATTCCGGTCAACAGTGGTAATAAGTTCTTTGGTTCTTGTGGCAAGTGCAGTTATCGGAGAAGATGAGGATGACAAGTCTTTCACAGCACAACTCATTTCAAAAGCACGCAGAGATGCTCTCTCTACAATCGGGGCATTGGACCCCACAGCGTTTGCAAATGCTCCTCGTGTAATTACATTTCTTGAGGACCTTGCAACGGCAATGAAGCAGATTGCATTTCTTGAAGAATACAAAACCAAAGAAGGCCTCGTGGGTGTTCAGAAGTTAAAGAGAACTATCACCCCCGTTGCAGTTAAACAATTTATTCCTTCCGAGGAAAAGAAAAAGGTCGGACAAAAGGGAACTGGTATAAGCGTTCCCTCATTACCAAGTTTACCAAGTTTGCCGAAATTGCCTGCACTACCAAAACTATGATTTTAGAGTACGTTTTCGTTATTTTATTTTTCGGTGCGGTCATCATGGGCTTTTCGTGGCTTGTAGACCGTTATGGAAATTAAGAACGGAGAATACAAAGTGAGTGTTGAGGGTCGCCTCTCTACTGTTGAGGCAGAGATTAGAGAACTCCGGGGTGAACTCAAACACATCAGAGACAACCACTTAAAACATCTTGGAATGAAGATGAATTGGCTCCTTGGGCTTTTCATCACGCTCCTCTTTACTATAATTGGGGCGTTAATTGCATTTATATAATATGTTCAAAGCACTTTTCAATGCCATTCTCGCAATGCAACAAAAAAATGCGGGAAAACATTTTATCTCAAAACATCTTTCTCGGGTGGCTCTTTATGAATTGCGAGGAAGGGAGGCACTGTTGCCGGACCTTAAGACGAAGTTTGAGCAACTTGAGGAACAGATGAAAAATTACACAATCAATGATTCATACGAAATTGAACTCGTTGAGAGTTTTCGTACTGCAAAAACACAGGATGGTTACTATGCAAAAGGTAGAACCAAAGACGGCAACATCATCACGAACGCAGAAGGATTGGAGAGTTACCATCAATACGCACTTGCATTTGATATCAAGTTTAAGCACTATGGTTGGTCCCCGCCTGCGGGCTATTGGGATGTTCTCGGTGAGAAAGGAGAATCTCTCGGTCTTGAGTGGGGAGGTCGTTGGCAATCACGAGATGTCGGGCACTTTCAATATAGGCCCGGTGGTGCTACTTGGGAAAAGTTAAAACCACATTTTGAATTATGACTAAGAAAAAAAAACGAAACATTTTTGAGATGATTGATGGCTACAAAACATTTATTGCCGGATGGGCCGGTGTTGTTGTTGTTGCCCTCGCTCTCTTCGGATTCATTGACGGGAATACCGCAAACACACTCCTTGTGCTTCTGGGATTCGGAGGCATGATTGCCTTGAGGCATGGAGTTAAAAAATTAGAGTAATCGTATTCGTACTACAATATACATTTTTCTGTTGTCAATCCCCTTCTTCTTCCTACTTCCTACGACAACAGAGATATATACCGCCCCAGTGAAGCCACAATCAACGCAGGAGGCGTTTGATGCGGAACAGGTCATCTTGGCCTATTCAGAGCAATATCGGGTCAATTTTGACGAATTATGGGCCGTTATGATGTGCGAGTCTGGGGCCTCTACAACCGCTCGTGGAAGAGCCGGTGAAGTTGGTATATTTCAATATATGCCCGCAACTTTCAAACAGTTTTCTCAAGAGTTTGGCCAAGCACTTGATATAGAAAACCCACGCCATCAAGTAGAATTGACAGCGTGGGCTTTTTCATTGGACTATAAATATCACTGGACTTGTTGGCGGAATATGTATCAAGTATACTAGAGGTGCAAAGTTAGATTGCAAAATCCAACTTGGCAGTTTTAGCAAAAAGACCTCGGAGGGACGGAATCCCTTTAGAGGCCTTTTTGTTTGTTTAGAAGGGTGGTACAATTAGATTACTCACTCGCACCGCCTCCTTCATCTTCACCTGCTTCCGGAGTTGTTTCTTCTCCGTCTTTTTTTTCTGCTCCTTCTTCCGGAGCAGCAGTTGTGTCATCAAAAGACATAAGCATTAAATGCACATTTTTTGTGCATTGAAATTAAAACATTGTAAAAAAGTCCGACCTTCTTACATTATACCATCTTCAAATGTTATCCACAGGACACTTGTGGATTTTTTTATTTGACATTCTATAATTAAGACATGATGATGGCAGTATACAATTTCATATTGCGTATAAAAAAACCCTCGCAACCTTTGCGACTGCCGTTGTCAGTTGTGGGGGTTTTTTTGTTTGTAATTTTTTGACGGGGGGAGTTAGATAACGGTCCGGCATCGGGGTGCTTAATTCTCATCCCGCCGGTGCAAAGTAAATCCATCGCCGTTATCTCTCCTCGTCAGAGAATTACTCTGAACCACTGGGAGTAAGGGTTGGCGAATCCACAAGCCCCTCCCGGATGCCAATTAAATTGTGGAAGGGTGGATACCTCATTGTACTGGGCAATACACCCCTCGCTCACATCGTTAAATGCAAAGTCGCTCTTGCGTTGTGAGGAGAAGGTCTTGGGGGCAACAGATACCAAGATACCGTTGAGCGTTGCAGCGAGCCGAGAGAAAACGGAGCAACTCGTTGTGCATAACACACGTATTATAAACGGCTAGGGTGTTTCCTATTGCCTGAACAATAATTTATCTTATATATATGAAAAACTTAAACGGTGAACAGTTACAACTTGGTGGATACATGGACGTTATAAAAAAAAGAGGAGAGGAAAGAGAAAACAAAGCAAACAACGAGAGAGCAGATATAGTCCACAAGTTTGAAAAAATAATCAACGAGTCCAGAGAAAAATCTGACCGAAAGCCGTACACATCAAAATGGATAGCGATAAAAATGTCGCACCTTGATTTGTGGACACTCAAGTCCTTTCTTCAAGATTGCGAGCGAGCCAATAGTTTTTCTGCATATTGGCACTGGGCACTTAATCCACAGAACTGCAAAAATACTTGACTCTTATTTTCAGTAGTATATAATAGAAGTAATGCCTATTAAAAAAATCCGAGACGACTTGGGCCGGATACTACACCTAAGAAAATGTGAACGCTGTAAACTTACCTTTGAAGAGATAGGAAGGATTTTTGGTGTTACAAAGCAACGCATAAAGCAGATAGTACAAGGCGAAGAGTTATCCACAGATGATACTTGACTTATATTTGACTTACAATTAAAATTAAAATACTGGAGTACTCGTGGCGAGCGATACTCTGGGCACCGGCCTTCGGGGGCAACGATAAGATTCTCAACACATAAACATTTTAGATTCACAGAGTCTTTAATGTAAGTCCTCCGGCTCAAGGCCAGTGCAGGTCGTACTTTTACAAGTTTAATATCGTTAATTCTATGGCAGTAAAACATTGTAGTAAGTGTAACTATTACTCTTCATTGAACGATTCAAACTTCTGTTCAATGTGTGGTGGCCAGATGGGAGAAGGAAAACGTGATTGTGAAAAATGTGGCAAAAAGATTTTCCTTTCAGACCCATTCTGTCAACACTGTGGAGTTGCACAAAAAAAAGCACATGTTCCCCATTTTAGAAAGTAATTGGTCGTGTATTTAACTCTTACGTCTCTCTTCCACGCCATACTCGTAAGAGGTGGTGTGGGAAAGGGAAAACTATAATGCAAATACCAAAAGAAGGTTTCTTCTTTAATGAGGAAACTCACCGTTATTACTATGACGGCAAAGCAATGACCGGAGTAACTACTATTCTGAATGTTATCGCAAAACCTGCTCTCATTGGTTGGGCAGCAAGAATGGCAGTAGAGCATATTGAAAAGAACTTTCCAACAGCAGAGGAGCTATTTGAGAACCCAAAGATATTTACAGAACTATTAGAGGAGGCAAAAACTGCTCATGCTCAAAAAAGAGACAAAGCCGGAGACGTTGGAAAGATTGCTCACAAATTATGTGAGTTATACATCAAGTCAGAGGACGGAGAGGTTGAGGGATACAACGAGTTGCCCGATGAGAAAAAGAAATTGGTGGACACAATGCGGGACCACTTCGTTTCTTGGGCAGAGAAAAACAGCGTTAAGTTCCTTGAATCAGAAAAGAAGGTATACAACAAAGATTGGTTTGTTGGAGGAACCTATGACTTTAAGTGTGAGATTGAGGGCAAGGTCTATATTGGAGACATCAAGACTGGTGGAGTATATGACAGGACTCCTTTCGCCCAGTGTGCAGCGTATCAGTATATGGAGCAAAAAATGAATCCCGAGGTTAAGATTGATGACAGGTTGATTGTCAATCTTAAAAAGGACGGGAAGTTTGATGAGGAGAAAGATGTGTATGTTTCGGAGCACTACGAAGATGACCTCAAGTTGTTTGAAGCAGCACTTGAGATTTACCGGAACATGAAAAACCGCTTTGAACCATTAAAAGTAAATTACTCAAAGTAATATATGAAAATGCAAAAAAAAGTAAACGTAGGTGGTGATTGGGCCAAGGTAGGTGTTGATATAAAAGACCAAGATGTTATCACCATTTTGGATGAAGGACAAACTGTTGTCGGTGAATACGGCGACCGTGATGTCTTTCAAGTTGAACTCGCATCGGGAGAGAAGAAAAATCTCTCATTTAATCAAACGTCAGTAAACAACCTTGTTGATGGTCTTGGGGATGAGTCAACAACTTGGGTTGGTAAAAAAATCAAGGCGTGGGTCATCCGTGCTCTCGTGTCCGGGAAGATGCGAAACATTGCGTATCTTGCTCCCGAAGGTTGGGAAATGAATATTGACGAGAAGGGAAACGTGGTGTTTGCAAATCCTAATTCTACTCCACAAGAAACACCATCTGGTAATGATGACCTTCGTGAAGCGTTAGGGGAAGTGAACCCGGATGACATCCCCTTCTAAATTATGGCGGACTTCACAGAAAAAGAAATAATTGATACCTCACGCTTGATTCTGTCGGAGATAGGGAGTGCTAGGAAATGGTCAAGGTCTCACAATATGACGGATTTATTCCTATCGTGCGAGAACTTGATTAGTGGCCTAGCGTTCCTTATTGGTCCGCTCATGGACCGAGAACAGAAGTATCGTGCAGAAGTTCAAAAGAACATTGATGAGGGAATGAGTGTTGCCGCATCAGAGGCGAAAGCCAAAGCAGGTATTGAGTACATCAAATGGCGTAAACTTCATTACGTATACAACATCGCAGAGGAGCAAATTAAATTGCTCAAAAAATTTAGTGATAAAATTGAGTCAGAGTATAATCGTTCTTAAACATGGTTAAAATTAAAATTAACAAAGGTTGGTTTTGGAGTGCGGGACAAGGAGTGTGGACTGGAGACATGGTTGGAGTATCAATCCCGCTTGATATATTGAGAAACAACGATGAAGTTTTAATAGAAATTGACGGAGGAACGCATCTTTTACGGAAAAACAAACTTAAGGAGTGGGCAAAAAGTGAGAAGATATCATTGAAACAACTCATTGAAATACGCAAAAGAAAAAAACTCGTTCGTATACCAAAGTTCTTGCTATCAGAACCACCAAAATTATTATGAAACAATATACAACATTAAGGCAATTCTATGCGTGGATTGGATTCGGCACATTGCTGTTTCTTGCTTATAAGTTACTTGTATGGCACGCATGGGCAATTGAGTTTATTAAAATTCACACATAATCTGGCATGGACTATAAGCGGGAGACAGGGCGAAGATGTGGTATAATATAAAAAGAGGTTTACAATGTGAAAGTGGGAGGTTTACAATGGAAAACATTCCTTACTATACTTGTGATAAGTGTGGCAGATGGTTTCAAGAAGGCCCCGAAGAGGTGAAGATTGAATACATTTGCAAGTCGTGTAAAGACAGAATCAAGACAGAATCAAGGAGGACTGCCATGAACATGAATAACAAGTCCCCATATTGTAAAGGAAAAGTCAATGTTGTATTCCGTTTTTGCAAAAAATGCAATAAGTGGACGGTCGCAGAAGAAAAGAAAGTAATGGTTAATACTTGTGTATCATGCACGAACAGAATCAAGGAAGGAGATATGAGATTTAAGTAGGGGTTTACAATGAAAAACCTAAAGACAAAAGCACTGATAATTCTGGTAGTAATTCTGGTGTGCCTTGCGGTAATACTACAAAAAAAGTATATTGCTCTTTCAAAACTGTTCGGTGGACACAGGAGCAAGTAATTGCCAAAGTCCGCCACCATTAACAATAACTCCTCACCCTTATCTCACCACACATGGGCTTGACAGGTTTTGACGGAACATTAAATCAAAATACCTTAATAAATATGGCGAGTACCACGAGTAGAGGAAATTACTATAAGAGAAAAACAAAGGAATGGTTTGAAGCCCGAGGGTATACAGTTCAAATTACAGAGTTTACCTGTGGCATGAAGTTGCCGGGCCGGATGCTCTACCGAAAGATTGATATATATGGCTCTGACGGTATTTCAATGAACGGAAAAGAGATAATTTTTTGGAACTCAAAGGCCACAACAGAGGACCGAGAAGATGGAATTAGTAAAGAAAAATACAATGGGCGGATTGGGTTTGAAAAATATCCTTTTCCTCCTTGTGTTAAAAAACAAGTGTTTGTATGGCTTCCTCGTAAGGAGCCCCTTATTTTTGATGTATAGTTATCCACAAACTGCATTTTCCCTCTAGTCAAATAAAAGGTATAATATAAATAATATTATGCTCTACAAATCCACCAGAATCGGCAAAAACCTTGAACCATTCGTGCTCTATAAGTTCAGAACGATGGTCAAAGATGCGGACAAGATTGGTCCGCCCTCCACCGCCGATGATGACCCCCGTATTACAACTATCGGAAAGTTCCTACGCAAAACTAAACTTGATGAGATACCTCAACTTTGGAATGTCCTCAAGGGAGACATGGCTATTGTGGGTCCTCGGCCAGAAGTTCCGGGTGTTGTTGATTTGATGACGGATGAGGAGAAGGAGGTCATTTTTTCTGTTAAACCCGGAATCACAGACCTTGCAACACTCTCAAACATGGACGAGGGAGCAGTTCTTGAGGGAGAGTTCAACCCGCACCAAGCATATCTTGAGAAGATTTGGCCCGAGAAAAAGAGGTTGCAGATTTTATATGTTCAAACCAAGTCATTTTGGGGTGATGTTAAAATAATATTATGGACTATCAAAGGACTGCTTTGGAAGTAAGAAGGAAGGTCCTTGAGATGATTCACAAGGCCCAGACTTCACATATAGGTTCCAACTTGTCGTGCATTGATTTGCTCGCTGTTCTTCACGATAAGGTTCTTCGCTTTGAGGGACCAAAAGACGGAGGTTATGACTATCACGACAAACTCATTTACTCAAAAGGATGGGTTGCTGCAACAGCGTATGCGTTCTTGGCTCGGCACAAAATTATCCCAGAAAAAGACTTGGAAACTTATTGTGCTGATGACAGTAAATACATAGGTCTTGTTGAGCCAACGGTAAAAGGAATTATTGCTGCGGGTGGGGCAATGGGCCATGGATTACCAATGGGCGTTGGGATGGCCATGTCCTACAAGAAGAACGATTCAGATGACCGCAAGGTATATGTTTTGATGAGCGATGGAGAAATGCAGTGTGGAACTACGTGGGAATCTGCTCTTTTGGGTGCTCACCACAACCTTGATAATTTGATGGTGATAGTAGATTACAATAAACTTCAAGCAATGGGAAGGACCAACGAGGTCTTGAATCTTGATTCACTTCCGAGAAAATGGAACGCATTTAATTGGGAAGTTCGTCAAGTGGATGGACACAATCCCCTAGAAATTGAAAGAGCACTCACCTCTCCCCCACTCAAAGGGGGTGCCCCAATTGCCGTTATAGCCCATACTGTGAAGGGGAGGGGAGTGTCGTTCATGGAGGACAAATTGGAGTATCATTACAAAAATATCAGTGATGAAGAGTACGAAAAAGCACTTGAGGAATTAAGCACATAACCGGTGCCGGTGGTCATCGTGAGGCAATCTGTCCAAGCCACCACCATTTATCTATGAGAAAAGCATTTGTAGACACACTTACAGATATTGCAAAAAGAGACCCTAAAGTCATTTTAATTGTCGGGGATGTTGGCTTCTCATATATTGAGGATTTTGCGGAGCAATTCCCCTCTCAATATTTGAACGTGGGAGTTACCGAGCAATCAATGATGGGCCTTGCTGCGGGCATGGCCATTGCCGGATGGAAGCCGTATGTGTACTCAATGATTCCGTTCGTAACGATGCGGAA
>Ga0187833_10001333_pt1 | contig 28243 bp, 33 predicted proteins | sample ETNtaG_37_FD_167968 | JGI IMG/M metagenome (GOLD analysis project Ga0187833, IMG submission 167968) | Marine microbial and viral communities from oxygen minimum zone, Eastern Pacific Ocean - ETNP2014_SV_400_PacBio MetaG (Illumina Assembly) | ecosystem: Environmental > Aquatic > Marine > Hypoxic...
TCTCTGTCAATGAGATTCGCCGCGCAGACTTCTGAAGATATTCTCTGTATCCTCAATAGGCGCAACAACGAAAACGGTGTCACTTTCTGCAATTGTGGTATCTCCATTAGGGAGAATGAGGTCTCCTTCCCTTTCGATAGCGAAGATATTTTGCTTTAATTTTAGATCACCATATTTTTTCCCAAGCACAGGTGATTTTTTTCCCAATAGAACCCCTGAAATCTGTGCCTTTTCACCACATATTGTTGCAAGACTGTTTAATCTTTCAGATGAGATTACTGCCTTTTGTATCGCCATAACGGTGTTTACGGTAATATTTATTGGAGTTACGTCCAAATCAAGATAAAATTCGTAATTTTCAGGATCTGTTACTCTCGCAATGATTTTCTTAACATTGAATTTTTTAGCAATCCTGCAAGCAAAGAGATTAATCTTGTCATCAGAAGTTGCTGTAACAAAAGCGTCTGCCCTCTCTATTTCGGCATCTACTAGAGCTTTCTGGTCAGATCCATCCTCGTTTAAGACCAATGCATCTAGTTCAACGGATAGCCTTTGGGCCATTTCTGTATCTATTTCTAAGATAGTGACGTCATGTTTGTCTTCCAAAAACAGTCTTGCAAGTCTCTCTCCTACCTGCCCACCTCCGAGTATTATGATATACATCGATTGTCCCTTGATTGTTGAATTCTTTGGTATCTTAAGAGTATTTTATAAGCCTTAGCATGCATTAATCTTTCTACAAATATGGTTCCCCCTATGGCTAATTTGATAGTTATCCTGTTCTAATTAAGAAACGGTTTGAGATTGATATTTATACTTGTTCGAAGAATAATAGGCAGTTTATTGTTTAACTAACGCATAATTGCAGTCGGTCCATCAATTGATGGTAAAAATATCGGTTCCTCAGCTTCTTCGGTTTCAGATTTAATCTTTTGTGTTTTGTCAAGCAGATCCTTTGCTCTCTTTATAAATGAAAAATGTTTATCAGCCCAAACTCCATAAAGTTTACCGCAGGTTGAACATCTCACGCCCTTATCAGTGTAGTATAACACATCTCCTCCACATGAACAAGGACCGAACACTCCTTTAGCATGGATACTTTCGATAAGGCGTATGGTTTTTTGCCTCATTTCAATCATTAATAATATAACATATGTTATATATAAATATTCACATTAATTAGCCCATTATATGTGAATAAATTTATTTATTAGCCTTGGAAGGGTTTAACAGATGTTGAATAAATTGGCTGATGAAGTGGTATGTTTTTCACATTCGAAGGATGTTGATGGGCTTTCTTCAGCTTCTATTGTAAAAATGGCTACTGGTGCTTCGGTGGTTCTAGTGGATTATGGTAACATTGTGGACAAATTAGGCTCTTTGAGTGATGCAAAAGAAGTTTATATCTGCGATATTGGACTTAATATGACCCTTGCAGTGCCTTTTCTTAAGGAGGTGGAGAGGATTACTGATTTTGCATCTGTTCATTTTATCGATCATCATCCTTTAGATGAGAAGTTGTCTACGCAGCTGAGTGGTTTGGGTGTTGATTTACATCATTCTTTGGAGGAGTCTTGTTCAGTTCTAGTTTATACGAAGCTCAGTGGACATTTGAAGGAAGGAGCCAATATACTTGCATCTTATGGAGCAGTAACGGACTATATGGATGATGCACCTTTTGCGAAAAAGTTGATTTCTCATTTTGATCGACAATTTATTCTTTTGGAATCGACGTTGCTTACATATGCTCTTTTTGGATCTGGTGATGACCAATCTTTCAGAAGTAATATTGTAGATGAACTTTCAACATTGAAATTTCCGCATGAAATACGTGATGTCCTGAAATATTCTCGGAAAGGTTTGGAGAAAATATCTGCTCTGATGATCGAGGTTGCAGAAAAAGGTGTTAAACGCAATTGGATAGCTGTTATGGAGGCCAAGGAAAGTTCCACTGGGATTATTGCGAACCTCCTGATAGGTGCTTTCGATACTCCTATTGGGATTTCTTATCGTCTAATAAAAGACGAAGATATGTGCGAAATCTCCATGAGAGGATCTTATGATTCTAAATTTGACTTAGGCAAGATAGTGACTCAAGTTACAGAAATGATTGGAGGCGTTGGTGGGGGACATAAGAAAGCTTCTGGTGCAAGAATTCCTAGCAAATCTTTGAATGACTTCCTGGATATGATTGAGCTTAAGGTAGATATGGCATCTACTCCTTTTCGTCGTCATTAAATATTCAAGTTGGAGAGGTTTGTTCCATCTTTCCGAAGTAGCGATGATGATATTTTTTAGATAACCTATTCGGTTCATTTAACTCTCTTAATATCTCATTCCTTCTATTCAAAGGGTTTTCAAGTACTATCTATGTTATACTCTATTGAAATACTTTAATATGCAAAAATTTTGATATGACAAATATGTCTTCTATCTATGAAGAGGAGATAATCAGACTTATCAAAAAAGATTTGTCAAGAATTAAGTTATTGAATCGTAAAGATCCAACGAATAAAGATCTGAGATTACTGAAGTCTAATGTTCAGTCTCTGAAAGTTGAATTAAAACAATATGAAAAAGCTATGGAATTATTTAGGACGAAACCAGTTTAGCCAGTTACTAATCAAGCTTAATCAAAATGAGTCATTTTTACTATTATTCCCAAACTTAAAAAAAAATATATCCTATTTGATGACACTTTTTACTCTTTTCTATAGCATATATGCAAAAACTATATATTTGGCTGATAAACGAGCTTAACAAGTGAGTAAAATGAGGGATTATCTTCATCAAAGTTACTTTTTTCATCTTTAGAATCAGATCTCATTTTTTTAAAAATCTTTGTATCCCCTCATTTATTATGAGGAAAACTTTTACAGATGAAGAACCGCTAATGGTCCCCCTCAAATGGATGGAAAATCTATGACTGTAATCAAATTCGCAATCCCTAAAGGTTCATTGGAAGAAGCTACCTTTCAATTTCTAGCGCAAGCTGGTTATATTATTTCTAGTGGGAAAAGATCTTACAGGCCTGAGATAAATGACCCGGAAATAGCTCTAAAAATGCTTAGACCTCAAGAGATACCTGTCTATGTTTCTGAAGGAGTAGAAGATATTGCTATAACTGGAGAAGACTGGATTAGTGAAACCAAAGCAAATGTTGAGATTCTTACATCTTTAGAATATGGCCGAGTAAAACTTGTTGCCGGTGTTCCGAAAGACTTGCCTGCAGATTCACTTTCAGAGGTTTTGCAATATCTTTGGTCACAAAACCGAAACATAAGAATCTCTACTGAGTATCTTAAGATTTGTTCTGATTGGGTCAAATCAAATCCTGTATACAAGAAAAAATATGGCAATAAAGATCCAATGATTATAACGCCATGGTGGAAAATTGGTGATAATCCAAAAGTAAGTATTTTCCTTTCTTTTGGTGCAACAGAGGCAAAAACACCTGAAGTAGCTGATATTATAATGGATGTTACCGAAACAGGATCTACTCTTTCAGCTAACAATGTTAAGATTATGGAAGTTGTTATGGATTCTTATGCTGTTCTTATCGCCAATAAAGACGCGTTATCTGATCCAATAAAACGGGAAAAGATTTATGATATTCTCGCATTATTCCGAGGCGTAGTAAGTGGCAGAAAAAAACTACACATATTTGTAAATGTAAAAAAGGAAAATCTTCAGAAACTTCTTTCAGCACTTCCTGCTTTGAAGAACCCCACAGTTAGCTCACTATCTGATGAAAATTGGTTATCAATAAATACTGTTGTGGATAGACAAAAATTTCTTAAACTCCTCCCTAACCTTAGAAAGTTCGCACAAGGATTAGTCGTACATGAGCCTCGACAGATTCTTTCATTAGACGAATTACCTAATGGTGTCGATAGTGAGGAATAAGAAGCAGATTCGCATCCTTGACTTCAAAGATGTAAAAATTACTGAAGGTCTACCTGACCTTAGATCTAGAGAAGCTATCTCTTCTAAAGTGGATAGAATCGCAAGAAGAATCATAATTGATGTGAAAAAAGATGGCGATAAAGCGTTATTTGAATATACCCTGAACTTGGATTCTGTACAACTCACCAAAGATACGTTAAAAATTTCAGATAATGAAATAAGAGAAGCATATCTTAAAGTCACTAAGAAACAAATTTCTGCGATAAATTTCGCTAAACGTAGAATCGAAAGATTTGAACAATCTGTTATCAAGCACATACAACCTCAAAGTATTCAAGAGAAAGGAGTTAAAATAAATCAGAATATAATACCGATAGAGCAAGTAGGGTGCTATGTTCCTGGAGGGAATGCAATTTACGTAAGTTCTCTATTGATGACTGTCTTACCCGCGAAGGTTGCGGGTGTTAATCGGATTGTCGTCACCTCACCTCCATCAAAAAACGGCAACATATCACCACTTCTAATTGTTGCCGCTGATATCTGTGGGGTAGATGAATTCTACAAAATAGGTGGTGCCCAAGCGATAGCAGCTTTAGCATATGGAACGGAGAGTTTGAAATCAGTAGATAAAATAGTGGGACCCGGAAACATCTATGTGACAGCTGCCAAACTTATCGTATCCAGTGTAGTGGGGATTGATATTCCTGCCGGTCCAAGTGAGCTGCTAATATTAGCAGATAAATCTGCAAATGCCAATTTTATAGCAAGGGATTTAATTTCACAAGCCGAGCACCGACACGATAGTATAGCTGGATTAGTGACAGATTCTCCAAATCTTATTAAAAATGTCACAAAAGTATTGAATGAATATTTGCAGCAATTAACTCGAAGTGAAATTGTTTTAGATTCTTTTTTTGCAAACGCTTTCATTGTACTCTGCAAAGACAGACATCAGATGGTTAAGTTCGCCAATATTTTCGCAGCGGAACATCTTGAAATTATGACTGATTATCCTAAAAATATTGTGAATAAAATTACTTCAGCCGGTCTTATTCTTCTAGGTCCCTACTCTCCATCAGCAGCAACAGATTATTGTGTTGGGACTAATCATGTCCTCCCTACGAGCAAATTTGCTCGTTCAAGTTCTGGTCTTTCATCTTTGGATTTTGTAAAACAAGTCAATGTAGTGGAATGCTCTAAGCTTGGTCTCAATAATTTACGTAAACATATATCAGTTCTTGCTTTATCTGAGGGTTTATCGAATCACAAGTTAGCTGTAGAGGAAAGATTCAGGGATGAGACTAAGTGATGCTGGACAATTATTTTCAGTTTAAAATAGATGGTAAAGACGTCTATATACGTAAAGATGGTATTAACCCACTAAAAGATGTAACAACTGTGTTATTCGATTGTGATGGTGTATTAATAGATGCCCGTGAATCATATGATCTTTCAATACGAAAAACAGTTTCCTATATCTCTCGAGAGATACTGAAAACACCAGTATCTGAAGATGAGATAACCGATAAAGTAATTTATGGTTTCAGAAAAAGCGGTGGATTTAACAATGATTGGGATACCACTTACGTGATACTTCTCTACTTATTTACGAGGATTCCTAAAAAAGTCGTTGATATCTTCAGCAAATTCTTCAAACTCAATGATATAGAAAGTGTTCCAAGAGATGTGTATGAGCGTGTTTCAGAAGTTAAGAAGCTGCTTTCTGATGTTGAAATTTCAGATGAATCCTTGTTGAATATATCAAATGATCTTATATTGTTATCTAAAAAGGCGGATATTAGAGGCCTAGATTCTATTTTAGAAGTTCTTCCAAAGATAGATGATGAAAACGCGTTTGTGGGTTTCAAAAAAATAATGTCTTATCCTGATAAAGTAGGTGTCAGTATGATTACAACACTCTTTGAAGAATTCTTTCTTGGATCAGATCTTTTTTCAGAAAAGTATGGATTTCCATCCGAATTCTTGGATCAGTTCCCTGGGCTTGTGTCCAGTGAAGTTCCTATTATAACTGAAAATACTATGAATCTTCTTTCGGAAATGTTTGGAGAATCAAATTTTGGAATAGTTTCAGGTAGAGCACAGCTTACAGCGAGATATACATTAGGAAATCTATTGAATCGTTTCAATTCTGATTTGATTTTTTTTATTGAGGATGAAAAATCTTCATCTCTTAAAAAAAGTGATTCTGAAAGGATAGACAAAATTAGTAAGCCACATCCATTCGCTTTATTGAAGGTAGCAGAAAATACAAAGAAATCTGGACGGATTCTATATATTGGTGATTCAATGGAAGATCTTATTATGGTGGATCAATCAAATTGTATAATTGATAGATTTATTACTGCAGGTATATGTGGATATTCTCACGATACTGAAGAGCTTGTAAAGATGTTTAAAGAACACGGAACCTTTCTAATAATTGAGTCTGTAAATGATATTCCAAAGGTTTTCGAGAGAATAATGAGGGAAGACCTTTGAGATCAGCTAAAACCAAACGAAAGACATTAGAAACATCAATCAAGATTAAAGTTAATATTGATGGTGATGGAATTTGCGAAGTGGATACAGGAATAAAATATTTAGACCACATGATGACTACACTTTCAAAACACAGTTTAATAGATCTGAAAATAAAAGCTAAGGGTGACCTTCAACATCACATAGTGGAAGATGTTGCTATAGCACTTGGTGAAACTCTGTCAAAGGCTTTAGAAAAGAGAGAGCATATCAATAGATTTGGAAACGCAATTGTCCCCATGGATGATTCACTTGCAACTGTAAGTGTTGATCTTGTGAAAAGACCATACAGCAAAATATCCCTCGACATTGAGCATGAAAAAGTAGAAGATATGGTTAAAGAGGACATTCAACACTTCTTACTATCTTTTGTACAATCGTTAGAGGCTACTGTGCATATTATTGTCAAATATGGAGAAGATGATCATCACAAAGTGGAATCTGCTTTCAAGGCTTTAGCTTTATCTCTTCGACAAGCCGTAATCCAAGATATCCAGAGAGAATCTCCACCAAGTGCAAAAGGTGTGATGTAACTGCCTAAGATAGGAATACTTGACTATGGAGCAGGGAATCTTTTCAGCTTAAAATGTGGATTAGAAAAAGGTGGTGCAGAAGTAGAAATAAATGAAACCTTCAAAAAAAAACAGGATTTAGATGGAGTTATTCTGCCTGGTGTTGGGAACTTTGGTTCAGCATCAAATGCTTTGCAGTCATATAGAGAAGATCTCATTGAGGCTGTAAATACAGGTCTTCCATTTCTTGGGATATGCTTGGGGGTTCAAATGATTTTTGAATTAAGTGAAGAAGATAGAGGTCGTGGATTAGCATTTTTTGAAGGGAGTACCGTCAAGCTTCCATTAACCGTAAAATCGCCTCATATGGGATGGAATACTCTAGAAATTGTTAGAACAAACGAGTTTCTTGATGGTATAGAAGATGGAATTTGGGTATATTTTGTTCACTCTTATTACCCAAAGTTTAAAGATAATACTGCGCTTGTGGCTACTACGGATTATGGAGTCAAAATTCCTGCAGTTATAGCAAAAAGGAACATCTTTGGTACCCAATTTCATCCAGAGAAATCAGGTTCTGATGGATTAAAAATATTAATCAATTTCATAGATATTTGCAGTCGGTGATCAAATTGAAGCTGATCCCTTCAATCGATATTTTTGGCGGCAAAGTTGTTAGATTTGTTAAAGGCAATCCTGATAGTTCAATAATATACAGTGATGATCCTCTGAGTATCGCTAAAAAATGGATTAACCAAAATGCAGATGCTATACATGTAGTGGATTTAGATTCAGCTATAGGAACAGATATCGATAATCGAGGTCATATTAAGAATATTGTAGCTAATTCTCAGATACCTATTCAAGTAGGTGGAGGTATTAGAGATTTCAAATATGCATCTTCACTTTTTGATTATGGTGTAAGTGGCCTTGTTTTTGGCACTTTGGCGTTTAGACATCCTCCCATAATACAGAAATTAATCAAAACTTTTGGAAGTAAAAAAATAATGGTTGCATTAGATTATTTGGATGGTGCGGTTGTGGTAAAAGGTTGGACAACATCTACTGGTGTATCGTTAGAGAACGCGATAACTAAATTTCAGAATATTGGTGTAAAAAAGTTCTTATTGACTTCTGTCGAACGAGATGGAACATTAGTAGGTCCTGATTATCAGACCTTGAGAAGAATTCAAGGTGAATATAGAATTAAGGTTTTTGCTAGTGGGGGTATACGAAGTGTTCATGATCTTCTACACTTAAAAGAAATCGGAGTATATGGTGCTATTATGGGGAAGGCTCTATATGAGGAGAAATTCAGTCTGAAAAACGCAGTATCCACAATCAGGAGATGATAAATGTGGCTCTAGCTAAACGAATAATCCCCTGTCTTGATGTCAATCATGGGAAAGTTGTAAAGGGAGTACATTTCCGTAATTTGAGGGATGCTGGTCTTCCTGCTAATTTAGCGAAGAAATACTGTGAAGAAGGCGCTGACGAACTTGTTTTTCTTGATATTACTGCTTCTCCAGAAAAACGGAAAATACTTGAGAAGCTTGTTCGTGAGGTGGCTCTAGTTATGGATATTCCTTTCACTGTTGGTGGCGGGATAAGTGGATTAGATGATGGTAGATTGATTCTTCAAAATGGAGCTGATAAAGTATCAATTAATACTGCTGCAGTAAAAGATCCTACTCTAATTAGTAGATTGGCTGATAAATTTGGTCAGCAGTGTGTTGTTGTCGCTATTGATGCTAAACGTAGATTTGATTCGCTGGATGGAAAGATAACTGTGAAAGAAGGGGAAAAACATTTCTGGTTTGAAGTCTATACGTATGGAGGCTCAAAACCTGTAGATCTTGATGCTATACAATGGGCTCGTCAAGTTGATAAATTGGGTGCCGGTGAAATTCTATTAACATCAATTGATAAAGATGGAACACAAAACGGATATGATATACCATTAACAAAAACTATTTCAGAAAGTGTTTCCATTCCTGTAATAGCAAGTGGTGGCTGTGGAAACCTCGATCATATACTGGATGTTTTCCAAAAAGGTGCAGCTGATGCTGCTCTAGCTGCTTCTATTTTTCATTTTGATGCATATTCAATCGAAAAAGTGAAGAGGTACTTATATGAGAATGATGTGACGGTGAGACTATGAATAAGGTAATTATTGATTCAATAGATTTTAAGAAGGGAGATGGTTTGGTTCCGGTTATAGTTCAAGATTCTAATTCACGAGATGTTTTAATGTTGGCGTATGCAAATAAAGAAGCTGTCAAGCAAACAATTGAGACTGGTTTTGGTCACTACTGGAGTCGTTCTCGAAAAGCTTTATGGAAAAAAGGTGAAACCTCTGGGCATCTTCAGAAAGTGGATGATGTGTTAGTTGATTGTGATCAAGATGCTCTTCTTTATTTGATTAAGCAGACTGGTGTAGTCTGCCATACTGGTAAAAAAACTTGTTTTCATAACCGAATTATTCGGTAAGCTTATTCTTGTACTTCTAGTGTTCCATATCTGCCGATGTTGAGGCTGACTTCTCCCTGGAAGCTGTTTGTATAACCGCTCTCTATCTTTATTTTGGAACCTACGTTAACTTGTTCTATTTGCTCATTCCATAGAGTTAGTTTTGTTGAACCTGTCTCATCGTTCAGGATTGCATCTGCCACTTTTGCCTGACCACCTGCCCTAAGATTCACTTCTCTCGTTTCAGATATTTCAGTTATCTCTCCTTCAATATCTACTTTGCGTATTCCATCTGTAAGTTCACTTATCTTCAAATAGTTTTGACCCCTTAATCCTAAGTGTAAACTATCCAATATATAACTTATACAGAAATATCTTCTCACTCTAAGTAGCATATAAATTCTGCATTGATGAAGCAGAGTGCTATGGACATTTTCGGGTATGATATTATTCTAATAATTCAAATTCTAATTGTTGTGATCAGTAGTTATCTTGTTGGAAAGGTTGCTGCAAGATTGCTTGCACGACTTTTTGATAAGACCCCTTTTCCTGAGAATATCGAGCAAAGTTTAGTCAAGGGCTCAAAGAATATTGTTTATGTTATTGGGGTTTTAATAATTGTTACATTAGTTGGTTTCGATGTTACTTCAGTTATTGTTGGATTAGGTGCATTAAGTATTGCTATAGGTTTCGCTATGAAGGATATAATTCAGAATTTGGTTTCTGGAATCTTGGTACAATTAGATAAGCCATTCAAAAAAGGTGACACCATAGAGGTTCAGGGTTTTGTCGGTAGGGTAATGAAGATGCGTGTTAGAACAACAGTGCTTCAAACAGAAAAAGGAGAACTCGTACATATTCCAAACTCCGTTTTTGCTACAAAACCAGTTGTAAATAAGAATCTTGGAATAACTTCTGAATCCACTTAAGAATTATTAATTAATACTCGGTTCCACAATAGGTTTGTCTGGGTAATGTTTCAAATAACAGCACAAACATTGGTAACCGCGTTTCTCGCATTTATCCTTCCTTTTGTCGCAATCATAATGCTCACGCCTCTACTTATAAAGATACTTTCAAAGCGTGGCAATCTTGTACTTGACTACCATAAACCAAACAAGCCCCTCGTCCCGACACCTGGAGGCCCAGCAATATTCTTCTCACTAATCTTGGGTGAATCTTTTGTCTATCTTGTTACTGGAGCTAACGGTGCATTAGCACTGATACTGGTAACAGCTATAGCTGGTGTCATCGGTGTATTGGATGATATCTACACCTTGAGTGCTGTATTGAAACCTGTTCTCCTGATTATGGCCTCTTTTCCAATTCTTATTCTTGGTGCATACAATTTTCACATAGCTTTTCCTTTATTTGGAGAAGTTAGATTATCTATTATTTACCCAATTCTCATACTAATAGCTATACCAGTTACAGCAAACACTATCAACACAATAGATGTTTTAAACGGTGCAGTTAGTGGATTCCTTGCCATTTCTTCTATCCCTCTTATCCTTGCATTGGCTTTCAAAGGATCTATGGATACAGTTCTGATGGTGATGCCCCTACTGTCGGTTGCTCTTGGGTTCTTCATATTTCATAGATTTCCATCCAAAATATTCCCTGGTGACTCAGGTAGTCTAAGTCTAGGAGCTATTTATGGAGCTATTGCAATAGTTGGAGGGATTGAGGTTATTGGTATAGTTGCACTTTTACCTGCTATCCTTAACTCCTTCTTCTTCCTTTCAAGTGTCAAACGATTGGTAGAAGGTAGAATTATAAAATTGCGGCCCATTAAGGTTCTTAGTGGGAATATGTTAGAAGCTTCAAGGAACGGTTCCGCTCCGATAACTCTTGTTAGGCTTATCCTCGCAGACGGCCCGCTGGTAGAGAAAGAAGTAGTTCAAAATATCTTGAAGATGGCAGTATTTTCATCTTTTCTTGCTATTGTAACTGCCGTACTGACTTGGGTGATTTGAATTGTCTTCCCGTATCCTACCTCTATTACTTTTGATTGCTACGGTTTGGGTAATGATTTTTGTTGGGTTGGCTGGTATTTTCTTGATTGTGGTTCCTCTTCCTGATATCTATCCAGATACTGTTGGAAGAGCTGTTAAATCCGTTGTTCAAGTTGTTGTTTCTGGAATATTTGTTATTCTTTGGCTTTATAGTATGTGGCAGCTAAGGAATTTCTATGTGCGACGAAAAATTCTTACTATCTCCAAGGATTAGTCTTTTACTTTAATTTCTTCTCCCAAGTATATTTTTTCTTCTCGTACTCTGATCTACTGCAAACAGTTTTAGCAGGATGTCCCATTACTACCGTTTCAGGAGGAACATCTTTCGTTACAACTGCTCCCATACCCACCACACTGTTATTGCCTATTGTACATCCGCTCCCAATTACTGACTTTGCTCCAATAATAGCTCCATCTCCGATATTCACTCCTTCAAGTCTTTTACTTGGTGGGTACCTATCATTGATAAGTACCGCTGCGGGACCTATGAACACATCTTTACCAATATTAGACAAAGGCGCAATATATGCTAATCCTGCTATTCGGGTGTTTGCACCAACAACTGTATTGTAGTCCACGTGAGCTAGTGCACCTATCGAAGCATTGTCCCCAACTTCAGCATTGTCACCAATATATGCGTAATGCCAGATTTTCACATTTGTTCCTATCTTGACTTTTTTTCCAATATAATATGTTGCATTATCCGCTATTCGATTCATATGATTATTTTCATCTCGTTGATATTTTAATTTATCATATGTTCTTAAAGATCCAAGTAGATTGGGGAGCCTGTTTTAATTGAAACAAGTGCTGCTTCTGCTATCTTGGTTGTATTCAAGGCATCTCGACCAGTAACTAATGGTTGATAATCTCTATTAATGCACTCAAGAAAACTTTCCAACTCATTTTTTAATGGTTCCTGCCAATTGCGTCTAGGACTGTGAGTCCCTTGGTTATCATCTATTGTTATGCTTTGTTTAATAAAATCTATTGTTGCTACTCCTTCCGTACAGACCGCATTAAGTTGTCTAACTCTCTTCGGGGTCACCCAATTAGATGTAATGAATGCAGTTTTTTGTTCTTCGAAGCCTAAAATAATGGCGGCAAAATCTTCATTTTTACTTACTACTTTACCACCTCTTGCGAAGACTACTTTGGGTTCAGTCTCAAATAACCAGCGTGCAGTATCTATATCATGAACTGAAGTATCAGTAATTATCCCAATATCTTTAATTCGAGTTTGCCACTTATTCTCTCGATGAAATTCTAGTAAAAAAGGCTCACCGAGCTTATTGCTCCTTAACATACTCTTTAGCTCCGTGACAGCTGGATTGAATCTCTCTATGTATCCAGCTGAAAGTTTTACTTTCTTTTTATCTGCTTGTTCAACGAGTTTTTCTCCTTCTTTGGCTAATGCTGTAAGAGGTTTCTCTACAAAAGTGTGTAACCCACATGATATCGTCTTTTCAGCGATTTCATAATGAGTTGAAGTTGGGGTACAAATAGTTATACCATCAAGATTTTCTTCGTTTAGGAGTTTTTCAACTGAAGTATACCCTTTCACCCCATACTCTTTTTGGAACTTCGATACTCTTGACACATCAACATCACAGAATGCAGCTAAGGTTCCAAGTTCATGCAGTACCCTTAGATGATTCTTACCCCATCCTCCTGTTCCAATAACCGCTATTCTCACCATATAGATCACTTGTAATTATTCACAAGTAAATCAGCCATTAAAACAAATGTTTCGGATTTTTTATCATCAAGATTAAAAACCTTTGAAGCATACTTCTGATCCTCCTCAGAGCAAATAACAACGATATCTGTTTTATTCATATCTTGTGTAGTCATTGTAAACCCCCTGCCTGCCTGTGTGGTGTATTCACCACGATTAAGAATATTTACATCACCAATATAATCATGTAACCTCTCTTTAATACTGTTTAATACTGCCAACCTCTCTCCTCTCATTTCGTATTTATCCACTGACCAAGCTAGAGTAATTTTGGTTTTACTTGCCTTCAACTCATTCTGTTTCATCACGTTTCGGATCTCATCTACAACATACTTTACATATCCATCAATACTCTTTAAAATTCCTGTTGTAAGATACAATGACGGGTCTCCAGTATCTAAAGTTCCTACAACAAACTTTAGATCAAAGAGACTTTCAGTGATCTTATCTAAATACTCTGATTCATTGGTTCCCAAGATATTCTTTATCTTTAGGCGTTCATCTCTATTTGGAATTTTTTTGTATACTTCCAAATTTAGTACTTTAGGGATGCATTGCGATAAGATGTTCCGGAAATAAAGTGTCTCAGATATTTCTAGAGTAGACGCTTTCGGAAGATTAATCCCTGCTTTCTTAAAAATTTCTTTAGCCTTCTCGCCTATCTTTTGGGGCCCCAACGATAGTACATTCTTTGATCTTGGCTGGAGTGGTGCATAAATGTATTCAAAGTCTTCTCCTTCTTTCAGCCCACTCATCTTCTCGATTACTGCTATGTTGACTTTATTCTCGTTGAAACCAACTGGAAGACAAAAAATTATTATTGTATTCTTGGATATATTCTTGGCAATATCTCGAAATCGAGTGTTGACTTCTGCCTTGGCTTCTTGATCAGTCTTTCTAATCTTTGGGGTAAATAATATGTAATCCGCCCTGTTTATTGATGATTGCATAGATTCCAAGCTAACTAAAGTTTCTTCTTCAAGCAGATTACTTACTTCACCATATGATGATATTATATCTGGAGTAAGTTTCATTCCCATTTGAAGATTCTCATCCACGATTATCGTCTCTATTCCATTCTGAATTAGTGTAGATGCCACGCTGTATCCCTCGGTACTCAGACCCACAATAGTAGCTAGTCCTGTTATACCATCCAAAACCAAACCAATCCTCTTATTAGGTATGTTGGAATTAGGGGTAGAAAACACTTTCCCATAAACTCAATGTAAATCGGGCTTGGGACTGAAGATTTATGTGTTAGTTATTGTTGGATGACATACAAATTTGAATGATTGGATTGGGAAAATAAATTAGTGAGATATTTCTTTCTTCTTACTGAATAACAAAGAATTAAATATAGTTATTCAACGACTTTCCAATAGACGTCCAATGATCATCTGGATTGACATTTTGACTCCTAAACAAATACTCTTCTTCACCCCTTTAATTCAGGATTTAGAGGCTAAGGGGCATGAAGTTCTAACCACTTCCAGAAAATACCTTGAAGTTGAGCTTCTTGCGTCATTAAAAGGTTTAGATCTAACGTTTGTAGGTAGACATGGTGGCGCTTCATTGATGGAGAAATTAAAGGCAAGTTGCGAAAGGACTCTTCATCTTTCTGATTATGTTAGAAAACTTGGGATAAATTATGCTGTATCTTTCAGCTCTCCTGAATGTGCAAGGGTTGCTTTTGGGATGAATGTAAAACATTTCTGTATTAGTGATTCTCCTAACTCTGAAAAAGTATGCCAGCTTACTATACCGTTATCTGATACTCTTCTTACCCCACAAGTTATTCCATCATCTGTTTGGAGAAAATATGGTATATCGGAGGACAGAATTGTAACATATAATGCGTTGGATACTGCTGTTTGGTTAAAAAGAAGACCTAAAGAATCAGCAAGAAAAGAGGATTACGGTTTAGATGCCTCCAAGAAGACAATAACTATTCGACTTGAAGAGAGCCAAGCATACTACATTCCGCCTTCTGCTGAGTCATATACAAATAAGTTACTAGATTCTTTACTTTTGAATTTTCCGGATTGTGAAATTTTTGTGCTTGGACGGTACGCTATACAAATCGAAGCAGTCAAAAAAGCTTATGGCCCCAAAGTAAAGATAGTAAAAAATGCTGTAGATGGAGCTGGTCTTCTTTCAGTTTCAGATGTCTTCATCGGCAGGGGCAGTACGATGGCTCAAGAAGCAGCGCTGCTTGGGGTGCCCTCAGTGTCCGCATCTCCAGGATGGGGAAAGGATGGGTTTTGGACTGAGAAATTTCTTATTAGTGAAGGGTTATTGGATAGGCCTGAAAGCATAGAAGGGATCATAAGTAAAGTTGGAGAATTCCTACAGGATGAGACACACAAAAAAAACCTTCAAAGACATGCTAAGAGAGTACTTGAGCATATGGAAGACCCAATAGGTGTGATGATCAAGACTCTTGAGAAATCTGCTTTGGAAGACAGAATTCTATGATTTTTATTTTTGGTATTAAAAATGTTTAAGATAATCGATTGTCATGTACATGTTGGAGACTACCGTATTAATTCACCTAAAATATATGGTTGGATGCAAGTTTCAAGTGAAGATCTATTAAACTACATGTCTGATTTTAATATAACAAGCTCTTGGCTGCTTTCTCATCCAAAAACAGTTCCTAATTATTATTTGAATAATAATGAAGATACGCTAGATATTACTTCAAGGCATCCTGATTTAATACCTTTTTGTACACCTTCAAGAGCTGACGATATTTCTGCATTAGTCAAAAAGGGTTGTAAAGGTATTGGAGAAATCAAAAATGATAAACCGATAGATCATCATAAACTGCAAGATATTTATAAAGTGGCTGCAGATTTTAGTTTACCTGTTTTAATTCATATAAGTGATAAATATTGTTATGGCAGTATTGATCAAATGGACTTTGTGTTTAGAAAGCATCAAACTAATTTTGTTTTGCATGGTTGGGGTTGTTGGAATTTATTAAAACATGAAGGGGCTTTAAAACATATCTTGGATTCACATCAAAATGTTTTTCTTGATATTTCAGCTAATAGCGGATATAAAACATTAATGGAGTATGATGACTCGATTCTTTTCTTACAAAAATATAGTGAAAGAATTTTGTTTGGAACTGATTTTCCTATGCTAACAACGTTTGATGGTAGCCAATTTGGAGCTAATCAACAACATTATAATTTGCTTAAAAAGTTAAGCGAAGAAGAAAGAGACAATATTTTCTGGAAAAATGCGGAAAAGTTACTCAAATGAGAAGAATATTGGTTACAGGCGCTGGTGGTGCTGCATCAATAAATTTTACAAGATGCCTGAAAAATAAGCATCATCTTATAGGCGTTGACTCTAATCCATATAAAACTATTCTGGCAGAAACAAAAAAATGTTATTTAATATCAGATCCAGATTCCAAAAGTTATATTGATGAATTAAATGAAATAATCATTGAATCAAAAGCTGAATTTATCCATGCGCAACCTTATAGAGAGGTCTTTAAAATCTCTAAATACCGTAAAAAAATAAAAACAAAAACATTTCTTCCAGATCATGAAATAGTCATTAATTGTACTGACAAATATAAATCATATTTAATTTGGAAAAAAGCAGGTTTAACCGTTCCTGAAACAAAAGTACTAAATCATAGAGACGATATCGAAAAGGCAATAAATAATTGGGGAAAATGTTGGATAAGAGCAAAAGAAGGCGCGGGTGCTAAAGGTGCACTTTTCACAGACAATTATGCTCTGGCTTCATCTTGGGTTGCTTATCACAAAGGTTGGGGTAAATATACAATTGGCCGATATTTGTCACCGAGATCTGTAACTTGGATGGCTTTGTATAAAGATGGCGAATTGATAGTTGCTCAGAGCCGAGAAAGACTATACTGGGAATTTCCATCTAAAACATTAACAGGAATAACAGGTATTACAGGCGCGGCTAAAACTATAAAAGATTCTATAGTTGATAAACAAGCCCTAGAATCTGTTAGAGCTATTGATGATAACCCTAACGGTATTTATAGTGTAGACATGACTTATGATGGTGAGGGAATACCTAACCCTACAGAAATAAACATCGGCAAATTTTTTACAACACATTATTTTTTTACAAAAGCAGGCCTGAATTTTCCAGAAATCTATCTTAAGTTAGCGTTCGATGAGCGAGTCGATAAACTGGGTCTCAATCCTTTAGAACCTGGATTAGTTTGGATAAGGGGAGTTGATAGCGAACCGGTTTTAACGACTGTTAAGAAAGTTGGTTTGGACTGAGTTTAAAATCGTTACAAAGCATCGAACCTTGTTAGCCATAAATTATTTTGGGTAAAATCCCTTATCAGTCACAATTTTGTAATCATCGAAGCTATAGTGTAGTGGGCCAGCCAGGATTCGAACCTGGGACCTACGCCGTGTAAGGGCTTGACCGCTTAAGAGCTGTTGTCCTAACCACTAGACGACTGGCCCACGTGCTTTCTCAGAAAGGTGTATGATATTTAAATTTGGATTTGTTTTGTAATTATCTAGAGATATATGGAAGATCCATCTGAATTGACCCTTAATTTCAGATAAAAAAAATGGTGAATAGCCATCTTTTTCGATATTCTATTTCTTTTATGCTTGGTAATCGTTTTTCTTATTGCTGAAAAGATTTAATTAATAAAAATATTAAATTTGGTAAGCAAAGAATATCTATATATTCTTTTCATTATTATCCTTACTAGATGCGTAAAGATTATGTGATCTTTGCAGTTGTTGCCATTTTTCTAGGGTTGAATATATCCATAGGATACTTAGCTTTTGCGGAAGCTCCAGATTACATTATCACTGTGAATGACAACGTTAACTCGGTTTATCAAGGAGCTTCTTTTTCATATGATTTAACTCTCACCTCCCTTAGGGAGTTTGAGTCTAAAATGACCATGAGAATTAAGGATGCGCCTGAAGGTGTTGATATATTTGTTGAAAATGAAAATGCGCAGCTTTCAAGCGGAGAGGACCTTGTTCTTAAGGTAAATGTAAAAGTGGATTCAGAAGCTCCTGCAGGCCTTTATGACATTGTAATTGAAGCAAATGGTAATGGACTAGTTCATACTGCTACATCGCAGCTAAACATAATAGGTACAGGCCAAATAATAATAATCATAAAGGATTTCTGGTATTATCCTAACAATTTGACTATTAAAGCAGGCAGTGAGGTTATATGGGTCAACCAGGATTTCGTTGGGCACACTGCTACAGCTGACAACGGTGAGTTTGATACTAACCTACTCCAACAGAATCAGGTTTCTATGGCTATCGTTTTCGATAAAGTTGGGGTATTTCCTTGGTTTTGTGTTCCTCATCCTCAAATGGTAGGAGCTGTAAGGGTCGTAGAATAATCATCTGCTTCTTTACCTTTTTTCCTCAACAACAACATATGCTTTCATATCTTCGTGTCCTATCCCACAATAAAATATACAATAGAACTCGAATTTCCCAATTTTATCAGCTTTAAACTCGATAGTTTCAGTTTGGTTAGGTGCCAAATTTGAAGTAATATTCCACGCTTCTATGTATAATCCGTGTGTGACATCGATGCTCGAAAAATGTATTATTACGTAATCTCCCTCTTGTACTCTAATCTCTTGAGGATAGTACTCCCACATAAAAGCTGTAACATAGAATATCTTGGTATCCTCCTCTCCTCCTAGAACTGGAAATCGAGATGTTTCATTCCAGTACACAACCCCATATGTGGCGAGCACTATTATGATTAGTATAAATATGCTCATGGAACGTTCAAACCAGCTTTTCTTGACTTGAATATTTTTTTCCAATCTTCTCACTTTAGATGTAGAACCATAAATACACAATTGCTATGCCTGCTGTTAGTATTGCGAAAGGAATTAATGCTTTCACTGCTTGTTCCTTGTTGAGAAATATTCTACTCAACGAATTATATCCTACTTTCAAAGATAAGAAGACACCTAATAACACAAAAATTACTTCAGCAATCGGGATAGGCAATGCGATTGGTATCCAAGGAAGATGTGTGGTTCCAAGAAGATTCCAACCTGCACCAAATGGATCTGAAATAACAACCGGAATATATGACCATTCAATCATAATCAGTGAAAAGTTGAAACCAACCCAAAGCATCAATCCCAAGGGGATATAGGCATATGCATAGTTCACAAAAAGTTTCTTAGTGGAGATATCTTTAGCACCCGATAATCGTTTAGCTCCCATTGAAGCGATTAAATGCAATCCAGGAAGAAGCCCTAGTACAATATCGATAATTAGGATTATGTAGAAAAGGTGATGAACTACACCAACAGAATTAGTATAGAGTAGAAGGTCCCCCCAGCTTTTTATCCAAGCCCATGGACCGAATAACACGGCAGTATACACCAAGGGGAATGCTAGTAAAATTAGGGCTCTCCACGCTTCATCGGGTTTCCTTTCAATGGATTCTGATTCTAGTTCTGTCCCAAAAGGTTTGACATTAAGAGCTATATTATCACGTGGGCAGGTCTTAACACATTCCATACAAAGGCCACAGTCAATGCTTGAGACCATGTTTTGAGGGAATTCTAACCAAGGACATCCATATCCATTCTCACTTCCAGAATAGCATTCTTTGTTACATCCACCGTCTTCAGATGGTGTAAGACAAATGTCTCTATCTCTCACCCTAACTTCTATGGGAGAATAAGCTGAATATAACCCAATGAAAAGACCAGGTGGACAGAGGTATCGGCAGAATTTTCTGCGTGGAAAGAGAATGAAGGTTATGGTTGCTACTGTTATCAGTGTAACTACTGCTATTGTTGTTACGAATGGTTGAGTTACGAGTACTACCATCCAAATACCGAAGAAGACAAAAATAAAAATCTGGAGCCAGACATTCTGCAAAACCTTTGGCCATCGTAAATTCAAAAGTTTGGAGTCACCAAATCTTTTCCATAGCTTCCTCTGAATCAGCTCTCCAGGCCAAACTATTGGGCACAAGAAACACCAACTTCGTCCAAGAAATGGTACCAATAGAAGAGCCAGTAGAACAGACCAGAGTATCCAAGTGAAGACTACTGAGAAGTTTTTAGCTCCTGAGCTTACTCCTATTATGCCTGTAATTGCCACAAATATGAATGGAACGAATGCTAAAAGTGTTGCAAAGGGCTGCAGATTTCTGCTAAGAATAATTCGTTTAAGTAACCTATTCTTGAGGAGATCACGCCGCTTATATGGTTGCTTCATCTAATCCTCTTTCCTCATCCAAACATATGCAATGAATGAAACAGTTAACCCTGAAACAACTATTATGCCCCCAATAAAACGCAAGTTAGGCTGAACCTCCAGTTGCGCCATCATGAAAGGGTGTAAAGATCCGCATATCGTGGAGCAATGTATCCTGAACATTCCTACCTTGTCTGCTACGAACGATACTATTTCAGGGGAAGCCGGGGTTATGAAATCCTGTCTCACCTCGTAATCTTCTATATGGAATCCATGGATTGCATCCATCGCCTCGATTGTAATGATTACAATATCCCCTTGATTTACAACTAATCTATCAGGTTCAAATCCGTATCTAAATGCTTTCACAGTAAAATGCTTCACATAGCTATCCTGCTGTTGACCTGCTGCAAGGCCCATAGAAACTATTCCTACTGTGACCCCAATTACAATCAATACAAGAATTACTCGATGTTGGTTCATTTGTCTGCTCATATACCTGAATATCGTTATCAGGGTTTCTTCTTGGAATAAATAAATAGGTTCCTCAAAAAAATACAAAATCCCATTGATTTAACAAACCCACTGGGATTAGTTCCCAAACAGATTCAAATCCACATTCAATATGTCATAATTTTAGTTAAATAAAATCAATAAAAGAAAGATGGTTAGATGCTTACTTACTGGCACCTGTCAGCTGAAATGACTGATTATCAATAGGTTTTTCTGTCCATAAATAGATTTATCAATAATCCAATCTATTCCGAAATGATTGGGAATCGAAACAACCAATGAAAGCAGCTTCAAACCCGCAACTATTGCAGTAATATTCCTAGTAATCGGTCTTCTTACTGGGTTACTGATAGGGCTCAATCTGTCCTCATTCCTTTCATCTCCTCAACAGGACGATAATGAAACATCTTTTGAAAGAGTGGAAGGAATATCAGCTGACGATGATCCATTCTTAGGTTCTCCTAATGCACCTGTTACAATAATCGAGTTCAGTGACTTTGAATGTCCATTCTGTAAAAAATTCTTTGATGGAACTCTACAAGATATAATTACAAATTATGTAGATACTGGAAAAGTGAAATATGTTTTACGCGATTTTCCTCTCTCAGATATACATCCTGATGCAGAAATAGCTGCAGAAGCTGCCAACTGTGCAAACGAACAGGATAAGTATTGGGAATTCCACGATTTACTGTTCCAAAATCAAGAAGATTGGATTTCTGGGAATACAACAGTTGAGTTTAAGAAATATGGATCATCGCTTGGTTTGAATGAGGAGCAATTCGCTCTTTGTCTAGAAAGTGGGAAGTATGTTGATGAAATCTTGATGGATATGCAAGATGGATTGAACGCCGGTGTCCAAGGAACTCCCACCTTTTACATAAACGGTGTTAAAGTTGTGGGTGCACAGGTGTATTCCGTCTTTAAACAAGTTATTGACGAAGAACTTGGGGAATAGTGGAAAATACATCATTTGCTCGGCAAGAAAGCTATGAACTGGAAAAGTGATCTATTGTTCCAAGGGTATTAGTTGCAATCGGTATCTCAGAGAATATGTCAGATAATATAATCACAATAGTTACTGCCACAACGATGGTTACACATTTAATCCCAAAACGAAGGTGCATTTGAGATGGTTGTTTACTTATTGTTAGGTTTAATTGGCTTTGCTTTTATTACAGTGATTGTCTTTGTGGTGAGGAAAAAAGATTAGCTAATACAGAATGCCTCTAAGTTCATCTTCACGTAAAGGAGTTGCTTCAGGAGGATTCCAGACAATGTTACCTTTTCCATCATAACCAATTGTGAGCCCTTCCTCTGCACTAGCAAACATTATGGCGCCTACTGGACAATACTTTACACATTGTGGTGTACCACCACATAAGTGACATTTATTCACGACCTTCTTCTTCGTGTTGAATCTAATTCTTGATAAGTCAAAAATCTTGGCGCATCCTTCTACACATTGCTGGCACCCTATACACTCTCTTTCATTAACAACTCTTGCATTGGTGCCTTCACTTTCAGGAGCTAGTTTACCTGAAAGCAAAGATGTTAGCCGTCCTCGAAGCTCTGGAAGACCATCCTCGCCTTCCTCGAGGCCTGTATCTACTTGTAAAGCACCTGTAGGACAAGAGTACATGCATCCTGGCCACTCACATTGAGAACATGGACTAGGCAAATAGTCTCCTTTCCAGACGTCCTTCCTTATCTGTAACCTAGCCAGCTCAGGTTGGCCTACTCCGTTATTGGCCATTGTACATGCGGCTTGACAACTTCTACATCCTCCACAAATATTCAAATCTGCTATGATGACCCCTTTAGACTTTGGTGGCTTTCCAGGTTCTGTTTTGTGATTGACATATCCAATAGCTGAGGATGCTTCAACAGTAGCTACTGCCCCAATTATTGCTGCTCCTGCTATGAACTTTCTGCGTGAAGTAGTAATCTTTCCTGGGCCTTTGCTCATAATATCATCTTTCTTCCTTTGGTGCTGGAATTATTTCTGGTTCTTCACTTGATGAAAAGTGTTTCTCTTGATAGTCTTTAGGTATTTTACCTGAAATCATACTTTTGAAAGTAGGCCAATTTTCTTTTCTTGTTCCAAAGTAAAAGTGCATAGTAACCATAGTGATGAGGACAAATGTAAGAATATCATGTGTAATTCTTACCCAATAAAATAGAAAATCAAAGTCTATATTCAACCACCATATGGGAACTAAGAATCGATAATTGGCACTCATCATAAATCCTGTAGCACCAATCAGGACGATTACTACGGCAAAACCAATATGTAACATTTTTTGTCCAATGTTATATTTGGGAAACTTGACATATTCTTTTGAAACACCAAGGAAATTTTTAGCTAGGATATTTTGAGCACGGAAATCACTTTTGGAAGGTAATTCACTCCAAAAGATTCCTTTAATCCCTACATCATAGATAATGTGAATAATGAGACTACCTAGAAGTACAAATGCTGCAGTGTTATGTATATTTTGAATTAGTGGAGTGTAAACATCTCCTATGAGAATAGCAGCAAAGCTTGAAAACGGTCTTGTTCCAAGAATATTTAGATCGTATATAGTAAGTCCAGTCCATAGAAGCGCTAATAATGCTACAAAATTCACCCAGTGATAAATCCTTTGTGTAAGATCATATCTCTGTACTGTTTGGGTACTCATTTCAATGGTCTTCCTTAATTGGAGGTCTTACGTGTCTAACAATAAAATGGATAGTTACAGCTACTACTCCAGCAACCACTATTAATAATCCAATCTCATCTAATAATCGATTTTGCCATACATTTGGCGAATAGAAAACATTCGAAAGCGCTTGAAGTAACATCTACTTACCTAGCCATACATGTTATTATCTATTAAAAAAACCTTTTCTCAAACGTTCTTTAGCAATTATATGGAAATGATTTGTATCAGTTTATAATCCGTCAGGTATATAATTATTATCTCTTAACCATTCGACTTGGGAAACAGTGTATCTCCACACAACATCTGCTCGATCATCCTTAAAATCCCAAGGAGCTACCATAACTATATCGTGTTCTCTAACCCACATACGTCTCTTCATCTTTCCCCTAATTCTCGCCATCCGTGTCTTTCCATCGGAGCATTGAACTATGAGATGTTCTCCACCAGACATCTTTAAAACTCGCCCAATGAATTCACCTTCTTCAGGAAGAGTTAGTTTCTTGAGGTCTGCTTCATTAAGGACCTTTCGTTTACCTATCTTTAATCCCCTAGAATGTTCTCAAATCTATGAAGATTTAACTCTTTTTATAATCTATGCTCGAGGAATTCCTGTAAGGTTATGAATAGTTTGCATCATCTCGTAGAATTTTTCTTTTCTTGGTAGAGATTCTCCTAATATTTTTATCTCTTCTTTATTTCTACCTAATCCCAACTCGAGAGCTCTTTTTATCGTAGGTTGATCCCATACTTCTTTATCTACGACATTTGGCCAAATTCCGTAGCTCTTAATAATGCTTAACCCCACTATATCATTCGCAATTCTATCACCGCTTGCTATAATCATGTTTGTATCCCGTACTTCACCTGCATCATCTCCTTCACCATAAGATACTAAACTTCTGGTCCCATCCATAACCACTAGATCTGGATTCACTAAGATATTCAATTCCGCGGCAGCCTCTGCTGGGTTCCCGCAAGAATGAAAGACCTTTGTAGTGGGTTTCCATTCTGGGTCAAATCTGCTGTCCTTGTGGATAGTGCCTACAAAGTTTTTCATACTCATAGTGTAATTGGTTACGTTATGACTTTTGATAACTGGTAAATCAATAAGTCTCTCGGCCTCATAGACTGGTCTAGAAATTTGTGTTTCTGTCAACCATTTCCCTCCAGGAATCTGAACTGTGATGAACTCTTCATCCTCAAGGAACATCACCTCTCCTCCCGCATCCTCAACTGCCTTCTTTATTCCCTGATCACGCATAACATCACTGGTTTTATTGTTGATATTCGATGAATCGCCCACCATAACTTTGGTTGCACCCGCCTCCAATAGCATCTCGACAATGGTACCAACGACCAAGGGGTTAGTAGATGCTGGATGAGCGTTATTACTGTTCATATTCGGCTTCACCAGAACTCTTTTACCTTTCACATCGATTTTTTCTAAACCTCCTAAAAGATTAACACTCCGTCTAACCATTTCTGGGACATCCTCTTTCTTTCCTGTTCCTTGAACCACACTAACTAGACTCTTTCCTTCATCAATGTAGGAGTTCTTTGGATACGATTTTTGATTGATTTTCTGTGTTGAGGTTATTGTTGTGATCTTTTTTGAAGTCGGTACAGTCCCTGATTCATTAGTATTTTCACTAAGGTATAAACTACCTCCAGTTGCCGCTACAATTATCGCAGCTCCTCCTACACTTACAGCTAAATAAATTACCCTCCTGCGTGAAAGAGGCATCAAGCATAGTTTGAATCTGAATGATAAAAAGGTTAGGATTTCAATACTGCCCCAGAACTTGCTGAAGTGACCATCTTAGCATATCTCAAAAGATAACCACTTTTTACTTTTGGCTTAATGGGTTTCCATTTTCTTCGTCGCTTCTCGAGGTTATCCTCATCAAGAATGACATTCAATTCTCGGTTTTTAAGGTCAATCTGAATTGTATCTCCTTCCTCCAAAAGAGCTATGGGCCCACCATCTGCTGCTTCTGGAGATATGTGCCCAATACTTATTCCTCTTGTGCCTCCAGAAAACCTTCCGTCGGTAATCAATGCTACTTTTCTTCCCAATCCCATTCCATTTAGTGCAGCCGTTGGAGATAGCATTTCAGGCATACCCGGTCCCCCTCTTGGACCTTCATACCTTATCACAACCACTTCTCCAGATTTTACTTTGTTCTTAGATATCTTCTCTCCAGCTTCTTCTTGGGACTCAAATATTACAGCCGGTCCCTCAAAATATTTAATGTCTGGATCAACTGCTCCTATTTTCAGAAGTGCTCCTTCTGGTGCCAAATTACCGTATAAGGCAATTAATCCTCCATTTGTACTGTAAGGATTTTCGAGCTTTCTGATTACTTCTTCATCCAATATTCTGCTATCGGATATATTTTCTCCTAAGCTCTTGAGAGTTATTGTCATTGAGTGAGTGTTAAGAACATCTGGTTTACGGCTTATCTCTTTAAGAATGGCTGATACCCCTCCAGCTCTATCCACATCTTCAATATGCCAATTTGACGCTGGACTAACTTTACAAATATGAGGTACCTTCTTCATCACATCATTTATCCGTGAAACCATAAAATCCGCATCAGCTTCATGGGCTATTGCCAATAGGTGAAGAATAGTATTTGTGGATCCCCCCATTGCCATATCGAGAGCCAAAGCATTATCAATGGATTCAGGAGTTATTAATTCTCGAGGCTTAACATCTTTCTGAATAAGTCTGATTATCTGTTCACCAGCTTTTTTTGCTAATTCTTCACGTTTAGATGTATCAGCAAGAATTGTTCCATTTCCAGGTAAAGCTAATCCAAGAGCTTCACAAAGACAATTCATAGAGTTTGCAGTAAATAGTCCTGAACATGATCCGCATCCAGGGCATCCATATCTTTCAAGTTCACTAAGTTCTTCTTTTGAGATTTTTTTTGATTGGTATGCTCCTACACCTTCAAAAACAGATATCAAATCTATAGTTTTCCCACTGGGTGTCTTTCCCGCTTTCATTGGACCTCCACTAACGAATATTGTAGGTACGTTAGTTCTTATGGCTCCCATAAGCATTCCTGGCACTATCTTGTCGCAATTGGGGATGCATAAAAGACCATCAAAACGGTGCGCTTCAACCATAGTCTCCACAGAATCCGCTATTATTTCACGGCTAGGGAGTGAGTATCTCATTCCTACATGGCCCATAGTAATACCATCATCGACACCAATAGTGTTGAATTCGAAAGGAATTCCTCCAGCTTCACGAATCGACTTCTTAACTATCTTGCCAAACTCTTGCAGATGAATATGCCCTGGGATTATGTCCACAAATGAATTGGCTACTCCAATGAATGGCTTCTCGAAGTCTTCATCATTAAGACCTACTGCTCGAAGAAGACTACGATGAGGTGATTTTTCTATCCCTTTTTTAATCATATCACTGCGCATTGTTCTTCCTATCCCTTTCCATTTTTACTATGCTTTATAATTTGATTGTCGTTTCACTTACAAAAAAATGTATTTGTTTTGATTTGTATATGGTTAAAATTTTAACTAATGCTCTAATTTTTTTTATGATATCCTCCAAATACACAAAAAACTTATAAACATAAACAAGTTTGAAATTTCATGCAAATGATGAGCATACTGGAAATTCTTGCCAGTCGATTAAGATTTACTCTTCTGGTAGTAAACGATGTTCCAGTGTTGTCTTTATCCGTACTTATTTAATTCCCATACCACAAAAAAATCATTTGTGTGTATGTGAGTCATAAAAAATTTGAGTGAGAGGTTAAAATATGTCAAAAATATCCGGTAGTCAAGCCCTTTTAGAAGGGCTATGGAATGAAGGTGCTAGAGTAGTCTTTGGTCTACCTGGTGGAGCCATAATGCCTGTTTATGATGCTTTATTGGATAGTGAAATCCGACATATACTTGCGAGACATGAACAATCAGCAGCACACATGGCTGATGGGTATGCCCGTGCTAGTGGTAGACCTGGGGTGTGTATTGCTACATCCGGTCCCGGAGCTACAAATCTAGTAACTGGAATAGCTACTGCATTCGCTGACTCCTCTCCAATAATTGCAATAACAGGCCAGGTTGCTACTCCTACTATCGGGAAGGACTCCTTTCAGGAATGCGATATTGTTGGTATCGTTACACCGGTTACAAAGTATGCTTTCCAACCTATGCAACCTCAAGAAATTCCTCTTGTTGTCAAAAAGGCCTTCAAAATTGCTTCAACAGGGCGTCCTGGACCTGTTTTGATAGATATTCCTCGTGATGTTCAAATAAATGTGGCTGATATGAATTTTCCAAAGAAAGTGGATATCAGGGGGTATAATCCACATATAACACCGCATCCAGTTCAGATAAAGAAGGCTGTAGATTTACTTCTGAATTCAGATAAACCAATGATTTGGTCTGGAGGAGGAGTAATTATCTCGAATGCCGCTACTTTACTCCGTGAAATAGCTGAGCTTCTTATGGCTCCAGTAGTGACTAGTCTCATAGGAAAAGGAGGTTTTCCAGAGAATCATCCTCTATCATTAGGTCCGATCGGGATGCATGGTAGGCCTGAAGCTAATAAAACAATTTGTGAAGCTGATTGTATTCTTGC
>Ga0187833_10001337_pt1 | contig 28188 bp, 34 predicted proteins | sample ETNtaG_37_FD_167968 | JGI IMG/M metagenome (GOLD analysis project Ga0187833, IMG submission 167968) | Marine microbial and viral communities from oxygen minimum zone, Eastern Pacific Ocean - ETNP2014_SV_400_PacBio MetaG (Illumina Assembly) | ecosystem: Environmental > Aquatic > Marine > Hypoxic...
ATACTCTATCAAAGGCATATAATTTTGCCCTAAAGGCCCATGCAAACCAACAAAGAATTTCCGGTGATCCTTATTTAATACATCCTGTTGCTGTTGCGAATATATTGACCGATCTGAAGCTGGATAGTGCAACCATAGCTACAGGACTTTTGCACGATACAATTGAGGATACTAAAGCTACCTACAAAACTGTTAAGGATGAATTTGGCAAAGAAGTGGCAGATTTGGTTGAGGGAGTTACTAAAATTTCTGCGCTTGAAGATAAGGCCAAAAAAAATTCTAAAGCAGAAAATTTTAGAAAATTAATATTAGCAACATCCAAAGATATTAGGGTTTTGTTAGTTAAAATCGCAGATAGATTACACAATATGAGAACTATTGAGGAATTTAAAGATATCGAAAAAAGGAAACAAATTGCAAGAGAGACTATGGAAATTTATGCTCCATTAACAGACAGGATGGGAATGAATAGAATTCGAGATGAATTGGAAGATATTTCATTTAAAATATTAAATCCAGAAGCAAGAGAATTAATAACTAAAAGATTAAGTGTTAAAGAAGAAAACAGAAAAGATACATTTAAAAAAATTTCAGAAGAATTTATTAATATATTAAAAGAAATTGGTATTAATGTAAAAATAACTGGAAGAGAAAAAACACCATTTTCAATTTGGAGGAAGATTCAAAAAAAAAGAACTTCTTTAGAACAGATTTCTGATATCGTTGGATTTAGGGTAATAGTGAATAGTATTCTTGAATGTTACAAAACTTTAGGTATTTTTCATACCAGGTGGCAAACAATTCCTGGTAGATTTAAAGATTATATTTCTACTCCAAAAATTAACAATTACAAATCAATACATACTGCAATTATTGGTCCTGGAAAACAACGTGTCGAAATTCAAATCAGAACTAAGTATATGCACGAATTTGCTCAAAGAGGAATAGCGTCTCATTGGAAATATAAATCTTCAGAAAAGTTTAGTTCATCAGCATGGAAAGAGTATGATTGGTTGGTTGATTTAGTTGAAATTATTGATAAAGGAGCAAGTCCAGAACATTTTTACGAATATACAAAACTACAAATGTTTCAAGACAACGTATTTTGTTTTACTCCAGAAGGATCAGTTATTAAACTTCCCAAAGATGCGACTCCAATTGATTTTGCTTATGCTGTACATACCCAAATTGGTGATACTGCTATTAGATGCGAAATAAACGGTAAGGAAAGTCCACTACAAGGCGTATTGCATAATGGAGATATGATAAAAATAATTACTTCTGATAAAGTATCTCCATCTCTGCATTGGTTAAGCTCTACAAAAACAGGAAAGGCTCGAGCAGCAATAAGAAGATATTGGCAAGATAAAAAGCCAAAGAAAGAAATTAACAAAAAATACAATAGTGCTTTATGGATATCATTACCAGATTTTCCAGGAAAATTAGGAGAAGTTACTTCATTAATTGGTATTAATAAAGGAAATATAACCAGCGTGGAAATGATAGAAAAAAAAGCAGATCACATAAACTTTATGTTTGACATACAAATAGATGATTTAAAAAACTTTACAAAACTTATAAGCGAGTTAAAACAAAAAGAATTTAAATTTAAAATTATAAGACATAAAAAAAAGCATGCTCTCATACAAAGATTCTTTAAACGTTTTAAAAAAAACTAGAGCATTGTTAGAAGGTCACTTTGTTCTTACTTCAGGTTTGCATAGCAATAGGTATGTCCAATGTGCAAAACTTCTAAGCAATCCCAATGCTGCGTCTAAAATATGTGCTTCTTTAGCAGAAAAAATAGTGAAATCTTTTCCTTTAGTTGATTTGATCCTATCTCCAGCTTTGGGCGGCATAATAATAGGCTATGAAATAGGAAGAAGATTAAACAAAGAGGCAATTTTTTCTGAAAGAGTTAAAGGCAAGTTTCAACTAAGAAGAGGTTTTTCAATAAAAAAGGATACAAAAGTATTAATCGTAGAGGACGTAATAACAACTGGCAAATCCATTTATGAATGCGCAAAATTAGTTAAAAAAGCGAATGGAATAGTTTTAGGATTTGCATGTATTATTGACAGATCAAATAAAAAAAATTTATTAATAAAAAGAAATAAAATAATTTCACAAATAAAAATTTCAATTCCCGTCTTCAAAAAAAATGCTCTACCTCGTTTTTTAAAAGAAATACCCACAACTAGTCAAGGTAGCCGTTTTCTGAAATAAAAATGATTAGATTAGGCGTCAATATAGATCATGTTGCCACTGTCCGTAATGCTAGAGGTGAAAGTTACCCCGATCCATATAAGGCCGCTCTAATGGCAAAAAGATTTGGCGCCAGCTCTATTACTATTCACTTAAGAGAAGATAGAAGACACATTACAGATAAAGATTTATTTAAAATCGTAAGATTAAAAAATATCCGAGTTAATCTAGAAATGGCTCCAACAAACAAGATGTTAAAAATTGCCCTAAAATCAAAACCAAATTTTGTTTGTATAGTTCCGGAAAAAAGAGAAGAACTTACTACCGAAGGAGGATTGAATCTTGATAAAGACAATTTTAGAATTAAGAGGATAATAAATAATCTTAAACAAAAAGGAATACGTACTAGTTTATTTATTGAACCTAGAATTCAGGAAATCAAGAAGGCTAAAAAATTAGATGCAGATTGCGTCGAATTACATACAGGTAAATTTTGTAATTTATATAATTTAAATAAAAAATTTTTTAATGAATTTGTTAAAATTAAAAAAGTTGCTCAATATGCAAATATAATTGGTTTAGAAGTACATGCTGGTCATGGTTTAACCTATCAAACTGCCAAAATTATCAAAAAAATTAAAATTGTTAAAGAATTAAATATTGGTCATTTTATAATAAGTGAAGCAATTTTCGTTGGTCTAAAACAAGCTATTTTAAATTTTAAAAATGTTTTAAAATAATGGCTATTTTAGGAACGGGTATAGATATTGTTGAAAATTATAGACTTAAAGAAATATTACTAAAAAAAAAATATAATTTTAAAAAAAAAATATTCACCATAAATGAGGTCACGTATTGTGAAAAAAAATCAAATTCAACAAGTTGTTACTCTAAAAGATTTGCTGCGAAAGAAGCTTTTGTTAAAGCTTTAGGTATAGGCTTTAGAAAAAATATAAATTTTAAAGATATTGAGATAGTAAATAACACTCATGGAAAACCATATATATATATTAACAAAAAAATTGTTATTAAAATTAAAACTCTTTTTAAGGTAAAAAAATTTAATATATTTTTATCTATTTCTGATGAAAAAAAATACTCTATTGCTAGCGTTATAATTTCAAAATAATGAAAATAAATAAAAAATTTTTTTATGATAATTTAACAACGATTTTTTATGCTTTAATTATTGCAATAATTATAAGATCTGTTTTATTTCAACCATTTTACATACCATCATCTTCCATGGAACCTACATTATTGGTTGGTGATAGACTTTTTGTTTCTAAATATACATATGGATATAGCAAACATTCATTTCCATTTAGCCCAAATTTTTCAAATAGTAGATTTTTTTTTAAAGAACCAAAACGAGGTGACGTTATCGTCTTTAAAACACCTGTTGACAACAGAACTGATTATATAAAAAGATTGATTGGATTACCTGGGGATGAAATTCAATTTATTAATGGTGATTTATATTTAAATAATAATCAAATACTAAAGACAAAAAAAAATATTAAGGATTTAAAAATTTACTGTGGAAAACAAATAATAAATGCTGTTGCATTCAATGAAAAACTACCAAATGGGTATTCGTATACTGCCGTTTATAAAAAAGAAGGTAGTTTTAAAAACTCAGACAAATATATCGTTCCAAAGAATCATTATTTTTTATTGGGTGACAATAGAGATTGCTCAAAAGATAGCAGATATCTAAACAGTGTAGGTTATGTTAATAAATTAAATTTAGTAGGTAAGGCAAGAATCATTTTTTTTTCAACTAGTAAAAATAAGGGAAACATTTTTCAAATATGGAAATGGTTTGAAATTATCGAATGGAATAGGTTTTTTAATATAATCAATTAATAATGCAAAATCAAAAAATATTGGAAAATAAAATAAACATTAAATTTAAAAATAAACAATTGCTATCTTTGTCATTAGTTCATAAAAGTTTTGATCTTTTGAATAACAACGAAAAGTTAGAATTTCTCGGAGATAGAGTTTTGGGATTAGTTTTATCAAAAAAATTATTTAATTTATATCCATACGAATCTGAAGGTAGCCTAGACAAAAAATTTGCTTCACTAGTAAATCGCAAAATCTGTTTAAAAATTAGTAAAATATTAGAGTTAGAAAAATTTCTTATTTTAGGAAACACTTATAAAAAAAATTTAAAGATAGAAGATAAAATATTAGGTGATGCATGTGAAGCTTTGATTGGTGCTGTATATCTCGATTCTGGTTTTAAAGTTGTAGAAAATTTTATTCTAAAATTATGGAATGATGATATTAAAAAAACTTTCAAAATAGAAATAGATCCTAAGACAAAACTGCAGGATTTTTCACTTAAATATTTTAAAAAATTACCAACCTATAAAGTATTATCTTGTAAGGGTCCGCAACATAATCCATCTTACAAAGTTTCTGTGAAAATTCATGATTCAAAATTTTTTTATGGAACTGGCAATTCCAAAAAAATTGCAGAACATAATGCTGCAGGAAAAATTATTAAAGATTTAAAGATTAAGTAGATTATGCTGTGGAAAGATGAAGGTTTTTTGTTATCAAAAAATAATTATTCTGAAAATTCAATAATTATCGAAGTTTTTACATTAAATCATGGAAAATGCTCAGGAATAGTTTATGGAGGTACATCAAGGAAAATAAAAAACTATTTACAACTAGGAAATAAAATTCATGTCAATTTAAAAGAAAAAAACGAAAACAAATTAGGTTATTTTAAAATTGAAATAATTGATCCAATAAGTCCATTTTTTTTTGATGATAACAAAAAAATAAATTGTTTATTTTCATCGCTTAATCTTTTAAAAACAGTGCTCCCGGAGATGTTAAGTTATAATACTATTTATATTTTATTTTCCAAATTTTTAAATGAATTAAAGTTTAGCAATAATTGGATTATTCATTACATCTTTTGGGAAATGAATCTTCTTAAAAAAATAGGTTTTGATCTGAATCTGCCTTCTAATTATGTTGCTAGATCTTATAATAAAGAAAAAATGATTACCGTAAATATAGATAATGAGAATATAAATGTTCCAAGTTTTATGGTTGATAAAAGATTTGATAACATTGATACTAAATCAATTTATTATGCTTTAGCATTTATTGGTAAATTTCTTAAAAAAAACATCTTAACGCCGAATAATTTAAATTATCCTATATCTAGGATAAAATTAGAAAATTATTTCAGATAATGGAAGAGCACAAAAAAAGATCAATTCTAAAAACTCTAACTTGGCGTATCATCGCTTCTCTAGATACATTCGTTATCGCCTGGATAATTACTGGTGATTGGAAAATGGGAGGTTCTATTGCTGGCATTGAAGTAATTACAAAAATGTTTTTTTATTATTTTCATGAAAGAATTTGGAATAAAATTAAGTGGGGTAAAAAAAAATGGTGGTGGCTATCTTAACCTTTGGGCAACGTAATCTGCAAAATATGTTACAATTGCACTAGCTCCCGCTCTTTTAAATGACATTAAGCTTTCTTCAATTGCGTTCTCAGATATTATTTTTTTCTTAATACCACTTTTAATCAAACTATATTCACCAGACACCTGATATGCAAATACGGGTATTTTGAAGGTATCACTAACCAATTTGATTATATCAAGATAAGGCATTCCTGGTTTAACTATAACAAAATCTGCACCTTCTTTAATATCTAGAGCAACTTCCCTCAAAGCTTCTTTTTGGTTAAAAAAGTTCATCTGATAATTTTTTTTATCACTTTTTAAATTTTTTTTAGATCCTATGGCATCTCTAAATGGACCATAAAAATTTGATGCGTATTTAACAGCATAAGATAAAATTTGAACTAATTTAAAATTATTCTTATCTAAAGCTTTTCTTATTTTCCCTATCCTTCCATCCATCATGTCAGATGGTGCAATGACATCGCATCCCATTTCAGCTAGCAATAATGCTTGTTTAACTAAAATTTCGACAGTTTCATCATTCTGAACATATCCTTTTTTTAATAAACCATCATGACCATGAGAAGTATAAGGATCTAAAGCTACATCACACATTATTCCAATATCTGATTGAAATTTTTTTTTAATAAGTTTTAAAGCTTTACATACTAGGTTATTTTCATTCAATGCCTCCGATCCATCTTTGTCCTTGTTTCCTATTTGAGTATGTGGAAATAGTGCTAAAAGTGGCAATTTAAGTTTGGCTGCTTTTTCAACAACTTTTTCTATTTTATCTATTGAATATCTGTATACACCTGGCATAGTAGAAATTTGATTTTTTTGATTTTTACCATCAGTTAAAAATATTGGCCAAATTAAATCGTTGGATAACAAACTATTTTCACTTACAAGACTCCTAGACCATTCGCTTTTTCTATTCCTTCTTAGCCTTGTGCTAGGGTACGATCCAATAAGTTTCATTTTTTTAATTATTAAATTATTATTTTATTATAATTAATGCGACAAAAATAATGTATATTATTATCTTTTATAAAGCATTTAACAAAGTACCACAATGTATTCAATGATGGAGAAGAAAATAAAGTTCTTTTGGCTGCTTGTGTTTTAAATTATTAATTTAACTAAGAATATTAACTTGAAAAAAATATTAATTGCATCCGATCATGCGGGCTTTAAGCTTAAAGAGATTATTAAAAAACACCTGTCAAAGAAAAAATTAAAGATTATTGATTTGGGTCCTTTTAATTTAGTGAAGGTTGATTATCCTGATTATGCTCATAAATTATCTAAAAAAATTAATCTTAATAAAGAATTAAAAGGTATTCTTGTTTGTGGCTCAGGTATAGGAATGGAAATGACAGCAAATAAATATAAAAATGTAAGAGCTGCCCTATGTTATAATCAAAAGTCGGCAAAATTAGCAAGATCACATAACAAAGCCAATGTTATCACGTTTGGCTCAAGATTGACAAAAAAAAATATTGCCCTTAAATGTATAGACATTTTTTTGAATACGAAATTTAAAGGCGGTCGACATACAAAGAGAATTAATAAAATATAAATTATTATGACTAAATTAAATAAATATATGTCAAATAATTATCAAAATTTTTTTGATAAAAATTTATCATTAACTGATCCAGAATTATATAGTTCTATAAAACATGAATTTGAAAGACAACAGGAACATATTGAATTAATTGCTTCGGAAAATATTGTTTCAAAAGCTGTGTTGGATGCCCAGGGTTCAATTATGACAAATAAATATGCCGAAGGATATCCGTCTAAAAGGTATTACGGTGGGTGTGAATTTGTTGATAAAGCGGAAAATTTGGCTATAGAAAGAGTAAAGAAATTGTTTAATTGCAAGTATGCAAACGTACAACCTCATTCTGGTGCTCAAGCCAATGGAGCCGTATACCTTGCACTTTTAAATCCTAGAGACACAATACTTGGTATGAGTTTAAATTCTGGAGGCCATTTAACACATGGAGCCAAAGTTTCTCTTTCAGGTAAATGGTTAAATTCATTTCATTATGAAGTAGACAAAGAAAGCGGACTGATTAACTATAATGAAGTTGAAATAATAGCAAAGCAACACAAACCTAAACTGATTATTGCTGGTGGTAGTGCATATTCTAGAATAATTGACTTTAAGAAATTTCGTGAAATAGCAAACAAAGTGAACGCATATCTTATGGTGGACATGGCTCATTTCGCTGGACTAGTTGCTGGAAAAGGTTACCCAAATCCAACTGAGCATGCTGATATTGTTACATCAACAACGCACAAAGTATTAAGAGGTGGAAGGGGTGGAATTATTTTAACCAATAGAGAAGATTTGATTAAAAAAATTAATTCTGCTGTTTTTCCAGGCTACCAAGGTGGCCCTTTAATGCACATTATTGCAGCAAAGGCTGTTTGTTTTCAAGAAGCTCTGCAAGACACTTTTAAGATTTATATTAAATCGGTTATTGAGAATGCAAAAATTTTATCGGAAACGTTAAAAAACAATGGCTTTAAAATATTTTCTGGCGGTACCGATACACACCTAATGTTAGTTGATTTAAGACCATATAATGTTACTGGAAAGGATGCTGAATCAAGTTTGGAAAGAGCAAATATAACATGTAACAAAAACGGAATCCCTTTTGACACAGAAAAAATGACAATTACATCTGGAATAAGATTAGGTACGCAAGCAGCTACAACAAGGGGTTTTGGTGTAGATGAGTTTAGGAAAGTGGGGGAGTTAATAACTAAAGTTATAGTGGGTTTGTCAAAAACACCTAGTGATAATAGCAAAATTGAAATACAAGTAAAAGAAGAGGTAATCAAACTTTGTTCTTTGTTTCCTATTTATAATCATTTAAAAGATAACTAATTATGCTTTGCCCATTTTGTAAAACTAGCGACACATCTGTAGTAGACTCAAGACCTACCGAAGATGGTACGGCAATAAGAAGGCGAAGAACATGCGGTTGCGGTGAGAGATTTACAACATTCGAAAGAATTCAATATAGAGAATTAACGGTCGTAAAAAAAAATGGAAGAAAATCTATTTTTGATAGAGATAAATTATCAAAATCAATATATATTGCTCTTAAAAAAAGACCCCTAGACACTGATACGGTTGAGAAATTTATATCAAAGATATCAAGAAATTTAGAAGAAATGGGTCAAAGTGAAATAGCATCGAGCGTTATAGGAAAAATGGTTATGGATGGTCTTAAAGATCTTGACCCTATTGCTTATGTTAGGTTCGCTTCAGTCTACAGAAATTTTAGGGAAGTAAAAGATTTCGAACAATTTGTGGACAAGTTGGATGTTTCCAAAAAAACACAAAACTAATACAAAACATAAATTTTTTATGAAACTTGCTTATAATCAAGCAAGTAGGGCATTAGGAAATACTGGGGAAAACCCTGCTGTTGGCTGTGTAATTATTAAAAATAATGAATTAATTAGTTTAGCGCATACTAATTTTAATGGTCGACCACATGCTGAAAGAATAGCTTTATCAAATAAAAAAATTAACTTTAAAGGTTCATTGCTATACTCAACTCTTGAACCTTGCAGTCACTATGGAAAAACATTGCCATGCACTGATATTATTAAAAAACAAAATATCAAAACGGTATATTTTTCTAAATTTGATCCCGATTGGAGAAGTTTTAAAAAAGCAAAAAAAAAATTAAGTGAATATAATATTAAAACGTTTGAAAACGTACATAAATATGCAGGAAATAGCTTCTATAAAGATTTTGACATCAGGAAAAGGACTAACAATATTTTTATTTCATCTAAATTAGCCACCTCAAAAGATTTATTTATTTCCGATAAGTATAACAAATGGATAACAAATATTTATTCAAGATGTAGGGTACATTTATTACGTGCAAATCACGATTCTATTTTAACTACTTCGAAAACTATTTTGAAAGATAATCCAATGCTGAATTGTCGTATTGATGGATTACAAAAGTACTCACCAAAAAGATTTATCATTGATAAAAACCTAACCATACCTATGACATCAAAAATAATTAGAACAGCTAACAAAATATCAACATATGTCTTTTACAATTTAATCGATAATAATAAATTAAAAAAATTGAGTCAAATTAAAGTTAAAACAATAAGAATCGATCTAAAAAATAAACATTTAGATTTTAATAAAATCATACTTTTTTTAAGAAACAAAGGATTTTACAGAGTCTTTGTGGAAGCAGGAATTAAATTTAACAATTTTTTGCTTGATAATTACTATATAAATGATTTTTACCATTTTTACTCTGATCAATTATTTGGAAATAGAGGTTTCCATAATGCAAAATTTTTTTTTAACAAGATGAATAAGATAAAACGAAGCAAAAGAGAAATTGAAATCAATTTATTCAAAGATAAATTGCTAAAATATTCATTAAAATAATGTTTACTGGTATAATAAAAAAAAATGGAATTATTAAAAAAATTATATCTAATAAAAAAGAAATTAAGATAGGAGTAAAAAGCGGCTTAAAACTAACAAATAAAGATTTGGGATCATCGATTAATTGCTCTGGTGTTTGTTTGTCTCTCGAAAAAATTCACAAAGGCCTATATTATTTTCATCTAACCAAGGAAACTCTTAGGGTCACCAATTTTAGAAGCATCAAATTAAATCAAATTATAAATCTAGAAAAATCTCTTAAGTTTGGAAATGAAATTTCAGGACATTTTGTTCAGGGGCATATTGATACAATTTCAAAACTTAAAAAAAAGTGTATATATGGGAAATCTTGGTATTTATATTTTTCAATAAATAAAAGACTTAAAAAATTTTTAAATTCTAAAAGCTCTGTTGCAATAAATGGAGTCTCATTAACTATTGCAAAGGTATTCGCAAATAGTTTTTTGGTTGTGGTAATCCCTCACACATTAAAGTTGACAAATTTAAAAAATATTAAAAATAATGATATTGTTAATATAGAAATTGATATCATTGCGAAATATATAAAAAACATAAAAAAATAAATATGTTTACATCAATTACCAAAATCATAAAGGACGCAAAAAAAGGAAAAATGTTCATTTTGGTTGATGACGAAAATAGAGAAAATGAAGGTGATTTAGTAATTCCTGCCAATAAAGTAAAACATAAAGATATAACTTTTATGGCAAAGCATGGAAGGGGTCTTATTTGTCTAGCTCTCGATTCAAAACAAGTTAAAAAATTGAATCTTCAACTTATGTCACCAACAAACCAATCTAGATCACAAACAGCGTTTACTGTATCAATAGATGCTGCAAAAAATATCACCACAGGTATTTCTGCACATGATAGAGCATATACAATAAAATCGGCTATAAAAAAAAACGCATCCAAAAAAGATATTGTAACACCTGGACATATATTTCCCTTAATATCTAAAGATGGAGGTGTTTTAGTTAGAGCTGGCCATACCGAGGCTTCGGTAGATATATCAAGGTTGTCAAAAAATTCATCTTCAGCCGTTATTTGCGAAATCATGAATGACAATGGAACAATGGCTAAAGGGAGACAATTAGTAAATTTTGCAAAAAAACACAAGTTGAGTCTTGGAAAAATTGATGACCTTATATCCTTTCGATTAAATCAAGAAAAATTAATAAATTTCAAAAAATCTTCAAATATCTCAATTAATAAACAAACTTATAAAATTAAAATTTTTGAAAATATACTTGATGGTTCAGAACATTTTGCACTAATTAAGGGCAATATAATTAGAAATAAAAATCCACGGGTGAGGGTTATTTCATCAAATGTAGTTAAAAATTATTTAATGGGTGATAAATTGCCAAATTTATTTAATCAAACTATTAGCTACTTCAAGAAATATAAGGACTGTGTGTTAATATTTATAAGACATACAAATCTTAAATCTGTTTCGGAAACCCTAAGGGGATATAAGGATAAAAAATTTTACAGTAAAGGTAATGATAAACTTATTAGAAACTCTGGTATTGGTTCACAAATTATAAAGGCTTTAAATATTAAAAAAATGATATTAATTACTAGATCTAAAAAGAAGGTTATAGGATTAGAAGGTTACGGTATAAAAATTACAAAGCAGGAAATAATAAAATGAAAAATTATAAAGTATTAATAGTTACAGCAAATTATTATCCTGAGATATCAGAGGAATTAAAAAAACGTGCTAAAAAAGTTAAGAAAGCCCATATAGATCATGAAGAAATCACAGTTCCTGGCATTTTTGAAATACCAGTTATAATATCAAGAAATATAGACACCTATGATGGTTTTGTTGCACTGGGTTGTGTCATAAAAGGCAAAACTCCCCATTTTAAATTAATTTCTAAAGCTGTAACAAGCGCAATAATGAACTTATCAATTACTCACAAAAAACCTATTGGAAATGGAATACTTACCTGTCTGAACAAAAGACAAGCTTTGAAAAGATTAGATAAAGGTGCAGAAGCTTCAAGTGCCGTTGAACAAGTTTTTATTAATGAGTCTATGCTTAAATCAAATAAAAGCTGAAAAAAATGAAACAAAATGAAGCTCTTAAGAATCCTAGAGTTATTGTTGTTCAAAAATTGTACGCACAAGAATTAAATAAAAAATCAAAACTAAATTTTCCTAAGCATAGGTATAAAAAGTTTATAAAGGATGTTGTGTTAGGTACTTTGGAAAGAAAAGAACTAATAGAAGAAACTATACAACAACATCTTAGTAAAGATTTAAGTGAAAAACGAACGGAAAAATTATTAATCGTTTTGTTACATGCTGCTATATTTGAATTTTTATATCGTCCACAAACCTCGCTAAACATTATAATTAATGAATATTTAAATACTTCTGATTTTTTTTTAGAACAATGTCAAAAAAAATACTTAAATGCAATATTAGATAAGGTATCAAAAAAGATAAGATCATAAGTGAACGAATTTTCAGTTATAAAAAAATATTTTTTAAATTTGTCAAAAAATAACAGAGGATCCTTTGATTTGTCTGATGATATATTTTTTGACTACAAAAAAAGAGTAGCCATATCTATAGACTCCTATGTTGAAGGAACACATTTTTTAAATTTTAAAAATCCTAATCTTGTAATTAAAAAAGCTTTAAGAGGAGCTATCTCTGATTTAATTTGCAAAGGAATAACCCCTAAATATTATTTTATGAGTTGTTCGGGAAACAAAAAACATCTAAACCAAGCCAATCTTGCTAAAATTCAATTAGCTTTAAAAGAAGAACAAAAAAAATATAATATATTTTTAGCTGGCGGAGATACATCTCGTTCAAATAGATTGTCAATAACTGTTTCCGTAGTTGGATATTCAAAAAAAAATCCAGTTTTGAGAAGTGGGGCAAAAGTAAATGATGACATTTATATAACAAATACTATTGGAGATGCTTTTCTTGGCTTAAAACTCTTAAAAAATAAAATTAAACTCTCTAAAAAGAATAGCGATTATTTTGTAAGAAGGTTCTATCTTCCAATTTTACCAATAAAATTTTCAAAAAAAATTCACCTTTTTGCAAATTCTGCCATAGATATATCTGATGGTTTTTTTCAGGACTTACAGCATATATTATCTAAATCTAATTTATCATCTAAAATATTTAAGAATAAAATTCCTATATCTAGTTATTTAAATTCTTATCTTGTTAAATCAAAAAAAAATAATTTAAATTTTATCTCTAATGGTGATGACTGCCAAATTTTGTTTACAGCAAGTAAAAAAATGAGACATCTAATAAAAAAAATATCCAAATCTACCTCTACAAAAGTTTCAATAGTGGGGATTGTCAAAAACAAGTCTATATCTAAGAATAGAAAATTAAGTGAGCAAAAGTTTAAATTTCCTAAAAAACTTGGCTATATACATAATTTTTAGTCAATATTATCGTTGCCTTTGCCTTTGTTATTTGGCATGTTCCGATTTTTAATTTTTGATTATTTTTTTTCAAGACCTAAATTATGAACGATTTATCACAAGATTTTATTTTACAGCTAATTATTCTAAGTGGTTTTCTTGCGCTTCTTTATGGATATATAACACGAAAACTAATATTGAATTCTGAATCAGGCAATAAAAAAATGAAAGAAGTGTCTGAAGCAATTCAAATTGGAGCAAAGGCTTATTTAAATAGACAATATAAAACAATTTCCATAGTTGGAATGTTTGTTTTAATTATCATCACTTTTGCTTTTAGCATTTTGGTTGGAATTGGGTATTTGATTGGTGCTACTTTATCTGGAATTGCTGGTTATGTTGGAATGTTGGTATCAGTTCAAGCAAATGTCAGAACGGCGGAAGCTTCAAAGAAAGGGTTATCACAAGGTCTATCTATCGCTTTCAAATCTGGAGCTATTACAGGTTTGTTAGTAGCTGGATTGGCATTATTGTCAATTTCTATTTATTACTACATTTTATTATTATTTGGTGTTGAAGAAAGAGAATTAATTAATGCGTTGATTGCATTGGGATTTGGTGCATCTTTAATTTCAATTTTTGCAAGGTTAGGTGGCGGCATTTTTACAAAAGGTGCAGATGTGGGAGCTGATTTAGTAGGTAAAATAGAAGCGGGCATTCCAGAAGATGACCCTAGAAATCCAGCAGTCATTGCCGATAACGTAGGAGATAATGTTGGAGATTGCGCAGGAATGGCTGCTGATTTATTCGAAACTTATGCAGTTACTATAGTTGCTACAATGGTTTTATCTTCAATTTTCTTTCATGATAATTTGAACATGATGATTTATCCGTTATCTATAGGTGCTGGATGTATATTGACTACAATTCTTGGTACTTTTTTTGTCAAGTTAGGAAAAAGCAAAAAAATTATGAATGCACTTTACAAAGGATTTATCGTCACAGCTATATCGTCATTATTAATTCTTTATCCAATTACTGATTATATAATTGGTCTAAATACAGAATATTTTATTGAAGATAAAATTTTTACTGGAATGGGTTTATACGTGTGTGGAGTTATTGGTTTAATTATAACTGGCTTAATCATATATGTAACAGAATACTATACAGGTACAAATTTCAGACCTGTTCAAAGTATTGCCTCATCGTCAACCACTGGTCATGGCACCAATGTTATCCAAGGACTGGCGGTATCAATGGAAGCTGCTGCTTTACCAGCATTAATTATCGTAGCTGGTATACTGATTACAAATTATATTGCAGGTCTTTTTGGCATAGCAATTGCAGTTACATCAATGCTTGCTTTAGCGGGCATGGTTGTTGCCTTAGATGCTTATGGTCCAGTGACTGATAATGCTGGTGGAATAGCAGAAATGTCTAATTTGCCCAAGAAAACTAGAAAAACTACTGATGCATTAGACGCTGTTGGAAACACGACTAAAGCTGTAACCAAAGGTTATGCTATAGGATCAGCTGGTTTGGGAGCTTTGGTATTGTTTGCAGCTTATACAGAAGATATTAAATATTTCTCTACAATTCAAGGATCTGCTCTCGAAAATATTAATGTAAATTTTGAACTGTCAAACCCTTTTGTAGTTATAGGTTTATTAATAGGTGGCATGTTACCTTATTTATTTGGCTCCATGGGAATGCAAGCTGTTGGCAGAGCAGGAGGTGCTGTTGTAGTTGAAGTTAGAAGACAATTTAAAAAAATTCCTGGCATAATGAAAAGAAAGACCAAACCAGATTATGGAAGACTTGTAGACCTTTTAACTAAAGCTGCAATAAAAGAAATGATTGTACCATCTCTCCTACCAGTGCTGTCGCCAATAATTCTCTATTTTGTAATATTATCAATCGGTGGTATTGAGGCAGCTTTATCAGCTGTAGGTGGCATGTTACTTGGGGTAATTATTACAGGGTTGTTTGTAGCTATTTCAATGACTGCAGGTGGCGGGGCTTGGGATAATGCCAAAAAGTATATTGAAGATGGAAATTATGGTGGAAAGGGTTCAGACGCACACAAAGCCGCAGTAACAGGAGATACGGTTGGAGATCCATATAAAGATACTGCTGGGCCAGCTATAAATCCGATGATTAAAATAACAAATATTGTAGCTCTTTTATTATTAGCCGTTATTGCAAGTTAATCTTTCTTTCTAGTCGCAGGCTTATTAATTTTTTGTCTTAAACTAGATAAAAAACTGTAAATAAAGTTTTTTTCTCGAGTAATTGTATCAGTAGTACCTTTTGTGAAATTGATTTTATTTATTTGGCTTTTGTTATAAAAATCTTTTTTTATTAAAATTCCATATTCATTAAATTGCAAAGCTAAAACATTATTTTTACTTGTTATATTTTGACCAAATTTCAACATTTTACCCCTGGTTCTAGTTCTTTCAATATAAATCCAAATGGAATTATCAAAAATGGCAACTGTAGATGGATGGCCAAGTATTTTTTTAACGTCATTTTTATTAGTTTTTTTAATAATTAGGTTTTCTTGTTTTGTATCCAAAAAAGGAACTCCATGAGTATTAATAACTGGATTTCGTTGACAATTTGATAATAATAAAAAAATTAAAATAATAATAATCTTATGCATTTTTTTGATCCTAAAAAAAAAAATATACTTCCTTTATATAATAAAATTGTTTTTTTAACTAGAGAAAGTTTTTTTTACAAAGATTTTAAATTAACTGATTCTTTTTCAAATAGGATTTATCTTATTTTTTTTCATCTTAGTTTTATCCTGATTGTTCTAAAAAATAAGAAAACTGAAAAAAATAATCAACAAGATATATTTGATTTTTTCTTCAAACAAATTGAATTCAACTGCAGAGAATTAGGTTATGGTGATGTTACCGTAAATAAGAAAATGAAAAGTTTAATAAAACTATTTTATGAAATTTTAATGCAATGTGAAAATTGGAAACAATTGCAAATTGACAATAAAAACAACTTATTATTAAATTTTTTTTCGGATAATTGTAACAATAAAATTTTAACTAACAAATTAGCAAATTATTTCGATAAATTCACAATATTTATTGAAGATATATCTTTAAATTCAATAACAAAAGGTGTATTCAACTTTGTTTATAAGGAATAAATAATCATGGCTGTACCTAAGCGAAAAACATCTAAATCAAGAAGAGATAAAAGAAGATCTCATATTAAATTTGTCTCTAAAAATGTTATTGAAGATAAAAAATCAGGCGAATATAGATTGCCGCATCATGTAGATTTGAAAACTGGATTTTATAAAGGTAGACAGGTTTTCGAACCAAAAGATTGATTCACCAAATATAATGGACGAAAAAATTATTATTGCAGTTGATGCAATGGGAGGAGAAGATTCCCCTAAAAAGATAGTTGATGGTATTGAATTATCTTTAAAAGAAAGTAATGAAAATTTTTTCATACTTTACGGTAATAAAGATAAATTAAATTTTTTAGTAAATAAAAAAACTAAAATCAAAGATTGTTGCGAAATTATTCATTGCGATAAACATATTGAGGACGAAGAAAGTCCTCTAAGCGCGGCCAAAAAAAGTAAAAGCACTAGCATGTGGCAATCTATCGAATCGCAAAATAAAGGTAAATCACAAATTACATTGTCAGCCGGAAATACAGGTGCGTTGTTAATACTATCTAGATTGATATTAAGCATGATCAAAGGAATTGAAAAACCTGCTCTTGCTGGTCTTTGGCCAAATAAAATAGGCACGAATGTTGTTTTAGACTTGGGAGCCAATATTGGCTGTAACGATAAAGATTTAATCGATTTTAGTTCTATGGGAGCTGCTTTATATAAATCTCTATATCCTGAAAATATCCCAAAAATTGCATTATTAAATGTTGGGTTGGAAGAAATAAAAGGACATGAGGAAATTAAGAAAGCTTATCAACAACTTAAAGAATCGACTAAAAAAAATTTTGATTTTCATGGGTATATCGAAGGAAATCATATTATGGACGGTAACGTTAACGTTATTGTTACCGACGGTTTTACCGGCAATATTGCTTTGAAAACAGCTGAGGGAACGGCAAACTTTATTACAAAATATTTGAAGGAGAATTTAAGCAAAGGCTTATTAAATAAAATTTCCCTTTTATTTTCGTACAATGTTTTAAGAAAATTCAAAGAACAATTAGATCCAAGAAAATATAATGGAGCTATTTTGTTGGGACTAAATGGGCCTGTTGTAAAAAGCCATGGCTCAACTGATAGCAGAGGTCTAGCTAACTCAATTAAAATGTGTAATAAAATAGTTAAAGGAAAATTAATTGAGAAAATTAAAAAATATTTAAACAATTAAACATCATAATGTAACCATTTATGTTTAAAAAAAATTTGAATAGAAAAATGCTAGTAAATATAATTCATCAAAATATTGGTTTTTCAAAAATTATTTCCGAAAACATAGTAAATGATATTTTTTACATAATAATATCTGCTTTTAAAGAAAACGAAAAAGTTAAAATTTCATCATTTGGAACTTTTCAAAAAAGAAGAAAAAATGAGCGAGTAGGTCGCAACCCAAAAACCAAAGAAAAAAAAATTATATCCGCAAGAAAAGTTATTACATTTAAGGCTTCTAAGTTATTTAAAGATAGAATAAATCAAAAAAGTTAATCCATGGAAAAAGAATCAGAAGCATATAAAACCATCGGCGAAGTTGCTAAAATAGTTGGATTAATTAATAAAAAAAAAGGAACTTTATCTACTCATACAATTAGGTTTTGGGAAAAGGAATTTCGTCAAATTAAACCAAAAATTTTATCTGGGAAAAGAAGGTATTATAGCAATAAAGAAATTCATATTATCAAATTAATCAAGTTCCTTTTAAAAGAGAAGGGCATGACAATTAAGGGAGTTAAAGCAATCTTAAATAATCCAAAATCATTGACACTTGACGATACTGCAAAAAATAGTGTAACTAACCAATCTTTTAAGAAAGAGAAAATTAAAGTCAAAATAAAAAAAATATCCAAAATTATAGATGAGCTTAAAGAATTAAAAAATGGCTAAAAAGAGTTCAATAAAAGTTAGGTTAGTTCCAGAATCCAAACCAAACAGTCCTTATTTTTATTATGTTAAAAAACCATCTACGGGCGAAAAAGCAAAAATTAAATTAAAAGTTAAAAAATATAATCCGGCTACTCGTAAACATGAAATTTTTATTGAGAAAAAATTACCCCCACATAGCAAATAATTACTTTTTCTTAAAATTTCTTTTCTCAAAATCAATATAAGCCCGTATTATATTTTTCCAGATTTTTTTAGTTAATTTTGGATCTATTTTTCTTGAAATAGATTTCTTTTTTATTAACTTTAATATTTCTTTAATTCTCACTTTATCAATTATCTGATTTTTATATTTTTTTTGTTTTAATACCCCATTTACCAAATTCGTCCTTATTTTTATTAGGTTCAATAATTTACCATCTAACCTATCTATTTTCTGTCTTATTAATTTTAATTTTAAATTCTTCATTTAATGATTAAATTATATTTATTTATATTTATAAATATATAGTCTTTAAAATGCATTTAAATAAAAATCAAAATAATAAATTTATTTCACTTTGGTTATTATTAATAACTATTTTGGTAGCATTAATTATTATTGTTGGAGGGTTAACTAGACTTACAGATTCTGGTTTATCTATAACCAAATGGGATTTGTTTACAGGTATTTTTCCCCCTTTTTCTCTAGATGATTGGAATAAATCTTTCCTTCTTTATAAAAAAATACCAGAATATAAATTAATAAATCCAACAATGACTCTGGAGCAATTTAAAATTATTTATTGGTGGGAATACATTCATAGATTGTTGGGTAGGTTAGTAGGTTTGATTTATATTATACCATTGATTTATTTCACTTTTAAAAAATCATTAAATAAAAGCTCTTTAATAACTTTTTATTTAATATTTTTTCTTATTTTATTTCAGGGTTTAATAGGATGGTATATGGTTAAGAGTGGTTTATCTGAACGAACCGATGTAAGTCACTATCGTTTAGCCTTACACTTAACTTTGGCTTTTGTTATTTTTGTTTTATTACTTTGGAATTATTTTAAATATAAAGCTAATCAAGATTTAAATTCCTATAGAAAATTGCCTTTCAATTTACCAATATTTTTTATATTTCTGATTTTCCTGCAAATTATAATTGGAGCTTTTGTGTCAGGCTTAGATGCTGGACAAGCCTATCAGTCATGGCCTTTAATGAATAAAAGTTACTTCCCTGATGATTCTAATTTAAAAGATTTATTCTCCCTAAATTCCTTTAATACACCATCGCTAGTTCAATTTATTCATAGAAATTTGGCATATATAATAATTTTAACATTTATCATCACTGCAACAATAATATTCGAAAATAAAGACTTTATTTATATGAGAGCAACTATTTTATTAGTTTTTGCTTCGCTATCTCTTCAAATCGTTTTGGGAATACTCACTGTTTTATCAGGTGCACAGATAATTCTGGCTTCTATGCACCAAATAGGTTCTATAATTTTAGTTACAACTTCTCTAATTCTACTTTTTAAAAATTCTAAAATTAACTAATTGCTTTTAGCTTTACACTTCAAGCAACATCTAAAGCTTGTTTTAAATCTGCAATAATGTCATCAGGATGTTCAATTCCTATAGACAATCTTACATAACCAGGTGTTACTCCGGCTGCTAGTAGTTCCTTTTCTGTTAATTGACTATGTGTAGTAGTAGCTGGATGTATAGCTAAACTTCTGGCATCACCAATATTGGCTACGTGATAAAACATTTTTAATGCCTCAATAAACTTTTTACCTGCTTCAACACCACCTTTAACTTCAATACCAACTAGGCCTCCATTTCCACCTTTAAAGTATTTTTTTGCTCTGGTCCCAATTTCGCCTTTATGCAAAGTAGGGTAGATTACTCTTTCAACATTTTTGTGCTTTTGCAAAAATTCAACAGCCTTTTCAGCATTTGAACAATGCTGCTTCATTCTTAAAGCAACTGTTTCTAAACCTTGAATAATTCCAAAGGCATTATCCGGTGCTAAAGCAGAACCTAAATCTCTTAATAGTACTACCCTCGCACGCACTGCAAAGGCCACGTTAGCTCCTGTAAGTTCAGGAACAACTTTTCCCCAAACAGCTCCACCGTAACTTGCATCAGGTTCATTAAACAATGGTTGTCTTTTTGGATTAGTTGTCCAATCAAAATTTCCTCCATCAACTAAACATCCACCAATAACTGTTCCATGCCCACCAATATATTTTGTCAAAGAATGAACAACTACAGCAGCACCTTCTTCGATCGGTTTGCAAATTATTGGTGATGCGGTGTTATCCATTATTAAAGGTATATTATATTTTCTTCCTATATCAGATACTTCTTTAATAGGAAAAACTCTTAAATATGGATTTGGAAGAGTTTCTGCATAAATAGCTCTAGTTTTATCATCAATAAGTTTTTCAAAGTTTTTTGGATCTACAGGGTCAGCATACCTAACTTCAATTCCAAGTTTTTTTAAAGTATGAGTAAATAAATTTACTGTTCCACCATAAAGATCTGTTGAACTAATAAAATTATCTCCTGATTGACAAACATTTGTTATTGAAAATGTAGATGCTGCTTGTCCTGAACCTACTGTAAGACAAGCTAAACCTCCTTCTATAGCAGCTAATCTCTTCTCTAAAGCGTCATTAGTAGGATTCATTATACGCGTGTATATGTTTCCAAACTCTTTTAAGGCAAAAAGGTTGGCTGCGGTATCCGTATCCTTAAATTGATAAGAGGTGGTCCTATATATAGGCACCGCTACTGCAGTAGTAGCAGGATCACTTCTGTATTCTCCTCCATGTAAAGCTATTGTTTCTGGATTCTTTATATTTTTAGTCATTTTTTTTTTCCATTTCTTTTATTCTGATCTTTATTCTTTGTTATTACAACCTATCTGGTCAAAAGTGTTTAATTTATATGCGGGATCATCAATATATTCTAAAGCTATTGTCCTTTAGGTGATATGCGTTATTTTATAACGATTTATATTAAAAATTTGACTTTATCCACGAATATAAGTAACTAAAACCAGTTCTATGACCGAATTTCTTAAAGCTAAAGATATAAAAAATAATTGGTTTTTAATTGATGCTACCGATGCAATAGTTGGAAGACTAGCTGTATTTATATCCAAAACCATAAGGGGAAAAAATAAACCTAGTTTCACGCCTCATATGAATGATGGTGATTTTGTAGTAGTTAAGAATGTAGAAAAAATTAAATTTACAGGAAACAAGTTTAAAAATAAAAAATATTTTAGGCACACGGGTCATCCTGGAGGAATTAAAGAAACTTCACCCGAAAAATTAAGTGCAAAAAAACCTGAGGAAATATTGAAATTAGCAGTTAAAAGAATGTTACCTGGTGGACCTCTTGCAAAAAAACAGATGTCTAAATTAAAAGTTTACAGAGGAGACAAGCATCCACATGAAGTACAAAATCCTAAGGTAATATCCTTAGTTCAAATGAACAAAAAAAACTTACTTAGAAATCAGTAATGGAAAGCAATATAAATCTAGAAAATAAAAACCCAAAAAAAATTAAGCTAGACTTTAAAGAGAGTAAGTATGCAACTGGTCGCAGAAAAAAATCTGTAGCTAGAATTTGGGTAAAAAAAGGTACTGGAAAAATTTATGTAAATGGGAAAAATATGCCTGATTATTTCACAAGATCCAATCATCAAACACTAGTTTCCAGACCTCTTGAGGTGACAAAAAGATCTACTGATTTTGATGTTAGGTGCCAAGTTAAAGGTGGAGGTTTGTCCGGACAAGCCGGTGCAATAATTCATGGTATTTCTAGAGCTTTGTTAAAATATGAGCCAGAATTAAAATCTGATCTCAAAAAAGAAAAACTTACCACAAGAGATTCAAGGTCTGTGGAAAGAAAAAAATACGGTCATAAAAAAGCTAGACGAAGTTTTCAGTTTTCTAAAAGGTAATTATATTTATATTACCACCTATTTAATTTTACTGCTATATTCAAAAGATGAGCAGATATATAAATGTAGCTGTTGTTGGTGCAACAGGATACATAGGCCTAGAACTTATTAAACTTCTTACAAAACATCCAAAAGTTATAATAAAAAATATTTGTGCTCAAAGTTCTATTGGTAAGTCAATGTATAAATTTGATTCTTCGTTAAAAAAAAAATCATTACCTAAAATTACTAATTTATCTAGTATAAATTTTGACAATATAGATATATTGTTTGCCGCACTTCCAAATGGTAAAGCACAAATAATTTCTAAAAAATTAACTTCAAGAAATAAATTAATTGATTTATCTGCGGATTTTAGATTGGGGAATCCCAATAATTATAAAAAATGGTACAACACAACTCATAAATCTAAAAATTTAATTAAACATTCCATTTATTCTATTCCTGAATTGATAGATACAAAATTAGACAAATTTAAAATTATAGCTTGCCCAGGTTGCTATCCTACTTCAATTCAACTTCCTTTAGTTCCTATTATTAAAAAAAAACTTATAAATACCAATAATATAATAATAGATTCAAAATCCGGATACTCAGGAGCTGGTAAAAATTTATTTAAAAAATTTAAAAGTAAAAATATTTATAAGTCAATCTCAGCTTATGGGGTTTCCTCACATAGACATTTAGCTGAAATTGACCAACAGTTAAAAAAAATATCTAAAAACAAAATTGAGGTTCAGTTTACACCACATTTGTTACCCATGTTTAGAGGTATTCTTTCTACTATTTACATAAACTTGAACAAAAATATAACTGCAAGAAGAATTTATAATTATCTAAAAAAATATTATAAAAATAAACATTTTATAAAATTTGCAAATTTTAATAACCCCATTGGCACTGGAGATATAATGCATACAAATTTTTGTAAAATATCTGTCTGTAATGATAGAATAAAGAATAAGGCGATAATTTTAAGTGCAATTGATAATTTAATAAAGGGTGGCGCAGGCCAGGCAATCCAAAATATGAATTTATTGTGTGGATTTAACGAAGAGATGGGTTTTAAATGAGAAATTATTTCATAATTTTTATTTTTATTTTTATTATTAATTGCTCACTTAATGAAAAAGGACGCAATGTTACTAATAGCAATATATCCAATAATGAAATAAATTTCTCTAAAGAATATTCTTTCGATGAATATGTAAATTTGTTATTAAATAATAATAAATCTAAAAGTTATCCAGATATAAATAATATTCCGGATTAAATATTATGAAAAAAAAAATTAATATAGCTGTAGTTGGCTTGGGAAATATTGGAAGTTATTTCTGCAATGAAATTATAAAGAAAAAAAAGGATATTTTACTTAAAACAGGAAAAAATTTAAATTTATTATATGTTTCTGCAAAAAATAAAAATAAAAATAGACCATTTAAATTTAAAAGCAAACAATGGATTCATAAACCCTTAAATATTACAAATAATCCCAATGTGGATATTATTGTTGAGTTAATTGGAGGATCAGATGGTTTGGCAAAAAAAATTGTTATTTCTGCTCTAAGGAATAAAAAACATGTAATTACTGCCAATAAAGCATTGATAGCAAAACATGGAAATTATATTTCACATTTGGCTGAAAAAAATAAAGTTAATTTTGAATACGAAGCATCTGTTGCGTCAGGAATTCCAATAATTAGATGTATTAAAGAAGGACTAATTTCAAACAAAATATTTAAATTAATAGGAATTTTAAACGGCACCTCAAATTATATTTTATCCAGGATGGAACGAACTGGAAAAAATTTTAATGAGATATTAAAAGAGGCAAAAAAATTTGGATATGCCGAGAGTAATCCAAAATCTGATTTAAATGGTGATGATGTAGGTTCTAAGATTAGAATATTGTCTTCTTTATGTTTTCATACACTAATTTCAAGAAATAATATATTAATTGATGGAATTTATAACATTGATAACAAAGATATCATCAATGCAAAAAAATTAGGTTATAGAATAAAATTATTGGGTATTACAGAAAAGATAAACAAAAATATTTTTGAAAGAGTCCATCCTTGTTTGGTTGATATTAATTCTTATATTGGAAATATAAATGGTGTATTTAATGCTTCGATAATTAATAGTTCTCCGGTTGGACAAACTATTATGCAGGGCAAGGGTGCTGGTCCTGGCCCCACTTCTTCAGCTTTAATGTCAGATTTATATTCTATATTGAGAGGAAATATAAAATATCCTTTTATCACTCCATATAAATTGCGCAAAAAAATCAAACAATTTAATTATTCTAATTATTCTTATTCCTGTTATTTAAGATTTGAAGTTAAAGATAAACCAGGCGTTTTATCGAGTATTACTAAAAACTTGGGTGATAGTAAAATTTCAATAGAAAAATTAATGCAAATTCCAGATAAAAACAAACGTACTGCCTCGATCAATATAATAACTCATAAAACTGTAGAAAAAAGAGTAGCTAATTGTTTGCGTAAATTAAAGAAAAATAAACATATAATCTGTTCGCCAACTTTCATAAGAGTTGGGGATATCAATGGTAATTGATAAAAAATATTTAGATCCATTCATGCTTGCTACGGAAAGAGCTGCCTATGGCGCATCCCTATTTAAAGGCAAAGGAGATAAAATTGCCGCTGATCAATCTGCGGTGGATGAAATGAGAAATCAGTTAAACAAAATTAATATGAAGGGTAGTATAGTAATTGGAGAAGGAGAATTGGATGAAGCTCCAATGTTATATATAGGTGAGGAAGTTGGCAATAAATACGGAGAGGAATTAGACATAGCCGTGGACCCTTTAGAAGGTACCAATTTTGCAGCAAAAAATTTACCAAACGCATTATCAGTACTTGCTGTTACTAAAAAAGGTAATTTACTTCATGCCCCAGATATCTACATGGAAAAGATAGCTATTGGAGCTGGTTTACCTGATAATTTGGTTGATCTTGATTTTGATGTGCAGAAAAATATTGTAAAACTGGCAGATGCTAAAAAAATTTCTCCCGACAAAATAACGGCCTGCGTACTTAAACGTCCAAGACATGATCAAATTGTTAATTCTTTAAATTCATTGGGTGTCAAAATTAATTTTATCACCGATGGTGATGTCTCTGGAGTTATTTCAGTTGCAGATCCAAAATCAAATATAGATATATATTTTGGAATAGGTGGAGGACCAGAGGGTGTTCTTGCTGCTGCTGCCTTAAGTTGCCTAAATTGTCAAATGCAGGTCAGATTATCATTCCAAAATGAAGATGAAAAAAATAGGTGTAGAGATATGGGTATTAAAGACCTAAATCAAAAATATAATATCAATGACATGGTCAAAGGGGATGTAATATTTTGTGCAACTGGTGTGACCGATGGAGATTTGGTTAAAGGAATAAAGGATCATGGAGAATCATTTGAAGCGGAAACTTATGTTTTACATAAAAGTTCGAATACGAATAAAATAATCAAAAACAACATTAAAAAATGACCTATAAATCAGTTACGGGAAAAAACTGGTTATTTAAACAATATGATGAAAACTACGCAAAAAAAATATACGAAACATTTCATCTTAGTGAAATTTTATCTAAAATTATTTCAATAAGAAAAATTGAATTAGATCAAATAGACAATTTCATTAATCCTACAATCAAAAAAAACATTCCGAATCCTAATACAATAAAAGACATGGACATTGCGACAAACGCAACAATTTCTCATATACAAAAAAAAAACATTATTGGAATATTCGGAGATTATGATGTTGATGGAGCCACTTCGGTAGCAATTTTGGTAAAATATTTCAAACAAATACATCAACCTTTTGAATTTTTAATTCCTGATAGAGTAAAAGATGGTTACGGACCGAATGAAAAAGGATTTGATTTTTTAATCAACAAAGGTTCAAAATTAATTATCACCGTTGACTGTGGTATCTCCTCTCATAAGGCTATTTTACATGCAAGAAATAAAAGTATAGAAACTATAGTTATTGATCATCACCAAGGAGATCTGAAGCTTCCTGAAGCAAACGCCATTGTAAATCCTAATCAAATCAATGATAAGTCTAAATTGTCATATCTTTGTGCGGCTGGTGTTTCTTTTATGTTTTTGGTATCATTGAATAACGAATTAAGAAATTTAGATTGGTTCAAACATAATAATGTTGATGAACCCGATATTCTAAATTTTTTGGATTTAGTTAGTTTGGGAACAATTTGTGATGTTGTCCCTATTGTAGGGTTAAATAGAGCTATTGTTAAACAAGGTTTAAAGGTTTTGGGGAGACGAAAAAATATTGGTTTAAAAACTTTATATGACAACAGTAAAATAAACAGTCAACCTAATGTCTATCACCTAGGTTATATAATAGGACCTAAAATTAACGCGGGGGGAAGGGTTGGTAAATCGGCACTTGCCGCAGAAATATTAATTTCTGAAAATCAAGATAGGGTTGATTACCTAGCAAAAGAATTAAATGACTTCAATGAATTCAGAAAAAAAATTGAACTTGAGCTTTTTCGAAAAATTGAAAACGAAACAAAGGATAGTAAAGACCCTATTTTATTCGTTCAAGGTAAAGATTTTCATGAAGGAATAATAGGAATAGCCGCATCAAGAATTAAGGATAAATACAATAAACCTTGTGTAATTATTTCGGTTAATGGAAATATTGGAAAAGGTTCCGCAAGATCTGTCTTTGGTTTTGATATTGGAACCATTATTATTTCAGCAGTTCAGAATGAAATCTTAATCAATGGGGGAGGGCATAAAATGGCTGGAGGATTTTCAATAAATATTGATAACATTGAAGTATTTAAAGAATTTTTAATTAAAAAATATAATAGTTTAGTTATCGAGAAAGGTAGTTGTAAAACTTTGTATTTAGATTCTATAATTTTGCCAACCGCATTAAACGTTGAATTCTACAATAATATTAATGTTCTATCTCCTTTTGGCACAGGAAATCCTGAACCAAAATTTTTAATTGAAGATCTAAAATTAACTAAATCTAACGTTGTTGGTAACCGACATATCAAGGCGATTTTTTATAATAAAAGTAATGATGTTGTAAAAGCTATTGCGTTTAATTCGATTGGCACTGTGCTAGAATCTTTTTTGGTTAAAAATAATAAAAGTTCTATGAATATTGCGGGCACATTAACATCTAATAATTGGAATGGAAAAAATAATATTGAGTTTGTAATTAATGATATTTCTGTTAGTAACATATAAATTTCTCAATGGGTCCCATCGTCTATCGGTTAGGACACATGGTTTTCATCCATGAAAGAGGGGTTCGATTCCCCTTGGGACCGCCAGATATGATATAAAATTTAAATTTGAAAACTCTAATTATTAGAACTGATAGGCTTGGTGATTTTTATCAAACAATTCCCTATATAAATTGTTTAACAAGAATTTATGGGAAAACAAATGTCGACATTTTAGTAAAAAAACACATTTATACCCATATTAAAAAAAAAAAATATTTATATAATAGTCTTTATTCTTTTGAAAAAAATGGAATATATAATAATTTTTTTTTAATTTTAA
>Ga0187833_10001341_pt1 | contig 28143 bp, 25 predicted proteins | sample ETNtaG_37_FD_167968 | JGI IMG/M metagenome (GOLD analysis project Ga0187833, IMG submission 167968) | Marine microbial and viral communities from oxygen minimum zone, Eastern Pacific Ocean - ETNP2014_SV_400_PacBio MetaG (Illumina Assembly) | ecosystem: Environmental > Aquatic > Marine > Hypoxic...
GAGATCGGATCATAGGTGCACGGTTTTCCATGGTTGACGGGACTTTTTCGTGCACTATTATACCTGAAATATCATATATTCCATAATAATATCAATGGCTTATAGTTTATGAGCAGACTCTATCTACAAGGTGCATCTCAGCAGACCTGTTCGCACTGTAGACGATTAGCAAAATACAGGAGGACGCAGGTACGCCATAGCTTGGACCGCGTACCTGTTTTCTCACCTGGTTCTTGTCAGTCCGGAAGCCCCAATACCCGCTTGGAGATGATATTCATCTGGATTTCGTTGGTACCACCATAGATGGTGATGGCACGACTGCTCAACCAACTGCGTGTGGACTGTAGTTCGTTTGCTGTGAACTCATCCCCTTCCCAGCCATATCCCTGTGAGCCCATCAGAGCCACCTTCATATTGGCACTCTCTTTAGCCAGCGTTGAACCCACCAGCTTGAAGATAGACGTGGTATCACCCTCGGTCTTTCCGGAACGATTCTCCTCGCCGGCCCGTCGCTGGGTCAACTGCATCGCCTGCTGCACCTGAGCATGTTGAATAATCTGATCCCGGACGACCGGATCGGCAATGCGACCTTCCTTCTCGCCGACATATGTGATAGCCGTGTCGATCAGGTCTGCCGCAGGACCGCGTCTGCCACGTTGCGGAGCGCTGCCTCTGCGTCTGCGAGTGCCACCACCGGCACCCAAGCCGCCCTGACCACCGCGTTCGTGCTGCAAAAGGCGCTTGCCCACCGTCCAACCCTTGTTGAGTCCCCCTATGATGTCATCCTTACTGGCAACTGCATTATCGAAGAAGGTCTCACAAAAGGGCGAACTCCCGGCGATGAGCCGGATCGGCTTGATGGACACGCCAGGTTGATTCATGTCGAGCAAAATAAAGCTGATACCGTCGTGTTTGGGAGCGTCCGGATCGGTACGTACCAGTGCGAACATCCAATCGGCTCGTTGGGCACCGGAGGTCCATATTTTCGATCCATTGATGACGTAATTGTCGCCGTCGGGAACCGCCTTGCTTTGTACGTTGGCTAGGTCTGAGCCGGCACCGGGTTCGCTATATCCCTGGCACCACTGGATCGAACCGTCGACGATATTGGGAATATGGCGATGCTTCTGTTCCTCGGTGCCAAACTCGAGCAGAGTCGGACCGAACATGCTGATTCCCATTCCCATCGTTGCCGGGCGCGCAGATATCCGAGCCATTTCCTGAACGAATACCATATGTTCCTGGGGAGCCAGCCCGCCGCCACCATATTCTTTAGGCCAGCTGGGGACCGTCCAGCCCCTGGACGCCATGCGCTGCAACCAGACCTTGGCATCCTCTTGGGCACTTTCATCTGCCGTTTCATTCATCCAGTCTATAGACATGGGTCGGCGCATGCTTTCGGGGCAGTTCTCTTCCAACCAGGCCCTTGTTTCGGTTCGAAATTCCTCTAAGTCCATGAATTAGACTCCTTCATACAATCTCAATTGATGTGGTTCTTGGCAACTGCAGGAAAACATATCTCAGTCACCCTTGAAAGTCCAGTTGCCTTCCACGCTACCCCTTGTCCGGTGACTCACCCATGCGGCGAATGTCCCGGCTGAGCAGTGCGAGCGCGGCTGCCACTGACATAAAGACGCCAACGCCAACGAACAGCTCAGTCAACCCGATCACATCGATGAACCAGCCGGAGAAAGCCAGGGAAAGGGGCTGCAACCCCATGACGGAGAGCATGACCAGGCTCATCACTCTGCCCAGATACTCCATCTCGACACGACTCTGAATCCAGGTCATAAAGATGATGCTGCTGTAACCCATCAGCAGGCCCATGATGCCCATGAGCAGCATCCCCTGCACCGAGGAATCGATGAATGCGATCAGCGCCGTTGCCAAGCCACGAATGACGGCAAACAACATCATCATGGTGCCGAGGGCGCGGGTGCTCGGCGACACGACACCCGCGACCAGGGAGCCAAGTACAGCCCCAACACCGCTCGCGGACATCATGGCGCCGAAGGCGCGCATCCCCTCGAGTCGATCATCTGCAAGTACGGGCATGCCAACCGATTGCGGACCCATGGAAACGAACATGGTCACTGCCATATAGATGATGAACGCGCGTAGGGACGAATCGGCCCAGACATACCCGAATCCTTCCCGGATCGAAGCCAGAATGCCCGCCTGGGCCGGCGAACCGGTTTCATTCTCGTCTTCCAGGCGAATCGCCCACAAGGCGTACATGGATGCGAAAATTGTCGCCGAGTCGATTGCATATGCCAGGCCGATGCCATGCAAGTCGGCTCTGGCAGGTAGATCAGCAACACCAGGCCAGACGCCGTTCAGGATTGAGTTCATCGGCCCGGTGGACAGATACAGTACCGCCACTCCTGCAATTGCAGGTGCGATGGCGGAGATCAATTGGCTGGTGCCGCCGGTCAGAGCATTTGCTGGAGCCAGATCTTCGCGCCCCACCAGGCGCGGCAAGATCGCCATCTGGGCGGGCATGCCGAATGCGCCAATGGTTCCCATCACGGCGGAGAAAATGTAAAGCATCCAAATGGTAATGCTTTCATCCATGATCAGCACCGACATGCCGATCATCATCACCCCGAACAGAAGCCGTGAGCATTTCATCATCAGAAGGGGGGAGAAGCGATCGCTGAAAACGCCGCCGAATAGTATGAATATAGCTCGGGGAATACCCCCAACGGCCATGATGCCGCCGATCGCGGCGCGGTCTTCAGTCAAGTTCATGACCAAGAACGGCATCGCCACAAACATAAAATAATCACCCAGCATCGCGATCAGAGAACTGATCCAGAGCAACCTGAAATTGCGATTGCTCAGCAGTTCAAATTTCTTGCGCAGGATCGTCAGGCTCGATGAGCCAGCTTTATCCTCTGCATCAGTATCAGACATGGCAGCTTATTTATGCGTTACGTGGACAGAATAATATCAGAGTGTTATGAAATTTAGGGTAACTATGCCGGGCATTTCTGAATTAGTGACAGAGATACAACAAATGATCACGGCATACCGAGCATGCTGTTTGGTCAGAAACCGGTAGTCAGCAGACCAACCACCAGTTCATCTAACTGTTCCTTTATGTGGCGATATGGGCGTTCGTTTGGCGTTGGTACAAACCTGCTCAATTATAACGCCATATAGTAAAGCAATCTTGATCCATAGTCGGGGGCAATCCTTGCAGGTCTGTCGACGGCCGGTGTAAACTGCTTGCGATCAATGGGTCCGACTTGAAGTCGGACGGAATGTAAATCGCGAGCCTGGTTCGGCTCGCCAACGGAGGAGGGCACTACGACATGTGTCGAATGTGTGATTGGTTAGGCGACGGAGAGATCTGGTACAAGAACCCAAAAAATTACGCCAACCGGATGTACAAGCTTCGCGAGCCGGGTAAGAAGGCGGCCACCAGCATATCCGGTGCTGGCGGTGGCGGAGGAAGCCTGGCCCAGGCCATCGAGGCCAAGGCCAACGGTGACATGGACACCTTCCATGAAACCATCAAGAAGATGGACGAGCATGGCATGACCCGTCCCGGAGCCCAAGTCGTGCCGCTGTCGGAGTGTATCGACATCATCAATGATATCGGCATGCCCGTTGGCGCCATGCACTGCATCTGCAGAAAGGGAACGCGCGGCGAGGAGGAGAACGACCTCAACCAATACAGTTGCATGGGACTCGGCACCGGCATGTTCAAGTGGGAACGCTGGCCCGAGCGCTATCGCGGCGGCGTCAAATTCTTGAGCCCGAAAGAGGCGGCCGAGTGGCTCGAGTACTGGGACGAGCGCGGTATGGTGCACATGTTGATGCAGGAGGGGGGCGACTTCATCGGTGGCCTCTGCAACTGCGATTACCCGGACTGCGGCCCGATCCGTCACCGCATCGATTACGGACTGCAATCGGCACTCACCAAGGGTGAGTACATCTGTGATGTGGAGTACGATAAGTGCAACGGCTGCGGGCAGTGCCTCGGTCGATGCCAATTCAATGCCCTCAAGTACGAGCCGACCATCGACAAACCGAACATCGATCCGATGGAATGCTACGGTTGCGCGCTCTGCATGACCGCCTGCACACGCAATGCAATTACCCTGGTGTCGCGGGAGACGTCCCCGGTCCTTAAGAACGTCTGGTAGGAAGGAGGAGAAACGCACATGTACGTTGTAATAAACCCAAATATTGAAATCGACCGCAAGCGTTGCACGACGCCTTTCGACTGCAAGCGGTGTCTTCAGATCTGCCCGACTGCGGTCTTTTCGGTCCATGCCGTCAGGAATGAGCGCGGCCGGTTGACGGATAAAACCGAGCCAGGGAATTACGCACTGGCGGTTTCATACCGCGACCAGTGCTCGGCCTGCATGCGATGTGTGGAGGTCTGTCCAGCCGACGCCTTGACGGTCGAGATGCCACAGGAGGCCTCAGCATGAACGAGACTAATGAACACGTATTCGATCTGTCCGAGGACATGGTGAACCAGCTCGAAAAGGAGTTTGGACCGGATGCCTTGGGGAAGGAGATGGCGAGTTCGTTCGAAGGCAAGCCGGATGACGCAGCGGCTGCGCAGTTCTTCGAGAACTTCGGACGTCGCTGGATGACACGTTCGATCGAACTGGGTGAGCAACACCCGGACCGGACGTTCGAGGTCCTGCAGGAGTGCGCGGAGGAGATCCCGGAGCTGAGGTTCCCGTTCCTTCCGCAACGCTACATCGAGATCGCATATCTGAGCACGCAACCAATCTACACGGTGCCGATTTCGGAAAATGGAGTCACCGGGCTGGTCTTCAAGATGCCCTTCTGTGACTATTTCAAGGCAGTCCAGGAATCTCAGGGCGAGGAATTCGCGAACCAGCTCCACTGCAAGAGCACGTGTGTGGCCGCTTGTGAGAAGGCCTTCGAGCATTTCGGACAGGACGTCAACATCGGAATGGACTCGACCATGACCGACGACGGAGTCTGCCAGTTCAGCATCCGAAAGGCCTAATGCGCTCCGAGTGTCTTGAGACCCATGCTCATCGATCTACATAATCACACCGGCTGGGGATCGGGCTGCAGCCACCTGGAACCGTCGGTGCTGATCGAACGGGCGCAGCGTTGGGGCCTGGACGGGGTCGCGATCACCGAGCATAACCAACTCTGGGACCCGGGCAAGATCGAGATGCTGCGTCGCCGCTACGACTTCGTCGTTCTAGCAGGTGTTGAGGTGGACACCGACGTGGGACACGTCCTGGCGTTCGGCCTGCAAGGACCGCGTCGCTGGACACAGCTGCCGACGCTCGAGGAGCTGCGGGACCTCGTCGATGAAGTGCACGGGGCGCTGGTTGTGGCACACCCCTTTCGGGACCCGAGAATTAACGGTCTTGATCGAGGCTTTGGCAAAGGCGAGCCGGAACTGGAGCGCTTGGGGATCGTCGATGCGGTCGAGGTACACAACGGTCTGGCGGGCGAAAACCAAAGGGAGCAGGCGACCGAGATGGCCGAGCTGCTCGGGCTGCCGACCACCGGCGGAAGTGATACTCACCGCTTTATGGATGTCGGCACTTCATTCACCGTCTTTGAGGACGATATCGGAGATGAACAGGCCCTCGTGGCCGCGATCAAGGCGGGTCGCTGCCATGGCGGCGACTGGACCTCAGAAGGTCTGATGAACAAGCGCATGCAGGAGCTCTCGGCTCCCGGGCGCAACCCAATCCAAGCATCAAGAGGAGCGTAACAATGGCAGCCAATCCTAAGCGCAAGGGGATGTCCACTCTACCCATCTATCTGCCGAAAATGTCCAGTGGACGTCGAGGCAGCACGGCAAAAGACGATGCGGAGAACGAGGAACCGCGCGTCTACGTCGAAGGCGGTTTCGATCCCTCGGCAGCCGATTCGCTGGCGAAGGAATTGACGGCCTCAGGTGATATCAAAGTCAGCGTCGCGGGCGAGATGCTCGCCGCGTTGCCCCGTGGTCCGCAGCTCGCCCTGAGGCACGCCGTGGCTACGGCTGCGCGTGGCTTGGCCTTGGCCCGCGTTCGCAACGCCAAGGACAAGGAGCAACAGAGCTTCGCGTTGCGCGGCGAGGTAGATCAGGAGGAGGCCAGCCTGCACGCGCGTACCCATCACGAGTACGAGGAAAAGGCGGCTCTGCCGGCGTCCTCCGATCTGGTCTACGATGGGGAGTCGGTACAGGCGACGTTTCGTGAACTGCTGCCCGAACCAGGTAACGCAGCCAACATCGTGGCGACGAGCAGGACGCTCGCCAGCTGGGATGAAAGCGCAAAGGCGTGGGTCCCGCAAGCTGTGGTAGCGGGGAATCCCGTTCTCGTTGGCACCGGTGAGTCGTCCCTCGACGCGGCGTCGCTCGCAGCCGAGGTCCGAGAGGCCCTCGCGCCGTAAATACTGATTGGGCCCATCGGCCATTGGTGGGACTGGGTGCGAGTTGGCGGCGTCAATACATGCCCCTCGATAAGGACGTTAACATCATCGAGGTGGATGCGCTTCGCGTACGTCGGTCGATGATCTCGCACTTGTGTGGGCCGGCGAACACAGCCTGTTGCATGGTCGTTCCTCCAATGGACTAGTACCCCGTCAATTCCAGGTACCCGCCTTTGGCTAGTGCTGATGCCTCCAGGATGGATCTGTCAACCGCAGTGGCTATCTCGCTTGTTGCTCCGCCACCACTTCCTGCATTCCATCCCACTCATGCCACATGTTGCACAAGGCGTACTTGGACCTCTCCCAGGGATCGTTTCCCTCCTCGAACTCAAGCCATTCGCCCATCTGACCGCGATCGGGGTGGTCGCTGACGCCGTTGACCAGCTTGTCTGGTTGGCGCTTCTTGTTGCGCAGTCGGAAGATGATGTTCTTTCTGGACTCGGAGCCATGCTCATTGCGGGTGCCGCAATGCGGCATCTGGTGGATCGCGATGCAGGCGTCCCCTGCGTCCATCAGCATTTGAGTCGGTCGCGGCCAACGCTTGCCATCAGGTGTTGATTCTGAATTCTCATCCAAAAACTGATTGCGCACCTCTTCAGGTACGTAGACCAGTCCACACCGGTTTGGGGCTTCGTGATCCAGTCGTGGCCAACCGGGTCCCTCCGGACCCAGACAGTTGTTGGTGTCGCGCTGCATACGAAAGAATTGCTCCATGGCATGGTGGCCGCCCGGCAGCAGGGCGGTTTGACCGCGTCCCTCCACCATCTGATCGTTGAGGCAGACGAAGACGAAGGCGGTGAAGTTTCCGAGGCCGAGTGTCATGTCAGGGTCCAGAAACAACGGCATCAGATTGCGGCCGATAACGTCGGCGCTACGACCAAGGTCACCCTTTGCTCCTGATGCAAAGTAGCGCTTGTAGATTTCCTCCGGCGTGCCTTCCTGTGCCTCCTGTGGTGCCGCCATGGTACAGAGACCATCCATGTGTGTTTCGGCGCCGTAGTAGGGCATGTCCTTTTCGCGATAGCCCAGACTGCTGAAGTAATCGCCCGGTTTACTGACTCCTCTGACACCCACCTGGCAGACCACGGGTGGATCGAAGGTTCCCATTGCCTCAGTCAGGATCGGCGTAATCGTCGAGGCGTTGACGAGATCAGTCATCGCCTCGTCGCGGCCGATGTGCTCGCCTTTTTTAGCACTGTGGATACGTGCCAGAGCCGCTTCTACCAGGTCCTCTGACACGGCGTTGCGAAGGATCAGGCATCCGTCACGATAGAACGAGCGCTTCTGCTCGAGGGTGAGTGAGGGGGTGCTATGGGTGTCATTCATATCAACATATCCAGATTGCAGGGAATCTCATTGGCCCTAACGGGCACGGTGTCGCCAAAACAAACATCAAGTGAGTTCTGTTGGATGGATCGTAGGTTCAGTTGCTACAGGCGCCCGTGGCGCAGACCAGTAAGGGGTCTGCGCTCCAAGGGAGACAGGATCGGCGTGCCTTAGTCGTCGAGAAAGATCTTGCGCTGCGGACCGTGGGGATCATTGACAACTTGAGGCGTCAGATCGAACAGCATTACCGGCCGTTCCTCGTTATTGTATTGCGGCCAAGCCGGCAGACCTGCGTGATTGGGGTTGCCGGTTCGGGCAAACGCCAGCCAGGCTTCTGACATCATGTCGGCAATCTTTTGCTGCTCTTCGCCGATACCGGACATGGATTCAGACTTGGCTACATTGTCGAACACCATACCGATCTCCGATGCGTGAGGTGACAACCACTTGCCACCATCGACAGGTGTGTTCCAATACAGTTGGTAGAAATAAACCGCGGCGCCACCCTGAGCTGCCTTCTTATCGGCCTGTTCAATGCTGCGATTGAGAAAACCGGCGTCGGTGCTCGCGGTGAACAGCACTTCAGCCGGCGTGTATTCGGGACGCAGATGGCGGTATTCAGCAATGATCTTATCGACATCTCTGCCGTCGGCAGTTTGTGTCAGAGCGGCTGGTAGCGTCTCCCAAGTCAGATCGAAGCTCTTCGGACTACCCAGCCCGATGAACAGAGAGTTCTCGGTTCGTGTGGTACCGATCATCATAGGTACGTTCTTCGATTGAGGCGGCGCATCGGGCGAAAACGGGTCACGTTTCAGATTCTTAGCATCGAGTACCGGGCCATTCCACGTGGGGCGTTGTCCTGCTTCGGCCACAGCCCGGGCAGCCGTCTCAATCTGTTCGGCAGGTAGGGTTTGGATCTGGGCGATAGTCTCTGCGCTGAGACCCAACTGTTCGACGATCTTTTTGGCACCCTCGGCGGCTGTGGCTGCCGGATTGAGTTTCAGGTACGGCCCGCTTTGTACAACGGCACGATGAAACAATCCCTTGGCATCGTCCATCGCCATCAGCGTTGTCACTTTCATGCCGCCGCCGGATTCCCCAAAGATCAGCACGTTGCCGGGATCACCACCAAACTCGGCGATATTGTCGCGAACCCATTTGAGCGAATGGACCAGATCCAGAATGCCGCTGCTGCCGGAGTCGGCATATTCTTCACCGTATTCACCCAGAAAGAGGTGGGCGAAGATGTTCAAACGATGGTTTACGGAAACCACCACCACGTCGCCGCGATTGGCCAGACGCACACCGTCGTAGGCATTACTGGAGCCGGAACCGCTCGTGAATCCACCGCCGTGAAACCACACCAATACGGGCCGTTTCTTGCCATCCCGAAGGGCAGGGGTCCACACGTTCAGGAACAAACAATCTTCACTGAGTGCCGGTGTGGGATCGGCTCTCCAGGAGGCAAACAAACTGACACGACCAGATGAGCTGGCCTAGCGCGTTGAGTTGCCATAGACAAACGCGTCCTTCACATCGGTCCATGGGGCAGGTGGCTTGGGCGCCATAAAGCGGGTGGTGGCCGTGTCGGCACCATAGCGAATCCCCTTGAAGACCAGCACGCCGTCTTCTACAAAGCCGCGCACCTTTCCGGCCTGGGTGGTGGCAACGGGGGCCGCTTCTTCGGGAGTAGCGGCGCTGCTCTCAGTGGGTTCGGCAGTGGGCTGTGTGTCCGACTCAGTGCAACCAGTCAGACTGAAGACAGCCGCTAACACAAGACACGCTCGAAAGTAGAAGGTTGTGTGTATCAGATCGTCATTCATCGCAGATTTCATGGCAACTCCCCTGTTGGTTATCTACATGGTTACGGACGAACTTAGACTCAGTTAATACTGCAAGCAAGATTGCTGCTTCTGCAGGATTTTCAGGGATGCGCCAGTCTACACCAGAACAGGTACCGTGTCGCATCCCCGTCTTCCGTGCGTATTACCGATCGGTTTTGTCTGTCGGACTACCTTTGTGGCGCAGTTTGGCACGGCGGGCGACGGAATCGCCCGCTTGAATCACCGGGTTGGTATTGGACTGGGGGGGCGTCGGCTGCTCCCTGGGCTGCTCCCCCGGCGATTGCGTTGACAAGCGCTGGCGCAGTTTGCGGGTCAATGGGTCGCCGCTGCGGTGAATCGTCCGACTTGACCCTTCTTGGGGTTTGGCGACAGAGCGTTTCCGGTCGGTATTGAGCTGACCAACGACCGGGTTAAGTTCGATGGGATGGTCCACGTCCTGCTTGCGCAACTCAGAACGTTGCATTTTTCGTGACAGCAGTGCCCTTGTCCGGTCGTTGAGGGGCATATGGTGTGGCTCGGACAATCTCGGTCGATCCACTACCGATGGCAGATAGCGTTGACCACGCTTTTCGCGCGGCGCATCCAGAAACCGGACCGACTCCTCCACGCTAGCCCCCTTGAGGAATGAATTCAGCACGACGACGGCTGCACGGCGACTGGAGACATCTCCTTCACCCAATTCGATGTTGCGAACATGGTAGGGTGTGATCAGCCGCGATGTGCAGTTCGGACAGCCATCGTCGCAGTCGCAGGTAACGAGGTGCTCCAGTGCGACAGGCAGGATCTCTTCCAGTCGATCATAGCACTGCTCGGAATTGCCGACCCCGTGAGCGTAGAACTCGAACCAGAACATGGTCTGCCAGGGCGAATTTCGGCATCCCCGGGACCAGTCGAAATCGTTCTGGTCGCAAGTCAGAAAGAGCGGCAGGATACGGCTCACACAAAGTAGAATCCCCAGCAGGCCGGATTCCGGATCGAGACCAGCCATGCGCACCTGTTGCATCAATTCCTCCGGCGGTTCGATCCAGAAGGCCATGGCTTCGTAGGCGATGGATGGCAGACCGGTAGGATGCTGAGAGATGCGATCCATCGTGTAAAACCGGACCCGTTCATAGACGGGCGTATCGAGCCGCGCATACACTTCGCCCAGAAACGCCTTTCCGGTGGCGAGTGGTCGTTGATCCAGGATCGAGTCGATGTGATCCACCGCAGTGCCCGTGGCAGGATCTGTATAGTATGAGACGTCCACCTTGCGTACCGTGACCAGGTTTTTGTCCGTGTCATGCTCGACCACATCGTAGGTGTCGCCTTGATGAAAGTAGACTGCACCCTTGTAAAAAATGCGCATGGCCCGATACTTGTCCAGGCGATCGATCACCCGGCCGCTTTGGATATCGGTCACCACGGTGGACTCGTCTCCCCAACCCCGCAGCCTTACATCGAACGCTGGCTGTTCACTGCTTGCGTGATACCAGATGTCCCCCCCGTGGTATACCTTCTTGTGTTCTTCCAGCACGTCCAATGCCAGTGGCGCAGCATAACCAAAACGTTGGACATCGACGCCGGTAACCGGCAGTTCTGCTGAGGCGCAGTGGACATGCCCAAGCACCACGAATGGATTGTCACGATCGATGACGACGCGCTCCAGTGGCCGTTCAAACACATATTCCGGATGCTGCATGATGTACTGGTTGATCGGCGTGTCGATGCCAACGAGTATGCAGAGGGTATCGGATCGACCGCGCCCGGCGCGTCCCGCCTGTTGCAGAAACGCGTTGAGAATGCCTGGATACCCGACGATGATACAGGCATCGAGCATGCCAATATCGATTCCCAATTCCAGGGCTCGCGTTGCACTGACTCCTAAGAGTTTCCCTTCCCGAAGCTGGCGTTCCAGATGACGCCGATCATGTCCTGAATAACCGCCACGGTAGGGAATTACTCGGTCTACCATTCCGGGTGCCTTGGCTGCAAGCCGCTCCCGGACATAACGGTAGATCATCTCCGCCGTGTTGCGCGCCTTACTGAAGCAGATGGTCGGCACACGGCGTTCTACCAGAGCCGCCATCAACTCGTGGGCCTCTACATTGGCGCTGCGACGGCCGCGCCATTGCCTTTGCTTAATGCGTGGCGGATTCCAGAACACGAAGGTGCGAGTTCCGGAAACGCTGCTGTCGCGATCGATGACGCGAAAAGGCCTGTTGACAAGCAGCTCCGCTACCTCGTTGGGATTGCCAATGGTCGCCGAACTGCACACGTATTGGGGAGCACCCTCTCGTGGGCCGCCCGCTCGTGGGCCGCCCGTCAGTGAGCCGCCCGTTCGTGGGCCGCCACCATAATGTTCGCAGATCCGGTCGAGCCGCCGAATCACGTTGGCCATGTTGGCGCCGAAAAAGCCGGTATAGGTGTGTACTTCGTCCAGCACGACAAACTTCAGCCCGTGTAGAAAACGCTGCCAACGACTGTGGCCGGGCAACAGGTTGGCGTGGATCATTTCCGGATTGGTGACCAGCAGACGTGCTGAATCCCTGGCCACCCTTCGGTCCGATGCGTCCGAATCACCGTCGAAGGGAACCGCGAACAGACTCCGCGGATCCTCCACACCCGGCAAGCCGGCGACCGCACCGTTCCACTTTTCAGCCTGGTCCCCTGCCAGGGCTTTGGTGGGGAACACGAGCAACCCGGTGGCATGCGGATCCTGCAGCAACTGTTGTAGCAGCGGGATCTGGTAGCAAAGGCTCTTGCCGCTGGCAGTGCCTGTCGCCAGCAACAGATTGTCGCCCTCCAGCAGAGCACGAATCGCATCTGCCTGATGCTGATAGAGCCGGCTGACACCAAGCTCTTTCAGGAATACGGGAATTGCAGGTAACAGACCATCCGGGAGTGGCGCCCAGACGGGATCACGGGCCGGCTCCGTGTGAACGTGAACGATCTGTACCCGGTAGTCGGGATCGTCTCTTAAACTCTGCAGGAACTCCTGGACGTCCATGAAATCAAGCCTAACCCCGTGCACCCATTGACGCAAGGCGACTCCAGGCGGTAGAGCCATCCTTGATTTGAAGGTGGATCCCTGCTGTTGTGCGATAGGGAACTCAAGTCTAGAATCCTTCTTTACCATGAACAAGGAAGATATACAGGGGCTGGTCCTCTCCACAACGAAGCCCAACGATAAAGTAGCCCGCGCGCTGACCGAATTGGGGATTCGTGTCCTACCGTTGCCGGAAGACGAAGGGAATGTGGACCGTTACATCATCAGTAAACGTCTCGTTATTGAACGGCGAACCGGAGCGGGGCTGATCAAAGGCATCATGGATAAGACCTTGTTCACCAGTGCCATCTACATGCGTGAACACTTCCGGATGCAGATGATGATCGTCGAGGGCAAGGTGAATTACGAGTACAGCATGATGGATCCGCAGGCGGTACGCGGGGCACTGTCATCCATGGTGCTGCAATACGGTATCAACGTCTTGTCGACCCCGGACCTGGAAGAGACGATCCAACTCATAGCGATGGTATTGCACCAGGAACAGACAGGAATTCCGGCAATCTCACTAATTCCCAAACGTAAAGCCACAATGATCGACGATATGCAGCGGCGCGTCATCGAGATGCTGCCTGGCTGCGGCATGGTCATGGCACGGGATCTTCTGCAGCGCTTCGGAAGCGTGCAGCGTATCGTCAATGCCTCTCCGGAAGAGCTCCTCAGCATGCGGGGAATCGGAAGGCGTAAGGCCCATCAAATACATAAAGTGCTCAACGCCGTGTATGAATCGGTGGACACTGAGAAGAACATCGAGGACGCGATTGAAGCGGACCCGTCTCTTCTGTTTCGGGCCCCCATCACACTACTGGCACGTCAGCATGTCATCTTCACCAAGGAGAGAGAGCGTCACGCGGTGGACCTGGTATTCCTGGATGAGCGGCGCAAGGAGTTGATTCTGGTGGAACTCAAGCTCGGCGTGCTGACCGGAGCTGCTATTGACCAGATCTCCCGTTACTTGGACAATGCATACAAGTCGACTCTATTGCGAACCTACCTGGACCAGGGGTTCAAGTTACGTGGTATGTTGGCGACCATTGAGAAAAGCGACATCAATGTTGCGAGATCCGATGTGACGGTACGGGTGATCGACCGGAGACGTGTCATCAAAGGACTACTCGCTTTGCGTAACGACGGGGTCTCGAAGACTGTTTCGAGCAAGAGACAGTAAGCACAACTGAATGAGTCGTCAGGAAACGAACCGATGGAGGAAGAGAAAAAAGGACGTCTGGCGTCGCAACTGCTCCGACGCGGTGATGGTGCGGACAGCAGCAAACCGTTAGACAAGAGCATCGTAGCTGATGACATCCGCCGAGCTGTTCGCAGGCTCGCCCGTCAGGAATCGACATCATCCTCCCCTGCCCAAGAGCAATCGACATCAGCCGACATCACCTATCGACGTGATCTGCCAAGGGAAAACAAGCCGGCCGAGTTCTACCACCCTGTACCTACAGGGATGGTACAACTGGAACAGACCGTGAATGGCAGGGAAGAATCGAATCCTGACATGGGATCCCTGTATACGGTCACCACCAGAGCGAACGAGATCGATGGTGCCGAGACCGTTAGTGACCGATTCCGCGACATGATCTCAGCGAATGATTCCCCTCTCTGCCAACGACTGGCTGTACTCGGTGATCCGGCTGAATTCTCCCACCAAGACGTCGTATTCATGGATGTGGAGAGTACCGGTTTCGGCAATTCAGCGTTGTTCCTGATCGGTACCATGCTGTGGCACGGTGGCGGTTTCGAGGTCCGTCAATTCTTCGCTCGCAACTACGCGGAAGAACGCGGTGTTGTCACCATGTTCCTGGAGACGCTTGCCGAACACAAACTGCTCGTGACATTCAATGGCAAGAGTTTTGATTTCCCCTACATACGCGCACGGTCGGCTGCCACCGGTATCCAGTTTGTGGCAGATCCATACCATTTGGACTTGTTGCACGTGTGCCGGCGCATCTGGAAAGACCAGTTGCCGAACTGCAAGCTGCAGACATTGGAAGGCTATATCTGTAATCGGCATCGATTGGGTGACATCCCCGGCAGCGAAATCCCGGACGCATATCACGAGTATGTACGGACCAACAATGCCTGGCAGATGGTGGACGTGCTCAAGCACAACCTGCTGGATCTGGTCACCCTGGCGGATCTCATGAACCGTTTTCCGCCGCTGGACGATGAAGAATGACAAGGGGTATCAGTGGACGTTGAGAGATTCCTGCAGCTGGTGTATGGCCAAGACTTTTTCGACGACCAGGTAGTTCATTCCAAGGTACTTTCCGAAAAACCAGCGGTCTTCCAGGAAGTTGCGGGCGGTCTCCACGATGCTGTGGCAGAAACGTTAGATAGCCTCGACATCAAGCAGTTGTACTCCCACCAGGCCACCGCGATAGAGCAGGTTCGAGACCATCAAAATATCGTCATCGTCACCGGCACCGCAAGCGGGAAGACTTTGTGTTACACGATTCCCGTACTCGAAAAGCTGCTGGCGAATCGCCTTAGCACCATGCTGTTCATGTATCCCACCAAGGCGTTGGCCCAGGACCAGCTTCGCGCGTTGGGCGCTTTCCAGAGTAAAGACGGCCCCATTCAATTCATGGCCGGGACCTACGACGGCGATACGCCGCAGAACCTGCGTCGCAAACTGCGTGACGGTGGCAACGTGATCCTGACAAATCCCGATATGCTGCATCAGGGAATCCTGCCACAACACACTCGCTGGAGCCGGTTCTTCACCAATCTCCAGTACGTGGTGATCGACGAGGTGCACGCGTACCGCGGTGTGTTCGGCTCGCACCTGGCCAATGTGATTCGGCGCCTGAATCGTATCTGTCACCACTACGGATCGTCCCCCCAGTTTATCTGTTCATCGGCAACCATCGCCAATCCACGGCAACATGCTGAACGAATCTGCGGTGTGCCGATGCAACTGGTGGACAATGATGGCGCCCCGCGCGGTCCAAAACGGTTCATACTTTGGAATCCACCGCCTCTGAAAAACGCAGGTATGGGAGATGCGAGCAACTGGCGTATCGGGGGGGACCGGCGCAGTCCACTTGGGGAAGCCATTGAGTTGATGACGACACTGGTGAAGCAGGGGATTCAAACCATCGCCTTCGTGCGTACCAGACTGGCATCGGAACTCATCTTCAAGGGCTGCCGTGAGCGACTCGGTGCCGCCTCACGCCGTCTGGCAGATTCGGTGCACGCATACCGTGGCGGCTACCTGCCGGAAGAACGGCGTGAAATCGAGCGCAAACTGGCAAGCGGCGAGATTCTTGGCGTGTCGAGCACAAACGCGCTGGAATTGGGTATCGATATCGGCAGCCTCGATGCGTGCATTCTGGTTGGCTATCCCGGTACGATCGCCAGTCTGTGGCAGCAATCCGGACGTGCCGGACGGGGACGTGAAGAGTCGCTGGTGTTTCTGCTGGCACAGAATTCACCCATGGACCAATACCTGATGGCACACACGGAGTATCTGTTCGCACAGAATCCGGAAAATGCGGTTGTCGATCCCGATAACCCCCACATCGTGGTTGGTCATCTGAAATGTGCAGCCAACGAGTTGTCACTGAGCGATGAACAGACGGAAGGATTCGGTCCCTATGCCACCGCCGTGCTTGAAGTGTTGGAAGAAGACCAGCATGTGCAACACATTGACAACAACTGGTATTGGGCCAGTTCCGAGTATCCATCCAGCAATGTGAACCTGCGCAATATAGCAGGCCCCGTATACACGATCCAGGACGAGTCCGAGGGCGAGCAGGTGATCGGTACCCTGGATGAAATCAGTGCCTTGTCGCAGCTTCACGATCATGCCGTGTATTTGCATGGAGCGGACACCTATTTCGTGAACCGACTGGATCTGGACAAGAAAATCGCTTACGTGGAGCGGCGTGACCTGGACTACTACACACAGTCGGTTCAGGCCTCGGAAATCAAGATCGATGACATAGAGGTCGAGGAAGATTGGCGGAACTGCCAGCTTGGATTCGGCGATGTCACCGTGACAACTTCCATCTCGATGTTCAAAAAGATCCGTTTTCACTCCCGCGACAGCCTTGGATACGAGGAACTGGATTTACCAAGGCAGCAGCTTGAGACGGTCACCTTCTGGTTTGCGCCACCTCACGAGATCTCCCAGGAGATGTCCGACAGACACATGTTGTTGGGAGAGGCGTTGATTGGCATAGCCAATGTGCTCGTCGAGGTGGTACCGCTCTTTGTGATGTGCGATACCCAGGATATCGGAGTGGTTATTGACGGCAAGAATCTGAATCGAGAGGCAATCTTCCTGCACGACCGCTATCTGGGGGGAATGGGGTATGCACGTCGTTGCCTGGCGCATTTCGACGATATAATACGAACCGTGGCGGAAGTAATCCGCGATTGTGGCTGTGAGGATGGTTGTCCATCCTGTGTCGGTTCCGGGCAGTCTCCATCGGCCATGACCGACCTCGATTCTTCGGTGCGTGGCCGGATCGCAACCAAAACTGCTTCCCGCTTCCTGTTGGATCGCCTTCTTTAGTTAGTGTCTGCCCAGATTTAGAATCCGTGCCACAGGTGCCCATCCGAATGCGGCCCACTCAAGTTATTGTTTTATCAGCAAACATTTCTACCCTGTCGCATGACTTTCGTCAATCATGCCTATTTATGGATGGACACTAGCTGGAGGGCAATCTCACAATTCGCGCAGGGCCGGCAATACCTCGTTGGCCATTAAACGCTCGTTTTCAGTCGTATAATCGCTGGGACAAGCCGAATTGAGAATAATGGTACGCGCGCCCGACTGCACGTATTCCTTCAATCTATCGATGCAATCTTGTGGATTGCCTGAAACAGCATATCTCCCAGCCAGCTTCGAAAAGTCCTGGTTATATTGCACAGACAATCTATCGATGGCCATTTTTGTGCCCTGATCTCTATCTTCATGAACTGCAAAGAAAATGAAGAGTCCTGGAATCACCGGCTCCGAACGACCGGCTTCCTTGGCGAACCCATCGATTGTCTGCAGACTTGAGGCGAGATGCTCCGGCGTATACATGTAGGGCAGCCAACCGTTCCCATATAGAGCGCAACGGCGCTTGGCAGCTTCACTGCGACCTGAAATCCAAACGGGCGGGTGGGGCTGCTGCACGGGCTTTGGACTTAGGGTAACTCCGGGCAGTTGGGTGAAGCGACCCTCGAAAAAAACGTCGTCTTCCGACCAGAGTCGTTTCATCACCCGTAGTGCTTCGTCAGTTCGTGCGCCGCGCTCCGAGACTTTTACACCACAGGCCTCAAATTCCTTGTCGAACTCACCACCAACACCAACGCCGAAGTGAAATCGACCGTCTGACAGCAGGTCCAGTGCGGCAACCTGTTTTGCCAGCAGTGCCGCTGGATAAAGCGGCACCAGCGTGATCGAACTCATCAGTTTGATTCGCGTTGTGGCACCGGCGGCGGCAGACAGTGAAATCAGGCCGTTGCCCGTGGGTCCATGGAAAAACACATGCTCGCCTGCGGAGATAAATTCGTACCCCAACTCCTCAGCATTCCTGGCGTCCGCCGCGACACTGTCCAGGCGCCGCAATCCGATCCCAAATTCGACGTTATTCATTTATACTCCTGTGCTCGGCTCCTATTGCCGGACCCACATTATAACCTCGACGACAGTTGTATTGTCGCGGACGGGACTTCGCAGACATGCATGGACCCTTCCCCTGTAGTTTCCCCAAGGAGTGCAGATGAGTCAGTCAAATGAACAGAGCCAGTCAGTGAAAATGGCAGCTATTGGATTGGGCTCGATGGGTAGTGTCAACATTCGAACTGCAAGCGAAGCGGGTGCCCGGATCGTCGCGCTTTGCGATGTGGACCAGGCACAGATGGCTCGGGTTCAAAAGTACTATCCCGATGCGTCGCTATACACGGACTATCGTCAGCTATTGGCGCAGCAAAAGGACATCGACGCAGTCATCGTCTCCACGCCGAACCATAGCCACGCCGTTATTTCATTGGCTGCCATGGAGTTGGGCAAGCATGTCTATTGTGAAAAGCCTCTTGCCCACACTCTGGTTGAAGTCCGTAAGATGACCGAGGCCGCGAGAGAGCACAAGGTGGCCACCCAATTGGGGAATCAGGGCCATTCCTATGCAACGAGCCGGGAATTAGGTGAGTGCATCCGCTCTGGTGCGATTGGCGACATCCAGGAAATACATCTGGTGGAGGCGGCTTTCAATTTCAGCCTGTTTGAACGGCTGCCCGACCCCGAGGAGGAACATGCGGTACCCGAAACCCTGGACTGGGATCTGTGGCTTGGGCCCGTGCCGTATCGCAAATACCATCCGCGCTACCATCCGGGCATGTGGCGCTGTTTTCGGCCTTTCTCGTCCGGCATGATCGGCGATTTTTTCTGTCACGCTGGTGACCCGATGGTGTCCGCACTGAATCTTGGGGCACCCGCCTCAATACTGGCTGAGGCGGACGGATACGATGATGACCAGATCAAGGAGACATTCCCCCGGTCCTCGAAAATACGATTCGAATTTCCGGCCGAGGGCAGTCGACCACCCGTGACACTCTATTGGTACGACGGCGACGTTTACACCCCGCCGCGTCCGGAAGAATTGGCCGACGGTGAAGAAACCATCCCCAGTCTCGGTGCCGGTGGCGTCGGCGGGCTTGTCATCGGTACCAAGGGCAAGATCATATACGGTTCTCACGGTGCTGCCGAGTGGCGAATTATCCCCGAAGCCAACATGCAGGCATATTGGAAAGACGGCACAAGGTCTCCCGATCTGAGGGGGCAAGGCATGCCCGATAACATGGCGCACCATTTGGATTTTATCCAGGCTTGCCAAGGGGGAGCCCCCGCGGGATCGAATTTCGATCATGGTGGCCCGTTAACCGAAATTGCCATACTGGGGAATATCGCCCAACAGATACCGGGCACGAAGCTACAGTGGGATGCAGAGAATATGACGTTCCCGAATCAGCCGGAAGCCAATCAGCTTCTCCATTACCAGTATCGGGATGGATGGACACTGTGAGGGTGTAGATATTGTCCAAGATGATCTGAGGGCCAACCCCGATTTGTTGCCTCTCCTGAGCAGCGCTCGCCGGAACGGGTCGCTTTGATTAGTTTGGTCGCTACGTTAATATTGATGGACCAAGAACAATAAGGAACAAGGCATGGAAAGGCCGTTTCCAGCCTACAAAGGTGATCATCCTTATATCTTCGTCAGTTACGCTCACGACGACAGCGAAGCGGTATTTCCCGAAATCAAGTGGCTGCGGGATCAGGGCTTTAATATTTGGTATGACGAGGGGATCAGTCCCGGCTCAACCTGGCGCGATGAAGTCGCCCTCGCACTGACCCAGTGTAGTGTCTTTCTATATTATGTGACGCCCCGATCCGTAGCCTCCACCAATTGCCTCAATGAGGTGAACTTCTGCCTTTCGAGGGAGCGGAAGATTCTGTCCGTCCACCTGGAGCGGACTGAATTGCCGGCCGGTCTCGAACTCAGTTTGAGTGCGATGCAGGCAATAATCAGCAACGATCACTCCCAGGAGGCATATCAGGCCAAGTTGTCCGACAGTCTTAGATCATTGCTGCCGACTGTCATTGAACCGGTTGTTTTGCCTGACGATCGACCCGGTCGGACGGAGAGCGATGAGGAATCCATCGCAATTCTACCGTTGGTCAATCGGAGCAATGATTCTGACAACGAATATCTGTGCGATGGTATTTCCGAAGAACTGATAGCCGGACTCTCCAAAGTCGAAGGGTTAGGGGTTGCTTCACAGCTATCGTCGTTTGCACTCAAGAATCAGAGTCTTGATGTGGGACTGATCGGGGAAAGACTGAGAGTTGCTCACGTCTTAAGTGGCAGTATTCAGAAGGACGGTAATCGTGTCCGGATCAACGTGCTGCTGAGCAAGGTATCCGATGGCAAGACACTGTGGTCAGAGCACTATAACCGAGAATTGGCCGACATTTTCGAACTGCAGGAGGATGTGGCGAGGCAGGTGATCGATGCACTCAAAGGTTGAGCTGGGTGCGGATCAGAAGGTGCAATTGGTCAATGTGGGAACGCAAAATGTGCGAGCTTACGATGTATTCCTGTTAGGTTTGCACGAGGCCCACTGGAGCACGCGCCAGTCTTTTGAGCAAGCGATCAACCATTTTCAGTTGGCTGCTCAACTGGATCCCGGTTTTGGTCGTGTCTACTGGTGGTTACATCTGTGTTACTCCCGTCTCATGGGTGTGGGTTTACCCCCTGAAGAGATGGCACCGAAGGCGGAGGAAGCGCTTAAACGGGCCGAGGCCGCAGGATTTGTGCCGCCAATTCCGTGGGTTCAGGCACGAAGAGACCTGTATCCGGAGACTCGACCGGCACAGAGGGCATTGGCGATTGAAGCCTGTAAGAAGATTCGCCAGCCTGATCCTGAGTGGCAGTCGTGGGAGTACCTGCAATTGGGTGACTGCCTGGTGGCGGCAGGACTCTTCCACGCGGCACTGGACTATACCGAGCGGTATCTTGAAAGCGCGCAGCATGACCTGAGTGATACGATGAATCTGCAGACCTACAGGCACCTGCTAACTCGGTTGGGACGTTACGACAAAGCGATCGATCTCTGGACAGAGTTGATTGCAGCAAGGCCGGATGATCCGATTGCCGTTGGGGAACGGGCGCTGCTCTACAGTCGTACCGGCCAGTATGAGAAGGCCGAGCAGGATCTGACAGAGTTAAGAAAGGTGTTCCCACGCAGTTTTCCCGAACTCTATCATATGTACTGGCGGCGGGACGTGGATGCGGCGAAAGCCTATTTCACTTGGCTGGAGGGTCGCAAGAATCTGCAGCCACTCTACAAATACTGGGGCTGTTTTTTGCTGGCCGATGTGGAAGGCGGCATCAGTTACGTGGAGGAGGAGATTAGTCGAGGTGTGTCTGCCATCTTGCCGGTGAATCCGGCACAGGTGCGCCTACAGGTCACTAGACCCTTGCCACAGTCCATCTCGCGAGAGGTGGAGCAGCACCCCCGATTCCAGGCAATCTTGAAGCAGTTTGGTCTTGACGATACGTGGCGCGATGAGCTGATGGCGATGGCTAACGAACTCACCGATGTCACAGGCATTCATGTGCAGTTGGACGATGCTCGCTGACAGGCAGCGGCGAGTGATTCAAGATTAGGTTTGGCTAAGGCTCGTAACGTAACGCTTCCCCCGGATTGACCCTTGCTGCTTGGTAGGATTATGCTGTTACGGTCGGTGAATGCCTTCGCTGGAAATACCGATGATTGACATCCGCGTTACCGCCCGTCTGTTCAGAGCATCCATCTGAGCCTGACCTCCACCGAACTGAACTCAGCCCCCGCACCTGGGTACCAACAATAATAAATGGATTACTTCCTGCGGCTAAGAGTCGGGTAGGAAGAAGGAACGTAAAGCAGCACGATGAACAAGGTTATTCCCGTAACCGCATCAGGAAATGCATTCGATATCCATCGAGATCTCACCATCTCCACCAGGGCGCAAAAACCTGGCCCTCCCGAGCGATGCGACGGAATGTCGGTGGGCATCTTGACGATGGAACACGATGCGCCGCATGCTGGTGAAGTCCACCCGGATGGTGACGAATTGCTATATGTCATATCCGGAAAACTTCGAGTCAATTGCGACTCCTTGCCGAATCAACCCTTGGAACTGAATCCCGGAATGGTCTGCATCATCAAGAAGGGAGAGTGGCACAAGGTGGATGTGCTAGAGAAGACGCAGCTGTTACACATCACGCCTGGACCAAATGGTGATCACAGACCACTGTAATTCGAGTGCCTAAAGCCTGCCGTCAGATGCAGCACATTTTCTCATGTTGGGTTACCCGGTTTTCTGCAGATCTACGGTCCGTTTATGAGTATGAAAGGTTAAGAAAAGGAACGGATTAGGAAGGGAATAATCCTGGAACCCCGATAGAAGGTACAAGGCGGAAGACAGAAGACATTAGGGAAGACACACCTCGCGGGCTAAACGGAACCCGGTCACATTTCCAACCTAACACTAGTGATGAGGTTCACAAAACGGGTCGCTTATTTACTCATCTTGGTTGTTTAAGGATACAATTTGCTTGAACGATTGAATGGGGCTTTTACAATGAATATGACAATTCTTGGTAAAGGTAATTTGATTTTTGTGCTGATGTTCGCAACCCTTACGGTCAATGCGGATGATGGCATCATTACACGACTGGGTCTGGAATTTGACTATGGCCTGGTCACTGTGGTGTCCCTGTTAGTCGCCGTATTGCTGATCGGCCAGACGGCATTGATCGTCTCTCTGGTCATGTCATTGAGTCTGGTGGCCAATATGCCTACTGAGTTCGCATTGAACTTTGGAATGGACCGTGACATGTACTTGGGAGTCGCAACCGCCGTTGTGTTTGCGCCAATCATCTCCCGGGTGCTGGATTGATCTTGAAGCCAATCCGCCATATGCCCGCCGGGCCCTTAGCAGTTAGCTATATCTCATTCGGCAAAGAGACGTTCTGAACTAAGGCGATCGGTCGCGCAGCGGACCCTTGGTCGAATCCAGAATCAATCCGATGTGCCCGTTCCCCAACGGATCGCATTCTTGAGAAGTTGTTGGTAGGCCTCACTGGTCCAGGCCCCACGGAAGTGAAGTGGCACCACATGGTCCGGATCGATATTGGTCGCTACGGTCACCTGAACATTTGTCGTTGGGGTGTGGCAATGCCCGGGGGCGAAATAGGCGACAGCTCCCTTGCCTACCTCTCGCACGTACCCCAACGCCCGGTTCTTGCCATCGGGCAGCAGCGAAGTGTCCTCGCCATATATTTCCTCTACATATCGCGGTGCTTCGATGTCAGATGTGGTCAGTAGCACCTGTGTATCCGGGTGGATGACTTCGATCATGTAGGGCTCGTCCTTGATAGCAAACGAAGCGGGCAAGTTCTGCATAAGCGGGTGGCTCTGATCGCACACGTCCACGGTGAATTCACGAATCGGCGGATGGGTTAAGAAGAACCCGCCCAGGGCGTCATGGTACGCCGACTTGACCCAGCGGCGCATGCCACTGCCATCGACCCGTACCGCCTTGCCGCCAGAGCTGCCATGGAGGGCGAGCCAGCGTCCGCCTTCGTTCATCCAGTCCTGGATGAAGGCCGTCTGTTCATCGTCGGCAAACGGGCCGGCGACGTAGGTGACGAGGAACTGGCAGTCGCGGAGCCATTTGTCACAGTCGGTAAAGTCGTTGCTCACGGTTGCGTGGACGTCTTCATTTGACTGTAACGCCTGCAGAAGCTGCACTCTGGCGAAGTCCATGTCGTGACCGGCGTGTTGACCCGGTGGAAAGCCTCCGGCAACTAAGTGGGTGCGAATTGTTGTCATTTTGGGTTCCTCTTGAAAGGGGGTTTGCGTTTGGCAGGACTGATACAGTTCAGCTCGCCGTGGCGACCTTGGCCCTGCGCGTAAAGATGGATGTGATAAGAGACAAAATCGTGCCGATGAACATGGTCCCGATAAACCCCATCACGGGGGTCGCGATGGGACCGATGAGCATTTTTTGCATCTCTATTGCCGGGCCGAGCTGATCTTCCGGCAGGCCCTGGCTTCGCAATGTCTCTTCCGCGACTGCCGTGACGCGACTTGCCAGCTCCAGATCGATGAAGCTCCAATGGACGATCAGGTAGACGGTCGTCACGAGGGCGTAGTAACAGATGATCATCACCCCGAGGCCGAAGGTCTCGCCATAGCCTATTACCAGCGTTTCGGCTTTCCTGTAGGCGATCTGTCCCCACAGGATAATCCCCAATAGTACCGGGTAGCTGGCATACTGGCTGAGCGTAGATTCGGACATGTCGAGCAGGAAGAACAGCAGCGTCAGTACGATTGACACTGCCGCGCCGATGAGGCCGAACTTGAGCGCGAACTTGAACAAGGATATTGATTCGTTTGCCATGGGATGGTTACTCCTCGGTGACGGACTTGATGTCCACAAACCAACGATTGCCTCCTCCGCCAGATGGTAGAGGACGACGTCTATGCGGTCAACACATTGGGGCTGAAGGCTCCGTCATGGGTCCAGCACTTCGGCGAGCGTGACGGCCCGGCCCAGTTTCGCGGACGCGTAAATGGCGTCCATCAGTTCGCTCTGATGCACGCCGTTCTCGGCAGACGTGGTGGGCGCTGATTTGCCTTGCATTAAATCGACAAAGTGTCGTGTCGGGGTTACGGTTGTTGCGCCAAGCTCGTTACTCAGGTCGATCTGCTCGTCCTTGTCCCATGCCTGAATGCGCTGACCAGCCCAGGGGTCGATGCGCACGCGTCCCTTATCGAATATGAACACCATGTCCGCCGTCGCTGATGCACAGTTGCCGTTGACCGTCACACTGGCCAACACATCATTTTCAAAACGAATGTTAATCACGCTGTTGATGTCGACTTCGCAGCCGTAGGTTTCAATAAACGCAGAGACCAGCTTGGGTGATGATGCAACCGACCACACCAGGCTGCACAGTGAATGTGCGCCGCTGTCATAGGCCTGACCACCGCCGGATAGCCGAGGGTCCTGGCGCCAGGTGCCCGTGGTTCCCCGCATCCAGTTCTGGGTCAGATAGCCATTGACCATCTGCAGGTTACCGAAACGCTGATCGGTGATGATCTTCTTCAGCAGAGCGAGGACTGGTGTGCACGGGCTGTTGTAGCCGATGATAAACGTCTTGTCGCTCTGGGTTGCTCTATCGCGCAGGGCATAAGCATCCTTAATTGAGGTCACCATGGGCTTTTCCAGCAGGATGTGTACGTCCGCATCCAGTGCCTGACCGGCATGAGCATAGTGCAATGTATGGGGAGTGCAGACGATGACGCCATCGAGATTGGATTCGTCGTACATCTTCTGAGCATCCGTGTAATGTGACGGCACGTGGTGGGTGCCGGTGAAGTACTTGGCTGCAAACGCTTCGGTAATGTCTGCGCTGAGATCGCTCAGCGCCACCACTTCGACTTCGTCACCCATATTGATCAATCGTTCAGCATGGATTCCAGCCATCATGCCGTCACCCAGCAAGCCGATTCGCAAAGTCATTGAACTCTCCTTTATGCACTACCAAACCATGCCAAACACCCTAAACCGAACCGTATGACAACTCAACTCTCGGAGCAGTGGCGACCATGAGCCGTCTAAAAAGAGAGTGACTTGTAAAGCTGACGCTTTCATAATGGAGTCAAACAGAGTGGCATAACCAGGAGGCCCTCATGATCATCTGCCTAGACCACATCGGCGTTGTTGCACACACAATTGAAGAAGCAATGGGCGTTCTCGATGCCAAACTCGGCTTTCCTCTCGATGCCAGCCGTTCACCCCTGCCGGACGGCGCCTATTTTGCACCGGAAGGCACGCACAACTACTTTTTCCAGGTAGGTGAAGGTCAGACTCAAGTTGAGGTCCTCATCCCCGTCGTCCCCGAAGCCGGAACCTACAAGTATCTGCAACGATTCGGCCCAGGTCTGCACCACTGGGGCTACGGCTGTGACAGCGTTGACGAGGAAGCAGCGCGCCTTCGTGCACAGGGCTTGCGACAGATAGATTTGGGCGTGCCGAATCCCCAACCCAACGCGGCGGCTTTCTTTCATCCCAAGTCGGCGGGAGGGATACTCACCGAACTTGTGCCGGTACGCCGCAGCAGTAGTTGAGCAGTCGAGACCATCAGCTACGTCTGGTGAAGACTTCACCCGATGCTTTCCGGATCAAGAGACGGATAATCTCAATCCTTTGACTTGGTATCACTCAGGCTGATACATCCGTGTGCACGCGTGGGTCTCTGTAGCGACGTGTGATTGGGCTCAGGGGGAAACGATCGGATCTGGACAGCGATCACGCAGGCCACAATCGGCGCAATAATTCCCGACCCAGAACTCATCGAACAACGTAGAGAGCCTGCCGACCCAACCGGGATCGCGGGTCACTATGCCCAATTCAAGATTGCGCCGTTGTGGCTTTCTTACACCAAGTCCGGCCCCGGTAAAATTTGCCGAACCCATGTAGGCGAACCGCCCATCCACGATGGCCATTTTCCAATGGGAGCGAGGGCATATCTGCAGTTCCAGCCCACCGCCAATCAGGTGACCGCAATCCTCAAGCGTGTCACGAAATGGTCGCGACGGCAACTCAGAGTGGATGACGCGAAACCGGACGCCTTCTGCAGCCATAAGGTCGAAGCGCTCAAGTATCGGCATATAGCCACGAACCTTGGCTACATGCATGTCTTTGAGATTGGCAGTAGCGATCCAAACGGTGCGTCGTGCCTCCAGGACTTCATCCAGAATCACCTCTTGATGCAGGTCGAAACCGTGTACCAGTTTAGTATCTTCAGGCATTTTCAGCTTACGTAGTGGTGCTTGAGAAAAGGAGTATGGCCGAATTCTGTAATCCTGGCGAGCCGGAACTGGCGGGCGGGTAAGGCGTTCTGGAAACGAAAACCTGATAGACAGCATTTTGCCTGGGTCGCCACACTAGCTTGTCTGTTGGATCCACCTGATGACGATACTCATTGGGCCAGGAACAGTCCATTGCATTGCCACTGTCCATTCCGGCTCAGATGGTATGCTTTGCTTGAATCTATCGCTGCGGTAGTATGGATCCTCCCCAAGAGCACGGAAAGGCAGGGAGAAGAGACACTAAAATGTCAGCAAACTATCATTTGCGCCGCGCCTGTGGTATATGGTTAGCCAACTTCGTACCCATCACTATGATGACGCTGGTATATCTAGTGCTGAGCATTGTGACGCTTGGATTCATGTCAGCGGTATTGGAGGTGGGTTTCATGCACGCCTTGCTTCGGTTGATCAGGGAGGAGAGGAGGCCCCAAGTAGGCGATCTCTTCTCACACATGCACGTGTTCTTCCCTCTTCTTGTATTCACTATAGCGGTGGCGATTATCGCGGTGATATGCGTGGTCCTGCTGAGGGTGGCGGGCATCATCCTATTAATTACCATCGCGTTCTTTTGCATCTACATGCTGACCTTTATGGCAGATCAAAAAGTCGGTGTAATCGATGCGATAGAGGACAGTGTCGACCTGGCCGTCCACGGAGACATTGCCCAGCACATCGGTGTCCTGGTCATCTATCTACTCGTGAAGGTGTTGGGGTCCACCATCATCCTGTTGCCTGTGACCGAACCGATAGCAATCATATTTTTGGTCTTGGTTTATCTGGATCGGACAAAGCGCAGGAACGCATCCAGCCAGGGTTTCACGTTGGACCTGTAGAGTTTCCCATGGGGTGTCGGGCAAACCCTCAATCGATTCGTGTCTTGACCGGCTCCATGAATTGATGGAGCAATCGGTCGTCTGACTACTAACGCATTAACGCTTGGTATTGTCGGTTTCTCAAGGAGTCCCAGCACGCCCGGTTGGATTCCATGCTGGAGATGTCCGCCTCACTGCAGGCGTTAGCGCTTCAGACGGAGGATCACGCCGAAGCCGTGAGAGCGATCATCGA
>Ga0187833_10001342_pt1 | contig 28140 bp, 31 predicted proteins | sample ETNtaG_37_FD_167968 | JGI IMG/M metagenome (GOLD analysis project Ga0187833, IMG submission 167968) | Marine microbial and viral communities from oxygen minimum zone, Eastern Pacific Ocean - ETNP2014_SV_400_PacBio MetaG (Illumina Assembly) | ecosystem: Environmental > Aquatic > Marine > Hypoxic...
GCCCAGCAGAAAATCAATATTGAGACTTCGCTCATGGGCTTCATCGATGATCAGTGTGTCATATGTCTCTAGGAACCTGTCATGCTGTGTTTCAGCGAGAAGGATGCCATCCGTCATAACCTTGATATGGGTTCCCGGGTTAGACTGATCTGTAAATCGGACCTGGTATCCGACCTGGTCACCAAACCTTACGTCTAATTCCTCAGCGATGCGGTGTGCAACTGTTCGCGCCGCAACTCGCCTTGGCTGGGTATGCCCGATGGTACCGTACACGCCGCGACCAATTCCAAGACAGATTTTCGGTAACTGGGTCGTTTTTCCGGAACCGGTTTCCCCGGCGACGATGACAACCTGATTGGCTGCAAGTGCTGCCGATATTTCCTGAACCTTCGCGGTCAGAGGCAGATTCTCAGGATAGTTCGGTACTGGGGCACTAACCCTTCTCTTTTCTGCCAGCTGAATTGATTGGCTGATTTTGTCTGACAGGTTTCTGCGAGTTTTTTTTCCTCGCAGCTCCCTTTCAAAGCGAAACCGGTCCTTGATCATGCAGCGATCAATCTGAGCCTCAAGGTCTGAAACTGAAGGGTTACTCAATGCGGGGGTTCCATGCTGAAGCGAAGACAGGGTTTGGTCGGATTATATTCCGAAGCCCTTAGCGCGTCATCTTTAGAAGCGAGATCTTTCGCCCGTCCCGAGCGACCAACGGGAGTCGAGGGAACCGGGAGGTTACGAAGTACCCGCAGTGGAGAAATCTAAGAACGAGAACCTTCGACCCTGCTCCAGGGGACACTCACACAATCACTTGGTCAGATAGGTCATCCCGTTTTCAATGCCCCTAATGGTGAGGGGAAACATCTGCTCATCAACCAGCTTATTGGTCAGGGCAACAGAAGTGGAATACTCCCAGGTATCGAGCGGTGTGGGATTGATCCAGATGACCTTATCGAAACCATCCATCACACGCTGCAACCATACTGCGCCAGCCTCCTCATTCCAGTGCTCAACACTGCCGCCGGAATGGGTGATTTCATAGGGTGCCATGGTGGCATCACCAACAAATATCACCTTATAGTCATGCGTGTACTTGTGAAGAATATCCCAGGTTTCAATTCTCTCGTTCATCCTGCGGTTGTGTTCCTTCCAGACACCGTCATAAATGAAGTTGTGAAAGTAGTAGGTTTCGAGATGCTTGAATTCAGAACGAGCTGCAGAAAAAAGCTCCTCACAGACCTTAACATGGGCGTCCATTGAGCCGCCGTTATCCAGCAACAACAAGACCTTAACCGTATTGTGCCTTTCAGGGCGCATAATGATATCGAGCAAACCACCATTCTTCGCTGTTTTATCAATGGTGTTGTCTATATCAAACTCATCTTCTGCACCGGTGCGGGCCAGCTTGCGTAAACGCCGCAGAGATATTTTCAAGCCACGCGTTCCAAGTTCTACGTTGTCATCGTATGCCTTGTAGTCGCGGCGATCCCAGGAACGTTTGCCACGCCTTTTCTTACCCTTGCGCTGATCACCCTCACGACCACGTCCATTTTCACCCTTTCCTTCCTTGTCCTTCTCCTTACCTTCTCCCCGGGCAGCTTCTTCCACTTCTTTTTTGAAAGCCTCGATAAGTTTCTCCAGGCCACCAAGAGACTTGATCTTTTCCAGTTCTTCCGGGGTCAGGGTCTTCTCAAATTCACGACGCAGGTATTCGTCCGGAATGAGGGATGCCAACATACTGGCGAGATCTTCGAGCCCCTTAAAATAGGCACCGAATGCTCGATCGAACTTGTCGTAATGGCGCTCGTCCTTCACCATGGCCATGCGGCTAAGGTAGTAGAACTCATCAACATCAGCGTATACCAACCGCTCCTTCAAAATATCATGCAGGTGGAGAAGCTCAGTTATCGAAACCGGGATACGTTCTTTCTTGAGAGCAAGGAAAAAGTTAATCAGCATATTCTTATACTCTGATGCGTAGTCTCTCGGCTACGCTGGCCCTCCTTGGTTACTTCCCTGCCGACGATTCATAAACGCCAAACGTTCCAGCAACTGTACGTCCTGCTCGTTCTTCACCAGCGCCCCATATAAAGGTGGAATCGCTTTAGTGGTATCGCGGTTGGTAAGAATTTCATCGGGAATATCGTCAGCCATCAGCAGCTTCAGCCAGTCGATCAATTCGGAAGTAGATGGCTTCTTTTTCAAGCCGGGAACCTTACGAACGTCAAAGAATATCTCCATGGCTTCTTTGACCAGATCTTTTTTGATATCAGGATGGTGCACATCCACAATATCCTGCATGGTTTCGCGATCAGGAAACTGGATATAGTGGAAGAAACAGCGACGAAGAAATGCGTCTGGCAGTTCCTTTTCATTATTACTGGTTATTACAACAACGGGGCGCACCTTGGCCTTGACGTTTTCGCCCGTTTCGTAAACAAAAAATTCCATCCTGTCCAGTTCAAGCAGCAGGTCGTTTGGGAATTCTATGTCGGCCTTGTCAATTTCATCGATCAGCAGAACAACCTTTTCATCTGAATCAAAAGCTTCCCAGAGCTTGCCCTTTTCGATATAGTTTTTGATATCGTGGACGCGATCGTCACCCAACTGGGAGTCACGCAGGCGTGATACAGCATCATATTCGTAAAGACCCTGTTGTGCCTTGGTCGTGGATTTAATGTGCCAGGGAATGAGCCTCATCCCCAATGACTTGGCAATTTCTTCTGCCAGCATGGTTTTCCCGGTGCCTGGTTCACCCTTGATGAGAAGCGGCCGCTCCAGTGTAACAGCGGCATTAACAGCCATCTGTAGTTCTTCGGTCGCTATATAAGTGTTCGTACTGGAAAATTTCATATTGTTGTAACCATAAAAAGGAAATTGGAGCTGGCGAGTAGAGCACCGCGTACTTTAGTTTGCCGGCGTGTACATTTCAAGGGTGTGCAAATCTCGTGATAGCAGTAAATCAGGGTGCTGAATAAGGGAGCCACTATAACGTCATCCAGGAGTCTAAGGTAGATGTACAGCAGATTTCTTGTACAGAACCCTCCTGACAGTCAACACTACCAACATTAGAAAGGATGAAAACAAAAGAGCAATACCGCCTTTGAGGCCGGCTTTTACCCCTTCGAGCAGCAGGTCCATTAGCAGAACGACGATCGCCGGCGCATAAAACTCAGGTGATTCACCTATGTACCAGGGTGTAAATATCACAACGACCACGATACCCCGCAACAACTCCCGCCAACCGCTGTGCCCTATGAGGGAGGTGATTTTCCACCAGACAATAGAGCAGCCGATGCCGGCCAAAGAGTAGACCAGCCAGCCAATGACATATTCATAGCCATCCACCAGTTCGGACATGATATTGCTAGTGGAACCGCATTAGTGTTCAACCCAGTGGATAATATTGTCCTCGACGTCATTAGAATGCACATGTTCTTCAGAGATACATTTTCCAACGACAGATATACCTATTTCATGCACGGTATCGCTTCTCCCCGAAAGAAGGGGGTGCCACGAGTGAAGGCTCCTGCCTTCCGCCTTAATGCGATAAGCGCAGGTTTTTGGCAGCCATTTATAAGACTCAACTGTGTCAATCGTCAACCACACACAGTCCGGTACCAGCGAATTACGATTGTCGTACTCATTACACTGACATGTTGACTCGTCCATATACTTGCAGACGACAGATGTGTAGTGAACTTCTTCTGAGTCAGCTTCTTCAATTTTAAGCAGACAACACCGGGCACAGCCATCACACAGGGATTCCCATTCCGACCCTGACATTTCTTCCAGCGACTTTTCTTCCCAAAACCCCACCTACCGACTCCTAAACATTTAATCTTCAAACACTGGAGGGAATTGCAGGTGATATCCGTTTTTGGCCAGGTTAGCCAGGACCTGTTTCGGATCCTCCTTTGCCAGAGAGCGCATCTCCGATAATGTAAATGATAATGCTATTTCCATCTCTCCAAATTGTTCCAGCAATTCTTCAGGCACCTTGCTCAGCCCAACATCATGATCAACATACAGGTAGACATCGTCCTTTTTGGCACCTTTATAAACATCACACAGCAAGTTCAACACCCCACATTACCGCTGACGATTTCAATATCGCTAGAGGGCTGACAACCCCACTGTACTCCTCTGGAATGAGCAAGGCTACGACAGCGCCTCAATAAGATCGTTCCCGATAACCTCTTTTCTCCACCCCGAAAGCTCAGCTGGCAAAGAATAGTTACCCTCCTTGTCCTCGGAGCGTAACAGCTGCTCCAGGTGCCGCCGCCTTGTAAGTAATTCTGGAGCAACTGAGAGCACCTCAGCCCTGGCCTGGACAACCTGCCGAAGGATCCCTAATTGTTTACTGTCTATATGCGCACTGTCCCTTTCAAACAATTCTGGACGCTGCGATTCCGGGAGGAGCCTGGCCTCAGCAGCAAGAAACAGCAGGTCGTCACCATATTTTCGCACCTGCCTGGGCGACATCTCGGCATCATATTGCAGCTCGTGTTTCTGGGTAATATTCCCGCTCGTGATTTTCATTAGCGATTTCTGTTCGACGATCCGATTTCGAGGCACATTGAATTCACGAGCCCGAACTTCCCGCCAGGCGCATATTACCCTAAGGACAGAGAGCTGTTTCCTATCCAGCTTCCACAGGCCTTTGACCTTCTTAAAACAGGTGTCAGGATCAATCATGGTAGGCAGATCTTCATTCAGGCCAGCGCATTCTTCCCTCAGCCAGTCATCGCGCTTCATTTCCCGCAGGTGATCTCGCTGGATCTCATGGACTTTAAGCAAATAGATTACATCGAGAGCGGCATACTCCAACTGCCTCTCCGTCAAAGGTCGCCGCAACCAATCTGACCTGGTTTCTTCCTTGGGTATATTCACCGATAGGTAGTGATCTACCATATTCTGATAGCTGATTGAAAACCCAACACCGAGCACCGCTGCTGCAATTTGTGTATCGACAATTGGCGACGGGAGAACATCCAGGCAATACTTGAAAACCTCCATGTCTTCGGAGCAGGCATGGAATACCTTGATGACGGTTTCCGACAAGAGCAAATCTGCCAGGGCAGATAAATCATCTATGGCTAGTGGGTCAATAAGGTAGCAAATTTCGCCATCATATAATTGAATCAAACCCACCATCGGGTAGTAGGTACTAACACGCGCGAATTCAGTATCAACTGTGACAGCGCTTTTCTGCATACATGCGTTCATCGCACTCTGAAGGTCCTGCTCATTATCAATGTATTGCACAGGTGTCTGCATAACTGGTTGTTGTCCGTTTTCTGACATCGAGCGGGTTAGTTCCTTCATAAGTGACTAATTTATATATCTAACGCAATTCTAGTGTTGCAATATTTGGCCAAATTACTCTATTTACAGACAGGAACTAACTATATCGTCTTCCTGTCTTCCAGGGCATGAGATAAGGTCCCGCCATCGACATATCCAAGCTCGCCGCCCAGTGGAATGCCCTGCGCAATCCTGGAGAGGACCACACCGGTGGGTCTGGTTACCTCAGAAATGTAGTGCGCGGTTGCCTCTCCTTCGATAGTAGATCCCACCGCGAGGATGACTTCTTTCACACCTTGAGCACATCGTTCCAGGAGAAGCTCGATACCAATTTCAGCAGGTCCAATTCCTTCAATAGGGGACAGGTTTGCCATGAGCACAAAATATAGCCCCCGGTATGCACCGGACTGTTCTATCGCAAGAACATCTGCGGGTGTTTCCACAATACAGAGCGAATTTTTATCCCGCGCTTGATTACTGCAGATTTCACAAATTTTCTTCTCCGTAAGATTACGGCAGGATTCACAGTTGCCTACTTTATCCATTGCTTCTGACATTCTTTCTGCGAGGTGCCTGCCACCGTCGCGGTCTCTTTCAAGGAGGTGCAGTACCATCCTCTGTGCTGTTTTCGGCCCGACTCCCGGCAAACATTGGAAGGCGTCAGCCAATTGATTGATAATTGATGAGTTATTCACGCCTGACATCAACTGAAAGGAAACTTGAATCCAGGTGGCAACGGGATACCCGCGGTTAATTCAGACATCTTGTCTTTCTGGTTTTTTTCTACCCTTCTCACAGCATCATTGACAGCAGCGGCAATCAAATCTTCGAGAACCTCTTTTTCCTCCTCCAATAAACTGTCATCAATTGCAATTTTTTTGACATCGTGACGTCCGGTCATTGTCACCCTTATCAGTCCTGCGCCGGACTCACCCTTCACCTCGGCATGAGCTATTTCATCCTGGATCTTCTGGACTTTTTCCTGCATCTCCTGCGCTTGCTTCATCAGGCCACCGAAACCATCTTTCATTGTCACTGTGAATCTCCTGTTTGGGGGACCGGTGAAATGCTATCGCGGTCAATGGTGCCGTTGAAATTTTGTATAAGTTCCTGGATGTTCCGATCCTCTTCGATTGCCTTTACCGCCTTCGCCTGAATCTCCTGCTGCTGGCGACGGTCCAACTCCGCCGGGGTCTCAGCTTCGATAATACCTACCTCGATACTGACACCTATTTCATGCCCGTACAAAATTGCCAGCGCCTGGGAAATTCTGGTCTCATGCGTTTTGTTCCATAGAGTCGCATGATGTTCGTTCAGGAGCAGATAGTAATGGCCATTTTCACATCTGCTTAGTGTGCAATTTGCAGCCAGCGTTTGGGTGACACCGGACAGATTGAGTTTGCCGAGAATATTTACCCAGTTTTCTGAGAGCCCAGTCTCGCCCACTGTTCCTGTATCCGTACTGGTTGGCTTTTCAACTGTCTTGACGGACTCAGGCGTTCGGGTCACTGCTGATTCAGGGTTGCTCGGACTCGAAGAGACCTGTAGTGAAGAGCTCTGTAATGAAGAGCTCTGGAATGAAGAGCTCTGGCTTGAGGTGCCCTGATCATTATCTTCAGTAACGGGACCGCTCACCGGTTCAGCTCTCGGTGTGTCTGCGCTCCTGCCTTCTTCTTCACTATCCCCAATTCGAGCCAGCAGGCTAGCGACAGGGCTCTCCCCACTCACCTTCCCTCCAGTATTACCAGAGCTGCCAGCACTCGACTGCCCATCCGTCGTTGTAAATGCCAGCATGCGCAGCAGGATCATCTCAAAACCACTCCTCGGATCCGGTGCCAAGGGCAAATCGCGTTTACCAATCAGACCAATCTGATAAAAAAGCTGTCCGTCTTCCCTGCTGATACTGTTAGCTACAGCCAGTACCAGTTCCCTGTCTCCCTGGCTATTGTCAATCCCTTCAGGTACTGCATGAGCGACAGCTATCCGATGCAAAACGGCGAGAAGATCATCCAGCAGGCCTGAATAGTCCGGCGCAAATTGTGCTATCTCATCTATCTTGGCCAGCAATCTTGCACCATCTTCTGCAATCAGTGCGTCAATGAGTTCATAAACCTCTCGCTGATCAATGTTGCCCAGCATGGATTGGACAGCGTCCCCTGTGAGGAAGTTGTCACTATAGGAAATCGCCTGATCCGTTAAGCTCAATGCATCGCGCATACTGCCGTCGGCGGCGCGCCCTATCTGCCACAGGGCACTGGTTTCAAATTTAATTTCTTCCCTGGGCAACAACTGCTCCAGATAGCTGACAATTCTTTCCGGAGACAGGTTCTTTAGGTTGAACTGCAGGCAGCGGGACAGGACAGTCACCGGCAGCTTTTTCGGATCGGTAGTCGCAAACAGGAATTTGACATGCTCCGGAGGCTCTTCGAGGGTCTTCAGCATGGCGTTGAAGCTGCTCTTCGAGAGCATATGAACCTCATCAATCAGGTATATCTTAAAGCGACTGCAGGTCGGCATGTATTGAACATTGTCCAGCAGTTCGCGCATGTCATCGACACCGGTACGAGACGCAGCATCGATCTCGATGAGGTCCACGCATCTGCCCTGCCTTATCTCCTGGCAGGTCGCACACTCGCCACAGGGTGTGGCCGTTATCCCGACTTCACAATTGAGGCACTTGGCCAGGATTCTGGCAATAGTCGTTTTGCCAACGCCGCGAGTACCTGCGAACAGGTATGCGTGATGTAAGCGGTTAAGTTCCAGGGCATTGATCAGCGCTCGCAGAACATGCTCCTGACCTTCCAACTCAGCAAAAATTGAAGGTCTGTATTTTCTTGCTAGTACCTGGTACGACATCGATTTCCTGAAAATGTGTTACATGGCCTGGCGCCACACCAAACCGATTGTAACGTAAGAATTGGCGGCCGGCGAGGCGTGACGGGCCACACCTCAGCCGGCCACACCTCAGCCGGCCGCACCTCGCCGGCCGCACCTCAGCCGGCCACACCCTTACCCATTCAAATCATGGACAAATACATACCACAGCTATTAGAGTCATCATCCAGTCAACAAATGGTCGTAATATGCCCAATCTGCTCTGCATCGGGCACCGTGGCGCCTGTGGTCACGAACCGGAAAATACACTGAATTCCTTCAACCTGGCTGTTGCCATGGGCAGCCCCTGGATCGAGCTGGATGTGTATTCGGTTGAAGGAGAACTGCTTGTCATCCACGATGACTCACTGGAACGCACCACCAATGGCGTGGGCGAGGTGATGGCATCGAGCCTTGAATACCTGCGGAGCCTCGATGCGGGCGGGGGTCAACAGATTCCATCCCTGCGTGAAGTCACTGAACTGGTGGACCAGCGCTGCAGTATTAATGTCGAATTAAAAGGTCCGGACACAGCCCTGCCTGTTTCCAGGTTCCTGGCGGGTCTTTGCGACGAGGGATGGGATAGTCACGCTTTTCTCCTGTCATCGTTCGATCACGCTGAACTGGCGAAGGCGGACCCTCGATTCAGGCGCGGCGCCCTGTTTAATCGAGCCAGCCCGGACTATTTCACCAGGACCGCGGACCTGCACGCCTATTCAATCAACCTGTCTAGCAGGTTGGTAAGCCGGGAGCTCATCGACGAAGCCCATAGCAATGGTCTCAAGGTCTATGTCTACACGGTCAATGAGGCGGATGAGATTCGACAAATGGACATGCTGGGTGTGGATGGTGTGTTCTCTGATTTTCCTGACCGTGTCCTTAGCATATTTGGCAATTCATAATGGAAGTGACCATCAAGCCGGCAGACCGGGCCGATACTCCTATCATCGCCAACCTGCTCGAACTTTATTTGCACGATTTTTCATCATTTTCAGACATTGAAGTCGGTGAAGATGGTCGCTTTGGCTACCCCTATCTAGATCATTACTGGCAGGATCCAGACAGGTTCCCTCTGCTTATCCTCGTGGATAAACAGTTGGCTGGATTTGCACTGGTGAGGGTCGAGACAGACCCGGGGGATGGTTCTAAATCAACGGACCTGGCTGAATTTTTTGTACTCCGGCAATTTCGCCGCAAGCAGGTTGGCAGCCGGGCAGCAGTAATAATCTGGGACCGGTTCCCGGGTCAATGGCAACTCCGGGTATTAGTGAGTAATCAGGTTGCTTACGCTTTCTGGCATAAACTGGTTGGCGACTACAGCAACCAGCAATTCGGCGTACATGATGAAAAGGGTTTTCTCGGCGATATGAAACGTTTCAACTTCGCAAGCTGATCAGCTCCGGTAATAACAACAGGTCGTTAATGAGCGACCAGGTTTACAGCTCATCAATCTTCTTGCCTAGGTTATACTTCTCTTCAGTGACAATTTTCTCCAGCACTTCAATTCTGTTCTTGGCATCATCCAGGTCAGCTTCCAACGATTCGAAATCAGCTTCCAGTTCCTCAATCTTCTGAGCCCCCTCTTTGCTGTTGCCACTTTTTGAAGCCTTGATGATCTTCACCACCCCATCAGTGATGATGGCACAGGTTGCCACTAGCGCAAACACAACCCAGAAATTACTGGCCATTTTCCTCTCCCTTATCTAATTTTTGCTTTTTCCGGCGACGACGAAGCAACTTGCCGGAGCCAGATATCAGTTTTGAAATATCCGGGTAACCGGCGTAACTCACCTTGCCGCTGCCACTGATGACAACATTCAAATCGTCACTCACTGACACATTTGCATTACCGCTACCAGAAATTCTGACATGAGCAAAGTCGCTCACCAGGCGCTCGGCGTTATAATTGCCCGAACCGGAAATCAGCGCCGACTGCGCCTCAACGTCACCCGCAACCTTGACGCTACCGGAACCGCCAATCACCACATCGAACCTGTCGGCGGTCAGGTTGTCCAGCATGATCATGCCCGAACCGCTGACTTCTGCGCTTACAGCATCATTGTCGAGATCAGGGATAAAGATTCTTCCCGCACCGCTCAAGACAAGCCGACGCACATCCTTCATACAAAGGTCATACGAGATCACTTCATGAAGAACCTTTAGAGAGACGACCTTTGGTGATACATAGCCCAGATGCAGCACTGTATCGATGACTTCAGACTCAACATGCTCCATGACGTAAGCCGGCGCATGAATGGTGAGGGATTCGCTATCTCCCTGTGTGATCTTCAACGTACCAGGGCCACGGAAACGAACCTGGTCAAAACGTTTAGCTTTTCTAATTTCTACTGACATTCCAAGTCTCTGATTTAGCTGTCTTCACCAGAAATTTTCTGTATTTCCCGCTGCAACTCAAAGGTTGAAGACGTCACATGAGTTTCCATGCTGCGCAGCCGATCTTCGATATTGCTGAACTTCTCTTTTGCGGTGCGCATCGCTTCTCTGTTGGAAACCTGTGGGGATCCACTTTCCTGGTGTGAATTTCTTTGTTTCTTCACAGGGGCTGGCTCCTCCTCATATTCTCTCACAAGATCATCAAACCTGTCCGTGACCTGTCGATAGTATGGTTTCTCATCCATCAGAAAATAGCTAATAAAGTATACCGGTATCGCAACCGAAGGAATAAACACGAGGCCAAGGATGGCTATTGTTCGAACCTTCCAGGTCTCTATCAAGAAATACTCGGCGGCACCGGCACAAACACCACATACTTTCTTGTGCCGTGTGTCACGGTACAGATTCCCTCTGCGCCTGTTACGGCCGTATCGCCGCCAGTCCCATCTGCCCTGGCTGTACCCGGAAGCCTTTCTCCTGCGCCTCCTCGATTTTCTCGTTGCGCTGCTTCTCACTCGATGCTGAGCCTGCCTCGCTTTCTTCCTGGCAGTATCTGCTTCTTCTTGGGCCCTGTCGGCAGAGGCTTGCGCTTCATCGTAATCATCCTCGGCATAATCTTCATCGTGCTTTTCATCGAAGAGCCTGTCGCTTTGCTCATTGATCCACTCCCCGGCTTTTCTCGACCACTTTTCTGTAACCTTATCCACCAGGTCCTCTATAGACTGGTCCAGGTCCCGGTCCCGCTTTGGCCTGCGTTGCGCGCGCTCAGCCAGCCTGTCTGCACGCTCAGCTGCATGCTCTGCCTGCTCACTCTTACGCTTTGCTCTTCGCTCAGCGCGGTGTGCCAACCTGTTGGCTCGCCTCGCGGCTCGTTCCGCATCTCGTTTTTCTCGATCCGACCTGCTCACGATTTACCCTCTTGATTCTTATCCAGACCACACAACTATTCTTGCCCAAAGCACAGGAAAATTACCTATACCTGAGCCTGTTTTTCTCTCCAACCCGGACTTTCCACATCCAAAATCGATTCCAGCGTCTCTATCCTTGCAGCCATCTTATTAGCTGTTTCAATCATCTCATCAAGGTCAGCGCGCTCTCCAGCAGAGAGGCCGTCGACTACATTCGCCTTCGAGCGGTAATGGAACACGATCCAGATGGGTGCCACCACTACCAGGAAAACAACAATTGGTACAAATATCGCCACCGCCATACCGTCCATTCTATCTACTCCAAATCATTTTCAATATCAGGGTGCTTCGGTGCCTGCGTCAGCTGCATCGCTCTTGCCTTGATCCAGGCGCGCCTTCAGTTTTGCAAGTTCTTCATCGACCTTGTCATCTGATTCCAGTTCGGCAATTTCATCCGCCAGGTTCCGCTGACCAAGATCATAGGCCTCAATTTCACCTTCCAGATCGTCAATCCTACGCTCATATCGATCAAATTTGTTCATCGCTTCATCGATATCAACATCATGCAACTGACGTTTGACTCCCATCCTTGATTTGGCAGTTCTGCCCCTGAGGGTCAGCACTTTTTGCCTTGCCTTGGCATCAACCAGCTTCTGCTGCAGCTGTGAAATATCACCAGACAGTTTTTGCAGGTTGATATCCACCACTTCCAGGTCAGATTCGACGGTGACCACTTCTTCGTCAGCATTGCTTTTTTCTTTCAATGCAGCGCGGGCAAGGTCCTCACGATCCTTACTGAGGGCAATTTCCGCTTTCTCTTCCCACTGCTCCGCCTCCCGCTCCCGCCGCTTGATCCGCCTTCCCAGCTCCTTTTTATCAGCAATCAGCTTAGCGGATTGGGTTCGTACTTCAACAAGTGTCTCTTCCATTTCCTGGATGATAAGTCGAACCATTTTTTCAGGATCTTCAGCCTTATCCAGTATGGAGTTGAGGTTTGCATTGATGATGTCTGTAAATCTGGAAAAAATACTCATTTCCCTGTGCCTCTTAACGTTTTGTGTTCATTTGGGCTATTGGTCAAATGCCTGCCCAATCCATTTAAACCTTTCACTTCACTTTCCGTGCCAGCTTTCGCCATTACTCTAATCTCTTGTTATTAAAGGATTTTTTCTAAATTCAGCCTTCCTGTTTAGAGATCTAGCGGTTAATATGACCACTTGGTTGGTGAATCAAGCCAACAAATGGTAATACTTCAGTATTTTGCGAAGGAGGACAGATGGCCGAAGGGCAGCACACCGATAGACTGCTAGGGGAATCTCCGGTTTTTCTGGAGGTGCTGGATCTAGTTTCCCAGATTGCTCCCCTCAACAAGCCAGTACTGATTGTTGGTGAAAGAGGAACTGGCAAGGAGCTCATCGCCTCTCGCCTGCACTATCTCTCCCCCCGGTGGGACCAGGAATTTATTAAAATGAACTGTGCTGCCATAAGCGAGAGCCTGCTCGAAACCGAGTTGTTCGGACACGAGGCGGGAGCGTTTACCGGTGCATCAAAGGTACATCGAGGAAGGTTTGAACGCGCGGACCAGGGCTCATTTTTCCTCGATGAACTGGCAAATACCTCAGCACTGGTGCAGGAAAAGCTACTGCGCATCATAGAGCATGGGGAATTTGAGAGAGTGGGTGGCAGCAAAACCCTTACAACCGATGTTCGTCTCATCGCGGCAACCAATGAAGACCTACCAACACTTGCCCGGCACGGGAAATTCAGGGAAGACTTGCTTGATCGCCTCGCTTTCGACGTTATCACCCTGCCACCCTTGAGACTAAGACCAGAAGACATCCTGATTCTGGCCGAACGTTTTGCCGTTACCATGGCCGCTGATCTTGGCCGTGAGTACTTCCCTGGATTCTCAGCTTCTGCAAGAAAGGTCCTCAGAACCTATCACTGGCCGGGGAATATCAGAGAACTCAAAAATGTCGTTGAGCGGAGCGTCTACCGCTCCCAGGAAGTTGATACGCCCGTCGACGTTATAACAATTGACCCATTCGAATCAGCTTTCCGGCCAACACAACCCAGCACTGTTGTTACTGTTCCGGCTGGAGATGATTCTGATGAACCAGCGGTGACCAAGGTTGTCGCACCCGTACCTTCATTGCATGAGTTCCCAATCGACTTCAGACAATCGGTCCAGGACTATGAAATTGGCCTCATCAAGAGCGCACTGGCCTCCGCTCAATTCAACCAGAAGAAAACTGCAGATGCCCTTGGTGTCACCTACCACCAGCTTCGTGGCTACTTAAAAAAGTATGACCTGCTGGATAACTAGATCGTAATGAGGCCGAGGGCTGTCCTGCCATAACAGTCAGGCCCCGGGATATAGGCAAGGCAAAACTGGAATTCCACTCGTCTGACGAGTAGCATGTCGATGACGGCCACAACCACATCTTCGGAGCCACTCCATGAAATATGTTTTCGCCGCTACACTTGCAATATTGCTAACGGCTGGTTGTTCGAGCGCGCCTACCTATACGGTTATGACCCAGAAAGGCGATGTCTACGAAGCAAGCACAGAACCCGTTGAAGGAAAAGGGGGTTATACCACCTTCGATGACATGAAAGGCAAGAAGATTCGTATCAAGGAAGAAGACGTAAAGTCCGTCACCGAAAACTAGACAACCTCTCTTAATACCAGTTTTCGTTCCTGCGGATCCTCTGCTATTCCCCGCTAAATTGCGGTGTACGTTTTTCAATAATGGCGTCCACCGCTTCTACGTGATCCTTGGTCTGGTGTGCAAGCGCCTGCAATGAAGCCGACACTTCCAGGAGGGATTCAAGGCTTGAGTGTTCTCCTTCCTTAATTAGCTTTTTGGTCATACGCAAGGCTGTTGGCGGATTGGCAGCGATACGCAGCGCCATCTTGTTTGCTTCAGCCATCAACTCTTCTGGTGCAACCACGCTGGAAACCATGCCCCATTGTAAGGCTGTTTGCGCATTGACGGGCTCACCCGTGTACGCCATCTCACTGGCGCGGGATACACCGATTACACGCGGTAGAAACCATGCGCCACCATCTCCGGCAATGAGTCCCACCTTAACGAAACTCTCTGCGAATAACGCTTTTTCAGAAGCAATGCGGATATCACACATCATCGTGAGGTCACATCCGGCGCCAATAGCTGCGCCATTGACTGCCGCAATAATTGGCACCTCCAGCCCCTGCACAGCAATGGGAATACGCTGGATACCGAAGCGATAACCATCCCGAATGTCTGTCGCCGTGCCACCAAACATGCCTTTTTTGTCCCTCATGTCCTTGACGTTACCACCACTGCTGAAAGCTGTACCTGCACCGGTAATAATCGCCACCCTCACATCATGATCCGCGTTTATTCGCGCACAGGCATCAACGATGGCATTTACCATCTCATCCTCTGAAATTGCGTTTCGTGTTTCGTGCCGGTTCAGGGTGAGCGTCACGACATGGCCATCTTGTTCGTACAACAGGGGATCTGGCATCGAATTCTCTTCTTCTATTGATTAAGGTAAGCAAGGTACCACAGGGATACCCACTTTTTGAAGAAGTGGTACTATCGCTGGCCTGGAAAAATGCTGGCAAAAACAAGCAATATGCGTGTTCAAAAAACAATTCATCATCAATCTCGCTGGCCCGGTAGAAGTGCTGGCAGAAAACGGATGACCTGTTTCAGTTCTGCTCTTTACCTTGTGTTGCTCCTACCCTGTTTTGTATTTGCCGATAACAGTGAACTGTTTCACCTGATCAATGAGCGCCTGTCTTATATGGACGAGGTGGCTGCCTACAAGTGGACCCACAAGCTACCGATTGAAGATCGGAAGCGGGAGGAGAAGATTCTGGATCATGCAATTGCAGATGGCCTGACCCAGGGAATTAGAGTGGAAACCAGTCGCGCCTTCTTCCAGCAACAGATCACCGCGGCGAAGGAAATTCAGCACTATTGGTTTGATAAGTGGAGATCCGGTGCCGCCCCCTCAGGCAGCCCTGACCTGAATAAAGTTGTCCGACCTGAACTGGTGCGTCTTGGTCAAGCCATTACCAGTAACCTCAATACTGCCAGCCCCAAGTTTTCCCAGGATGAATTCCTGGCAATAATTGATGTCGAGGGCCTGTCAACTCTGGGTAAACAACAGCTACATCAGGCATTAGTAGCCATTGAGCACTATGATCACCGTCTGCAGCAGGTTCTGGAAGCGGGCCTACTCAGGGTCGGTACAACCGGGGACTATGCCCCGTTTTCATTTCGCACATCGTCCGACTTGCCATTCGCCGGGATAGATATCGACCTTGCCAACGACCTTGCAAAGGCTCTGAATGTGGAGGTTCGTTTTGTACCCACACAATGGGGACAATTGCTCGATGACCTGACTGCAGGTCGCTACGATATTGCCATGAGTGGCGTGTCCCGCAATCTGGACCGACAAAAAGTAGGCTATTTCTCGAACACCTATCACAGGGGTGGGAAAACACCGATAAGCCTTTGCAAGAAGGTTCGCAAATTTGACAAGCTTCAGAAGATTGACCGCGCATCCAACCGTATTGTGGTAAACCCGGGCGGCACCAACGAACGCTATGTAGATCAGCACATCAAGCAGGCTGAGAAAGTGCTGCACCAGGACAACCGGACCATTTTCGATGAGATCATCAGTGGGAATGTTGACCTGATGATTACCGATGAGATTGAAGTGAAACTGCAGTCGGCCAGGCACGCGGAGCTTTGCCCGACAATGCCGGGCAAGACGCTGACATATCAGGAAAAGGGGTACCTGATGCCCCAGGATCAGCAGCTAAAAGAATACGTGGACCTCTGGCTGGCACTCCGGCTTGGCGACGGCACTGTGGCGTCAACCTTCGAGAAACACCTTAACTGATCTCTGGAAGCACCAGTTTTGGCTCCCAGGTCATTTCGGGGATGGGCTGGCCCGTCAGGAAAGCGCTCATCATGGCGTTGACCTCCTCTGGGGCATCCTGCTGAACCCAGTGAGAGATTCGAGGCAGGTAGCGGATAGTAAAATCCTTTACCACATCTTCAGTGCCATAGGTTGTCTCCTTGGTTAAGGCCAAATCGTCCTCACCCCATAGCATGAGGGTTGGCGTTTCGATCATCGGGTAGCCCAGATCCTTTTGCCGCTTGCCGCCACCGCCGCGCACCAGCGCACGGTAATAATTGACCATCGCCGTCAGGTTTTCAGGCCGGGAGCTATTCTGGTTATAGACGTCAATCACCTCATCAGGATAGTTCGCAGAGTTAGAGGAAGATTTCTTAATCAGGTTTCCCATGGCGCCCTCGCCGCGCATTCGCGTCATCATTTCCGGCAGGCCAGGAATCTGGAAGAAAAAGATATACCAGGATTTTTTCAGCTGGGCAAAGCCATTGCTGATCGCCTTCTGTGCCGGGACAGGATGCGGCACATTACAGATAATCAGTTTGTTCAGTGGCCGAATCTGCCGGATTGCAAAGTACCATGCGATAACCGCACCCCAGTCGTGGGCTATCAGAACAACTTCATCACACCCTGCCGCGTCAATCAGCCCGGCAACGTCCGCCATTAAATTTTCAGGGCTGTAGTCTTCCAGGAACATGGGTACAGAAGAGTTTCCATAACCTCTCATGTTAGGAGCCCAAGCCTTGTAACCCAACTCAGCCAGCATCGGTAACTGGTAGCGCCACGAGATACTGTGTTCAGGGAAACCATGCAAACAAAGGGCAAGCTTATCGCCGTCACCACACATATCGACTTCAAAGCGTAAATGATTGGCCTCCACAAACTCCGTCCGGATTCGATCATCCACTTCACTGGTTGATACCATTTCCACCATGTCTGGCTCCTTGCGTGCATTTATTGGGATCAATAGACTGACCTTGCCCGGCAAAGGAATATCACATGTCCTACGAAGATCTCAAGTTTGGAGTTTTCCTTGCAGGTTCTCACCTGGGTCGGTTGAACACTTCCCTGGTGCTTGATGAGGATATGCGGCTTGTTCTACTTCTTGACGATCTCGGTTACGACTGCGTCTGGTTTGATGAAAATTACGCTGGGGGTTCGGAGCCCAGCGCCACGGCAGGGGTTCTCGCCGCCACGGTTCTTGAGAAAGCTAACCCTATAGGATTGGGTACCTACATATCCGCGCTGGGCTACCATCATCCATCGGCCCTCACAGATAAGATCAAGCACATGACCTCACTCCATGGACCTGCGATCGAAATATCGGTTGCATCCCAGATTTCCCCTGCAGGAGCCAAAATAGCCGGCACCCTTGACCTTCCTTTACTGTCACTCTGTGCGACCGCTCCCGGTGATTTCAACACGCTCGCCACCAGTTGGGAAATCTATGAGCGCAATACCAGCCAGAAGCCGGCCGAACGAAGCAGGTGGTCCCTGGCTGGCCCGGTGCATATCGCCGAAACTCGGGAGCGGGCATTTAGCAACGTAAGGTTCGGCCTTGATGACTGGCTTGCCTACTTTAGTGAAGTCACAGCCCGGCCCATTGTACCGACTGATACCGGAGATGCTGCAGAGGCCCTGGTTGAAAGTGGGTTGGCAGTCATTGGAACGGCTGATGATGCAATATCCCAGATCAACAGATTGCTCGAACAATCAGGAGGCTTTGGAACCTTCCTGCAACTTGCACATGATTGGGCTAATTGGGAGGAAACTAAAAAGAGCTACCAGCTATTCAGCAGATACGTCGCACCAGCGTTCCAAATCAGTGACAGCAGGATATGAACAAGCTAGCCTTGACCTGGCAGTCTGTACGATATGTGTCTAGTGTTTGCATTGAGAATTAGGAGAAGTAAAAAATGGTCACGATTGAGCGCATCACAGATATTAAGAATGAGCTGGGAGAAGGACCACTGTGGGATGCAGAGTCCGGTTCACTCTACTGGGTAGACTCACGAAAGGGGGAAATTTTCCGCCTGGATGGGGATGGAGGGATCAATTCCTGGCCCCTGCCCTGCATGATTGGCAGTCTCGCTATTATCAATGAGCAACAGGCTGTCGTTGCTTTACAAACAGGTCTGCATTTCTTTGATTTTCTTTCTGGAGATCTGTCACTGATCCACTACCCTGAAGGCGAAACGGCCGACACGAGATTCAATGACGGCAAAACAGATCGTGCCGGGAATTTTATCGCCGGGAGCATGGGCACTACCATCAGGGATCGTGCCCTGGGATTTCTATACAGGATGGGACCAGACCTTAGACTGGAGGTTCTTGAAGACGACGTGGTTGTCGCCAATGGACCCTGCTTCAGCCCCGATGGCAGCACATTTTACTTTAATGACGGCCGGCGTCGTATTCTTGCTTACGACTATTCCCCGGATGGTCCTTTGCTAAACAAAAGAGTCTTCTTCAACGGTGCAGATCACGACACGGGATCCGACGGGGCAACCGTCGACTCAGAGGGTAACCTCTGGGTTGCACTGCTAGGCTCGAGTGAAGTTGGCTGTATCAGCCCTGAGGGTGAGATCCTGGAGCGCATTTCAATGCCCGTTAAGTTACCGAGTTCCGTCATGTTCGGCGGACCCAATCTGGATGAGCTCTATGTCACTTCCATCAGCAATTCCGGGAACCGCAGCAGCGATGAGGATGGTGCCGGCGGCCTGTACAGGCTAACCGGCGTGGGGGCGACGGGGATCAGCGAAAAGCGATTTCTGCTGAACGACCCAGGTTAGATTCCCTTCGCGGCAAATACCCTTAGACAAAAGGAATAATGTCTTTAGCCACCCGCTGCAGCACTTCAAATCTTGGATCAAAGTTTGGCAGGTTCATTACCTGATCCATGCCAGCCTCGGAAAGCGCATCGAGTTTTTCTAGCAATTCATCCTGGGTTCCTATCAGGCAGGTTGACTGCAATAAATCTTTCGTCAAAAACTTCTCTTCTTCTGGTGTTACCCAGCAATTATGCCCTAGGTGAATTCGCTGATGCCGCCTTTCTTCGGGCACTGCCTCTAACATTTCAACATAGTCGTCCCAAAGATAAGACAAATGATTCGGGGGCTGATGCCCAAAGTTTCGATACTGATCATAGGCGTAATGCACGGTCGCCATCGCCATGGCGCCACATTCGTGTTTGACCCTATCGGAATCCGCTGCTTCACCTTTATCAAGCACTACCATGGCTGTCATTGCTGTCATGTAAAACTCATCGCGATTAATCTCATCAGCTGCGCCCGACTCAATCGTCAACCAGATTTTTTCCATCACTACCGGACTTGCCGGGAAGGTGATCACCGCACCATCACCGTGTTTACCGGCAAGCCCGAGAGATCTGGGTCCAAAGCCGGAGACATACATGGGAATGGTATCTTCAAAATTGACAAAACCTTTATCCGGCATCACATGTTTGATCGGAATTTCCCTGCTTCCATGCTGCATCTGTGTTTCCTGGCCTTTCAGCAAGGGCTTTATTTCACCCAGGTACCTGTCATATTGGGCAATCCGGTGTGGAGGTAATCCCATGACCCGCATGGCTGTATTACCAGCTCCGACTCCAAAGAAGGTTCTCCCCGGTGCCAGGGCATTGATGGTTGCTATGCCAGCCGCATTGATTGAAGCTGGTCTCGTCCCGGTGATTGCTACACCCGTACCGAGATTAATTCTGCTGGTTTTGTCGGCTGCAAGGGCCAGTGCTGCATAGCAGTCCGACCAGAGCATCTGACTGTCCGCAAGCCAGGCGTGAGAGTAGCCCAATTCCTCAGCTCTCACGACATAGTCGATATCACCAACATGACTTGGTACGCAAATTCCTACATCCATAATCTTCCCTCCGGGATAACGAGTGCTGCCCCTGAAAACCAGAGATTATCAGGCGAAATGTCAGGCTGTCATCAGGCTTGTAAAAATCTATTCGTCAAACGCGCCAGCCCGTGGTACTTTTGTTGCCACATCCACCAGCCAGGAGAATTGCGGATGGCTATTCCCAGCCTCGTCCCCCTAACAGTTGCACCCATCCCATCTTTGTCTGATGACATTAACAAGATCAGACTGGATACCGCAAAAATCGTCAGTGAACACATTATTCCTAACGAGGATAAGCTCACCACGCCCGCCAGCGATGATGAAAGACAAGCATTGATTCACGACCTGCAGAGCTACGTCAAGGACTCGAACCTCTGGGCGCCCCATTTGCCGAAGGAATATGGCGGAATGGGTATTGGCTTTCTGGGTCACGCCTATATGAATGAGATTCTGGCCTGGAGCCCCTACTCAAACTATATTTTTGGTGTACAGGCGCCCACATCGGGTAATCAGAGTGTGCTGATCAAATACGGTACCGACTACCAGAAAAAGGAGTTCCTGGAACCAACCATTCGCGGTGAGCAGACATCTGCCTTCTCCATGACCGAGCCGGATAATGCCGGATCCGACCCGCGCTCAATACAAACAAAGGCGGTCAAGGATGGCGATGAGTGGGTCATCAACGGTCGCAAATGGTTTACATCCAATGGCACAAACGCAACCTGGGCTCTGGTGATGTGCCGCACTGAGGAGGAGGATGGTGAAGGTGGAGTAAACGACAGGATGACACAGATTATCGTGCCTACCAACACACCGGGATTTAATATCGAGCGCTCAGTTCCAGTCTGGGGACACACTGGCGGCAGCCACTGTGAAATTGTATATAAGGACGTACGCGTGCCCCTGCAAAACCAGGTCGGCAGTCGGGGTTCCGGCCATGCGGCGGCTCAGGATCGACTGGGTGCCGGTCGCGTTTATCACTGCATGAACAGTGTAGGTCAGATGTGGCGCGCCTTTGACCTGATGGTGAAGAGAGCAGCCGAACGAAAGGTGCATGGCGGCATGCTTGAAGACAAGCAGTTTACCCAGGCCGCGATTGCGGATTCCTATATCGATATCCAGGCCTCTCGCCTGATGACACTGCACTGTGCTGAAGTTATCGAATCCGGCGCTGACCCCAGGACTGAAATATCAGCTATCAAAATATTCGTGCCGAATGCGATGCACCGGGTCGTTGACCGGGCCATCCAGATTCACGGCGCAATGGGCGTTTCGGGTGACACACCGCTGGCTGGCATGTATCTCGGGGCAAGGACTTTACGCCTGGCAGATGGGCCTGATGAAGTGCATCGGATCCTGATTGCCAAAAATGTGTTTAAGCGATACCACGCGGGTCTGTCATGGGATTTCGGGGTTCTATAAGATTTCACCGGATATTCAGTTGCCTATGCACAGTTGGTTTTTCGAAGAATAGATCCAGATTCATTACATTGGATAGGCTCTGTTGCTAAACCTTTCTGTTTTTCTGCCGACTATATTGAAAACGGGAGAATGGTTAGCATGCAACAGGCAACACTCCACTTTTTACATAACGATAGTAGTGTGTTGCGTCGACCGGTTGAAATCGCACCTATGAGGGGACGTGCTACCCTAAACCTGTAATCTCTGCGCAGTTCATGGGGGCATTTAGTTACTGACAATGAAAATAGCACACATCTTGTTCCTGGCAGCAATGCTCGTGTCGACGCCACTGTTATCCGATTCAATAAATTTTCACTCTGCATCAAGCGTTGAGGAAACACGGAATCAGATCAGGGCGCTGAAGAAAGACGATATCTGGTGGGTTGTCAACGGCAAGGACATGGCCTGGAATAACAAGAACCTGCATCGCATCTTTCCCACCGTCAATATCTATCGCGCGGGTCCGGTGCGAACACTGAAATACAACCTCATGCCCGAGATTGATCGATTCAAGGTGATAACGCCCGAGGGAAAGGTCGGCTTAAAAGATTTTCTTGACAGCGATCAGTCCACCACGATGGGCATGATCATTCTTCACCAGGGACAGATCGTGTTCGAGCATTATCCCCGGATGAAAGCCTACGAGAAGCCCATCTACTGGTCGGTGAGTAAAGTATTTGCGTCTACGCTGGTGGCGGTCCTGGAAGACGAAGGAAGGATTGATGTCAACAAACCGATCGACTTCTACATTCCGGAACTAGGCGGTTCGTCATTCAACAGCATCACTGTGCGGAACATCCTGGATATGGCAACGGGCCTCGATTGTCCGGAAGAATACGAAGACAAGTCGTCCTGCTATTACCGATACTCGACAACAATCGGAGATGGATTCTGGAATGAACAGTCTCTGGATAACCCATACACCATGCTGGCAAATCTCAAGGTTGATGCCTACGCTCGACAGGGAACCTCCTTCTCCTATTCCGGCGTTAACGCATTTGTCCTCGGCTGGCTGGTTGAAAAAATCACCGCGATGCCCTATCAGGATGCACTCAGCAAATATATCTGGCGCCGGATAGGCGCTGAAAGCGACGCATCAATGCTGGCGCCCCGTTTCGGGGTACCAATAATCCACGGCGGTCTGATGGCCAATTTGCGTGATGTTGCACGCTTCGGTCTGCTCTACACACCGAGCTATCATGTCGTTTCAAACGAGAGACTAGTCTCTACGCGATATATCAACTTCCTGAAAAACGGGGGCAACCCGGATCTTCTTGTCAACGCCCGGTATGGTGACCTTTCCAACAGCACTGTCAAACACAACATATACCAATGGGATGCCATCTTTAACAATAACGATTTCTACAAGGGGGGCTGGGCAGGCCAGGGTCTTCTGGTAAATCCGGACCGAGATCTTGTGGCTGTTTATACCGGCTACTTCAAGGATGATGACCATAGCGAGGTAAAACCGCTGCCTGTATTGCGCACTGTGCTCGAAGGTATCTTTGGGCTCAACAAAGAAACGGAGATTGAAAAATGAAGTTCGGATTACGATACTGCAACACCGGGCACTATGTGGATCCGCTATCACCCATGCCGGGCATGGCCGCCTGGATCGGCAATGCAGATGAAGCTCTGGCCTGGCGAGAGAGAATTGATCAATACCGGGATCTGTAGAAGTTCATCAATACCCACGATCTACGCCGGAATTCCTTCAACATCCTGACAGGTTACAAATTACACCTGAGTCATGAGTTTGTGGCATAGTCTGAATTCTTCCGAACCCTGAACGGAGTAGACCATGCGATTTGGCGTTTTTTACGAACTACAACTTCCAAAACCGTGGCAAGAGAACGCGGAACACAAGCTGATCCACCAAGCACTCGAACAGGTCAAGGTAGCAGACCGATTGGGTATAGATTACGCCTGGGCGGTTGAACACCACTTCCTTGACGAGTACTCGCACTGTTCAGCATCGGATGTATTCCTGGCTTCCCTTGCGGCAACAACAGAAAACATTCGTGTCGGATTCGGTATCCGCCAGGTAATACCCAACTACAACCACCCTTCTCGAACCGCTGAATCAGTTGCGATGCTCGACCTGATATCTAATGGCCGGGCTGAGTTTGGTATTGGTGAGGGAGCAACGCGACTTGAACTCCACGGTTATGGAATACCCGCAAAGGAAAAACGCGCCCTGTCCCTAGAAGCCGCGGAGCAGATTGCCAATATGATGGTAATGGAGCCCTACCCCGGTTTTGACGGTAACGGTTTTACGATGCCGTGTCGTAACGTACTACCCAAACCCTATCAAAAACCACATCCACCCATGTGGTTAGCCTGCACCAATCGAAAAACCATCGAGGTTGCTGCACGAAATGGTCTTGGGGCACTGGCCTTTACCTTTGTCGACCCGGAAGAAGCCAAAACCTGGGCCGACACCTACTACTCCATCATCAAGTCAGATGAGTGTGTACCGCTGGGACATTCCGTCAACGCTAACCTGGCTGTAGTTGCTGGCTTTTCCCTGCATGAAGACGCCGATGAAAGTCGTAATCGTGGCATCGACGGCTTTGCCTTTTTCCGTTATGCCATCAATGCGCTGGTTGCCAATGATATAAAACCGGGTAGAACGACGCTCTGGGAGGAATATGAAGCACTCAGGGACCGGGACCTGCCCACCATTGCATCCCCCGGCATCGGTACGCCCGAGCATTTTTCAAAACACATCAGGGAGTTCCAGGACGCGGGCATCGATCAGATTATTTTCCTCCAGCAGGGTGGCAAGAATCGTCACGAACATATTATCGAAAGTCTCGAGCTGTTCGGTAAGGAGGTTATGCCCGAATTTGTCGAAGGTCGTGAGGAACGAGAAGCGAATAAGGCTAAGGACCTGGCCCCATATATCGAAGCAGCGATGGCCAGAAAACAAGTCATGAAGCCCCTTGCTGACGATGAAATCCCAGTGGTATCTGCTTCGAGGGAAAGGGAGACTTTCTATCACAAGGATTGAACGCTGATTTCCTGATCCGCTGACAAAGTGCCGGCAATTTTATTTGATTGCTAGAGCAGCATGACCTTTTCAACCGGTCGAGGACGATCCTCTGGTGATTCACGCATAAAAAATGCTGCCCAGGTCAGAAACTGTAGATACTCTTTAGGTGAAAGAGGCTCTGCATTCTGTTTCAATCGGGCGAAGTCTTCCCTGCGACTATCAGAAGCTGCGTCCTCAAGTAATTCTCGTGCTTCGACATCACTGATTCGTGACATAGGTTGCCTTCAATTCCTGTAACAGATCACCTCGTTTGAACAGCTCAAAATATTCTCCCAGAACCTCCCAATCAATCGCATTGCCAGCTTCGGACTTCACCGCCAGCAGTGCCTGAATGTCAGCGAAGTCCTGATTGAAACGACTGTTATCATTGGTGATCGCCTGCACTTTCAATCCAATAATATCTTCCGGCACCAACGTTCTGACAAATAAATCTTCTCCAAATTCAACAGTGACGCTTCTCTTAAGCATATTTCTTGAAACATCCCTGAAGGCATAGATGATATCAATCGAACCAAATTTAGAATTTGGAGACTGAAATCTGGCCACGTTCTCGGTTTTGTAATCTGCCGTATAACCATAACGCGTGAGAATTCCTTCTGCATTTTCAGCATCCTCTAACAAAAGCAGAAAATCCATATCTGCCGTCGCTCTCGTTACCCCCCAAAATCCTAAGGCAAACCCTCCGATGACGGCGTAATGCACGCCCTCCTTTGAAAAATCCTGTAAGAGGGTTGATGAAACTTCGACAAAATCCACCTGTCAACCTGCTAGACCGGAGTGAACAGGCAGTATATCAGACCATTTTTGATGAGAGTGGCTCACCGGTGCCAGGATACGGACAGAAAACTGAACAGATTGGGGGGTTATCATTATCGTCTGTTGGCAGCCCTACCATTTATAAATGGCCAGCACTGTGGATTGAATCAGGATCAGATCTGAGATATTGTGCGCGCCTTCCATGAGTCATGTCGGTTGCCAGCCCGTACGGTCGTCTCGACTGGAGCGCGAAGCACACAATGGAGAGATCTCACAACTTAGACCAGGAGATGTGAGAAACAAAGTTTTGCCTATCGATACATCATCGCATGAAGTATCTTTCGGCTTGAGTGATTGCGCATTCGCGCAGGCCACTAACTGGAGAGGTGTCCGAGCGGTTGAAGGAGCACGCCTGGAAAGTGTGTGTACGGAAACGTACCGAGGGTTCGAATCCCTCCCTCTCCGCCAGATACCCCTATCCAGTACTCTCCAGACCTCTCCAACCCTCTCCATTTTACCTTCTAATATTCCACCTAACCCGCATCCCATAAGACTTTAGCCACTCCAAAGCTCTCCAATACATTTCATTTCCAATCAGCAATTCTTGGGGGTAACATAGGGGGTACATATAGAGAGCGTTGAGAATGGCCCTTACGAACGTCGCAGTTAAGAACGCAAAAGCCGGTGAAAAAGATTACAAACTCTATGACGAGAATCCCAGACTGCATAGCGTCATGCAACGCTCTTTTCCTGCAAATCCACAAGTACAAAATGACGATTAAGGGCTATTTTCTAGAGCACTGAACAACCCAAGGTGTTTATCCTACTTATACTCGCGGCAACATAATCGTCGGCCCGTTCGGGAACGGCGAATGGTATAAATCGTGTGCCGATAACGGTAGTATGGAGGGCACGCTGGCAAAGGCGGGGATTTCCAGGACTTTGGGAGAGAAGCGATGAGACACGATATCGAATTCAATGCCGACGGTGTAATGCTGCGCGGTTGGCACTACGTGCCCGATGGAGACGGGCCGTTTCCGACCGTGGTCATGGCGCCCCCTTATGCCGGTATCAAGGAACTCTATCTCGACGATTACGCTGCTTTCTTCTGCGCTGCCGGTTTGGCGGCGGTCGTCTACGATCATCGCAACTTCGGCGCCAGCGAGGGCGAACCGCGGCAGGACATCAATCCGTGGCGGCAGGTCGAGGACTATCGGCACGCGATCAGTTTTGCCCGCAGCCTCGATAGCGTCGACTCGGATCGGATCGGCATCTGGGGGACGAGCTATTCGGGGGGGCACGTGCTCATGGTCGGGGCGGTGGACAAGCGGGTGAAGGCGGTGGTGTCGCAGGTACCGATGGTGAGCGGTAAACGAACGCTTGAACGGTTCGTGGTTGGGCCGGAGTTCCCCGGTTTTCTCGCTATGTTGGAGGCCGACCGCGAAGCCCAATTTGCCGGTGCAGCGCCGATCAAGATACCCGTAGTCGTCAAGGAGCCGGGTGTGCCCTGCGCACTGCCGGGGCGGGAAGGTTACGACTTTTTGGAGGAAGCCGCCCTCACGCGAGCTCCGGATTGGATCAACGACGTGACGCTCCAGAGTGCCGATTGGATGTTCGCCTGGGAGCCTGCCGACTACGCGGAACTGGTCTCCCCGGCGCCTTTGCTCATGATCGTTGCGAGTCACGACACGCTGACGCCGACCGACGTATCGCTTCAAACTTTCGAGCGGGCGCTCGAACCAAAGAAACTGGTGTTGCTGCCGGGCGGGCATTTCGATCCCTACGTCAAGCTCTTCGACCGGTCCGCGCCGGCAGCTCGGGATTGGTTTTTGGAAAATTTGTAATAGGCCTCGCGTTATGTCAACGGATCAACGAAAACCCCCACAACCGGGTACGGGCCACGGCCTAATCGACGCCCCCGACGCGACGCCGGAGTCGTTGCTACGCGGCGTCAACGAGTTGGCGGGCGTGTCCGGGCAAGACCCGAATGTCATCCCGCAGGATTCCGGACCGCTCTTTCTGGCCCCCTGGGAGGCTAAGGTCTTCGCAATGATCGTTTTTCTGAACCGCGAAGGTCATTTCTCCTGGGCCGAGTGGGTGGATTTCTTCAAGACCGAGATCGACGATGCCACCGCGGCCCGAAAGCAGACGCACGGTCCGGCCTACTATTTGTTGTGGTTAACGGCCGCCGAGAAACTTCTCGCGACCAAGGGTTTGCTGGTCGAGGAAGAATATTCTCGCGCGAAGTCGGCTTTCGCGCTCGATCACCCGCATCCGTGTATTCGTGGATTGATGCAAGAGCACGAAGCGATCCACGAAGTGTTGGACGCCTTCGCCGCGTTTGTTCAAAGGCTCGAAAACGATGATGGGACGCCTGCCGAACTTCTTGCTTTCGTCGACTTCTTTACCGCGTTCGTTGAGCAATTCCATCATGGTAAGGAGGAAGATCTGCTGTTTCAAGCAATGACGGCGCACGGGTTTCCCGAAGACGGCCCGATAGCGGTAATGCGGGACGAGCACCTTCAAGGCGGCCGTTACGCCACGGAGTTGAGGGCGAGCGCCGAGACTGCATGGGGTCGGCGGGACAAAGCGGAAGCCGCGCAAACCGGTCAGCGC
>Ga0187833_10001343_pt1 | contig 28128 bp, 17 predicted proteins | sample ETNtaG_37_FD_167968 | JGI IMG/M metagenome (GOLD analysis project Ga0187833, IMG submission 167968) | Marine microbial and viral communities from oxygen minimum zone, Eastern Pacific Ocean - ETNP2014_SV_400_PacBio MetaG (Illumina Assembly) | ecosystem: Environmental > Aquatic > Marine > Hypoxic...
TTGTAAGATTTGTGTTGGTATTGATAATGTTCTTCGGGAATCAGACTCTCTTTCATTTTCACCAAATATTGTTCCAACCCTGAGAATGATGAACTTAGTATTAAATTGATTTACATAATAAAATCTTATTATTTTTTCTATAATACTTTTCGCTAAAAAATAAAATTTATCTGTTCTTAATTTTCTATATTCACTATTAATATTCTCTTTTTTTTGATTGTAATAAATACCTGCAGAACTCAAAAATATAAATTTACCCACATTATGTTTTACTGCGTACTGTATAAATTTAGATGTAGATATCAAATTTACATTAATATGTGACTCATTAATTTCATTGAATGATTCATAAGATGTAACAAAAGCTGCATGAATAATTACATCGAATTTATAACCATTAAATACCTTGTTTAGGGAGATGTTTCCGTTCAAATCTAAATCTATAGCCTTAACATTTTTATATTTCTTTAGTATTTCTGAAATATTATTTTTACTAAACGTCAACGCATAGACGTTAAAATTATTTTTTGCTAAATTATCTGTTAATTTGGTACCTATAAACCCATCTGCACCAGTGATCAATACATTCATTTCTCCCATATAATTGAATCATAGTCTGCTATGTGGGCGATATATCCACCAGGGTTAATTGGCATTTTTATCCTCGAGCTTACTATTTTTCCGTTCAGTGGTGATTTACATGTTTCAAGTATTTTAGAAGTAAGTGGATGTAATACTTTACCAAGTTCATCACCTTTTGAAACATCAGTTCCAATTTTAAAATTATCATTCTTTAAAAAATGCCCCCCAGATAATGACCTGTAAACATAGTAGTTCGTCACCATTTTTTGTATTTTTGGTAAAACCGGGTCTCCTTCAATCATTTTCAAATGTTTCAATATGTTTAAGGTGCACTCTACGCTAGGATTGATTGTATCATCAATTATGCAGCCACCTCCTGCCTCTACAACTAGTGGTTTTATTCCATTTAAAGCACATTGTGCCGTAAGCATTTTCGGATTTAATGAATATTCTCTCCACCATATAATTTCAGAACCGAATGCTACACTAAGTTTTTTAATTTCATTATTCATGTTCGTTATGTATTCATGATTTATATGGTTATAGTTATCACTTGTTTCAGTACCTTCAATTCCTGAAGCAGAAAAATACGGCTCCTTATCTGCAAAAGCATGAGCAAATGCTACTGGCAATTCATCTGTAGCACCGGTACCATCATGATAGTCAATCATATATTCACATTTTTTAATTAAATTATTCCAAATAACATAGGCAATTTGTTGAGTCAACCAGGCATTTTTATTTGCACCAGGCCACTGTTGGTTAAGGTCTAAATTATCAGCTGGACTAACTCTTTGCCCTGAACTTTCAATTGTTCCACCAAATTCAACTGTAAAAGGATGTGCAAGAGGAATCGAAATAATTGTACCATTCAGTTTTTTTTCATCAACTCGCAACAATGCTCTTCTTAATATTTCTGCCCCCATAGGCTCCCAACCATGCTGGGTGCTTAGCAAACATACTACAGGACCCTTAGAATTGCCTTTGATAATGTGATATGGAACTCTAACTTCTGTTGTAGCAGCTAGAGAGTTAACGTATAAACTTCCAAAGTAATTTGAATGTTCATCAATTTTTTTGATATCGACTTGATTAGTTTCTAACATTTTTACTCCTTATTATGTGTTTTTTGTTTTAGGGTCTAAATAATCTCTTAACCAGTCTCCAAACATTATTAAACCCAAAGTTGTTACAGTAATTGCTATTCCAGGGAAAGTCGCTAACCACCAGGATGTAGCAAGATGATCCCTTCCATCAGCAAGCATACTGCCCCATGTAACAATAGGTGGTTTTACACCAAGCCCTAAAAAACTCAATGAAGATTCCGCTATAATTACAGTTGCTATTTGTAATGTGGATAATACAATTATGGAAGGCATAACATTAGGTAATATATGTACAAACATTATAAAAGAATTTTTTTGCCCAATGGCATACGCCGATTCAATATACTCTTTTTCTCTAATTGAAAGTACCTCACCTCGAACAACTCTTGCAAAGGTAATCCAACCAGTTAGTCCCAATACAATAATAATTACAAGCAAACTATCATCACCCGTAATGCCCACTAAACCAACTATAGATATGGCTAATAAAATAAATGGTATAGACATCAAAGTATCAATAATTCTTGAAATTATTGCATCCGTGATACCTCTGTAAAATCCGCATATTAATCCTAAAAATACACCTAATATCATTGATACTATGACTCCACCAATTCCTACTATCAAAGATATCCTCGATCCATAGATTAAGCGGCTCAGCATATCCCTTCCAAGCTGATCTGTTCCCAGAAAATATTCTATTTTACCTCCTGCCCAAAAGGGAGGTAAATACCTCATTCTTAAATTATATTCATTAGGTCCATGCGGTGTTATATAGTCTGAAAATATTGCAATGAAAAAGAAGAATATAATAATAATTAGACCAGTTAAACCCACTGGACTTGATTTTATATATCGAAATATTTTCATTATTTATATCTTATTCTAGGATCTAAATAAGCATATATAATATCGACTAAAAGATTTGTAAACATTACAATTAGTGCAAAAATAAAAACACCCGCTTGTACAACTGCATAATCTCTCACCAATACACTTTTTAAAATTAAGCGTCCCATACCAGGCCAAGCAAATACTTCTTCTACTATTACTGACCCACCTAAAATCCAGGCGAATTGTAATCCGAAAACCGTCGTTATGGCAATTAAAGAATTTCTAAGTATATGGTTTTTGATAACATTAAACTTTGACAAACCCTTGGAATATGCTGTTATTACATATTCTTTTCTTATGACTTCAAGCATTGATGATCTTAAAATTCTAGCAAGTGTAGTAGCAATACTTGTCCCTAAAGTAACCGCTGGTAGAATAAAAGAAGATGCCTCTAACCTTCCAGATACTGGTAAAAATTTATAAAACACGCTGAACAGTAATATAAGCATAATACCAATCCAAAAATTTGGCATAGCTCTACCAATAGTTGACACAATTGTCACTATATAATCTAATAAACTGTTTTGATAAATTGCAGACAATACACCCGCAGGAATTGCTATTAATATTGAAATAATGATTGCAAAAAAAGCTAATTCTATAGTTGCAGGCAACCTTTCAAGTACTAAGGGCATTGCTGGTGTCTTGAATCTAAATGAATTCCCAAAATCACCATTAAATATCATTTTTAATTGATTTAAATACTGTTCAATCAAAGGTTTATCAAAACCATATGCAATTCTTACTTCTTCAATTTCTTCAGCAGATGCTTCCGGATCCACTAAATGATAAATTGGGTCTCCACTAATTCTTAATAAAACAAAAAGTATGATTGTTAAACCAAAAAGAGGAGGGATTAATTGAAGTAGTCTTTTTATAATATAACTAAGCATTTTTTAGCGGAATGGAAAAACCATTGTTATATCTAGAGTAGATTGGAAATCTTAATATTACTTAACAATAGGATGTTGTTTTTTTGATTTGTTTTAGTTGTAGCTATAAATTTTGTGTTTAATGTGGATAGTACATGCAAATTTTTACAAATAATTTATAAAAATTAAAACAATTTGTTAAACTAAAACATAACGGTTTTAGTTGCAGTAAATTTGCTTTATATTCAAAACTTATAGGGGTATTAATAATTAATACCCCTACTGAATATTTATAATTTAATAAATTGTAGCATCGCCGAACCATAAAAATCCGTCAAGAGGCATATCCCATTTTAACTTTTTATTTACACCAATTGCATCTTTCATCTGGTAGAGCGGTACCATCGGTCCATTGTCATTGACTAAGTGTTGAAGCTTTATGTATTCAGCAGCTCTATTTGCAGGATTCATATTTACTGCTGCACTTCTTATAAGTTTGTCTGCTTGGTCTGCATATGAGTCATTCCAACCAGTTCGTTCTCTTCGATCAGATCTAAAGCTTAGTACAGCAATCCAAGGATCGAAAAAAGAGTTGCCTAAAGCATCCATATAAATATCTTGATTTTTATATGGATAATACACTTGCTCTCTGAAAGTTGTTACATCCATTACCCTTAAATCAATTTTTAAGCCTACTGAATTTAGCATTGAAGCAATAATTTCAGCGACTTCTTTCTGCATAAGCCAAGATGTACTTGAATGCATGACTAAAGGAGTGCCATCATAACCAGATTCTTTGACAAGTTTTTTAGCTTTTTCAGGATTATATTCACCAAGCACATTATATAATTTAGCATCCCAACCAAGAGTAGGAGGTGTAATCCTAGACAATGTTGGAACACCCATATCCTGAATTACTTCCATTAATAACTTCCTATCAATGGCAAGCTTTATAGCTTGTCGTATCTTCTTGTTTGATGTTACGCCAGTCCAATCTGGATTTTTCTTACTTGGACCTGTTCTTAAAACTAACAGCATTACACGAGTGGTCAAGTATTCTGATATACTCGTATTTTCATTGTTGTTAATTCTCTCCCAGTCTTGTGGAGGTACACTTAATGTAACATCAACATCACCAGTTAAAAGATTTGCAATTCTAGTGGAACTTTCAGGTATAGATCTCCAAATTATTTTTTCTATATCTGGAGTTCTTTGCCAATAGTCACTATTTACAGACATAGTTAGAGAATCATCTTTTTTAAACTCATCTAACTTGTATGGACCTGTCCCAATAGGGTGAAATTTGCCTGCATCTTGATTTTTCTTACCTGCAATTGGTGCTTGAATACCACAACCTGTACCAGCCATTTTACTGAGAAAAGCAGGCTCAGGGTTTTTTGTTACCATATTTATTTCGTGATCATTTATTTTTTCTATTTCCTTAATAAATGTCCATTGTTTGAATGTAATGAATTTATCCCTTGATGAGGTATAAATTCTTTCATAAGTCCACTTAACCGCATCAGCATTAAAATTCTCACCATTATGAAACTTAACATTTTTACGAAGTTTTATATTCCATTTCGTAGGTGATAAATTATTTAGCTCAGTGGCAAGCCATGGTTCAAATTCAGCTGTTTTTCTATTTCGCCACACCAAACAATCAAACATATTCATGTGGGTCCATGTTGCTGCAATCGCCCAATCTGTAGGTGGATCTAAGGAAGATGGCAATTCATTCATTCCTACCGTAAGTACTTCATTATCCCTTGCACTTAAGCTAACATAAACGAATAATGATAACATGATGAGTAATATTTTTTTCATAGTTCCTCTTATTAATTTATTTAGATTTAAATATTTTGTTTAAAGAATAATATTAAATCTCTTGTTATGTAAAACCGTATATATTACACATGATCAACCTAGTTATAATATATTTTGTAATGCTCGTCGGTAATATAGCCTAATTCCAAATCTTTTTTTATATTTTCTTTGCTTCTGTACTGAGGATCACCATTACCTGCACCACCAGGAAGAATTAGTTCTATTTTGTCATTAGGTTTAAAATCAAATATTGGGAATTCTATTATTTCAAGCCCGTTATAAATTACTTTCCCTTTTATCCCGGAGAGTCCATTATTTAGCCCTTTAGGTTCACAAATAATTTTATCAGGTCTAATTCTCGCCTTAATAGTCTTGCCTGAAATATTTGTAATATTTATTTGCTGACTTAAGCCTCCCCGATATTTACCCGGACCTCCAGAATTAGGAATAAGTTTTTTCATTTCAAAAATAACTGGTGATTTTAGTTCCATAACTTCAATTGGGGTTACAACACTGTTGTGAGGAAAGGCAATTGGTATTAAACCGTCCATATTTTTCATTGCACCTCTTCCACCATGAGGTAAGATATGACAAGAAAATGTATTATCATTTTCATCGGTACCAAATACACTAAAAGGCCAGATAGAACCACTTCCAGCCTGTGCATATTCACCAAATACATCGCTTAGTGCACCAAAAATGACTTGATTGACATTATTAGTTGTTTTTGCTCTCGCTTGAACAGGATGCGGAAATGTTGTATTTAGTATTGATCCTTTAGGTGCAAACACACTAATAGGTTTAAAAAGACCTGTATTATTTGGAATATTTGGAACTAATGCACACTTGAAAGGGTACATTGTTGAAGAATGTGTTACATTATAAACGCAGTTAATAGATGCTCTGTTAGTCTGTGATGAGGAACCTGTATAATCTACAAATATATCAAAATCACTTATTTCTATTTTAACATTTAAATTAACTGTTTCGAAGTATCCATCAATATTTAAATTATACTTATAAATTCCATTTTTTAATTTATAAATTTTGCTTCTTAATAAATCCTCTGAACTTCCTCTAATTATACTAGAAAGATTTGCGAAATTATTTATATTGTAATCATTAAAGAACTCCTCAATTCTACTTTTCCCTAGTTTATGAGTCCCTATTATTGCCCGTAAATCTCCAATTACTAAATCCGGGACACGCGTATTACTCGAAATAATATTAAACAAAAAATTGTTCTCTACATTTTTTTTGACAAGTTTACTTGGAGGGACACATAAACCTTCTGTAAAAACATCATTAGCTATAATATCACCGTTATGGCCACCGATATCTGCTAGATGAGCGATAGTCCCTATAAATCCAATTAATCTTTTTTTGTAGAATATTGGCGTTAAGATCGCATAATCTGGCAAATGCCCTGCAGCAATCCATGGATCATTAGTAACCAAAACGTCACCATCATTAATATTATTTCTACCTAATGCATTAATTATTTTTCTTGCTGTAGATGGAATTATCACACAAAAGTCTGGAGGACTAAAACTTGATTGACAAATAGAATTCCCTGATGAATCAAGTAAAATACAAGCAAAATCATGACTATCGCTAACAATTGTTGAAAAGGCCGTTTTTATAGTAGCATTATCTATCTCATCCATAATTGCCACAAGCCTTTGCCATTTTATTTCAAGATCTATCGGGTCTTTAACATGAATCTTTTTTTTATTTTTCATAATGCCTTAATAACAAAATTAAATCATAAATATATTTTATTTGTCTTATCCTCTTTTTTCTTCATGGAATCTCTATTTTTGTAATTACCTAATCCACCACCACCAGCAGTAATGACTTCAACATACTCATTTTTTTTTATAACAACCGGATCTGTTTTTTGTTCTTTCCCATTAATTAAAATTTTAGCGCTTCCTCCATTGTCACCACCATTTAAACCCTTCGCTGTATTTTTTACAAAATTTGGTCTAAAACTAAATTGTAAAGGCAAACTGGATAGTGATGTAATTTTCACATATTGTCCCGCACCTCCTCTATATTTGCCTCTACCCGCAGTGTTAGGGGCAATATTTCTTTCTACCATAATAGGAGCCCTCGATTCAGCAATTTCTGTTTGAATCATCGTACAATTTGTAGGATAAACTGTACAATCTAAACCATCATTTGTACCTGTTGCCCCCATTCCACCTTTTGGCATAAAAGTCATAGCAAAATAATTATTTTTGTGATCAACTCCAACTGCCCGAAATATGACATTATGGCCACACCCAGCTACGACATTATCTTTAAATTCTTTAGATAGTGCATTGTTTATAAGAGAACTTATATGTATCCCAGTCCTAGTTCTAGCATATACTGGGAAGGGTTTGCTCGCATTTAGTATACTGTTTTCATCTAAAATTATTTCTATTGGGCAATATTGTGTCCCAATATTTGGAATTTTTCCAAAAAGTATGTACTGTATCGCATAAAAAGTATCTGCCATCGTATATGAGTATGGCACATTTATAGGCTGCCGTTCTCTCTGCTTATCTGTCCCTGAGTAATCAACAACTATTTTATCTTTTTTAATTTCAATTTTAGCTTTCAGAGCTATATCTTTCCTTTTTTCCTCTTCCTTCTCAGTTAAAATTCCATCAACTTTAATTTCGGAACTAAAACTTCCTTTCGGGAATTTTTCTATTTCTTTCTTAAAAGCTTTCTTCATGCGAGGGGAGTACTCGTTTGCTATAGATTCAAAATTTAAGTTTGAAATGCTTTTATTTAGATTATTTATACTAGACTTAATACTATTTATCGTACTCACCATAGCAAACAAATCTCCTAAGACTAACTTGGGTAATCTCACATTGGATTCAATCATATGAATTAATTCTTCGTTCAATTTAAATGATTTGTATAATTGAATTGGAGGGATCATAAGTCCTTCCTCATAAAAATCCCAAGCTCTAAAATCCCCTATTGCTCCTCCTATATCAGCAACGTGCAGTATCGTTCCAACAAAACCAGTAATTTTTTTACCATTAAAAATCGGTGATACTAATGCAACATCAGATTTATGCCCCGAGCAAATCCAGGGATCATTTGACATTATGATATCTCCATCACTCAACTTTCCTTCAAAATACTTAGCTATTATACTTATTGTTCTTGGCATACATGTTATGAACAATGGCATACATTCGGTCGGCATACCAACGCACCGTCCATGTTGATCTGATATTACTAACGAATAATCCTTCCCATCTCTGACAGCACTTGAAAATGCAGTCTTTAGTAGGATATTATCTGCTTCATCCGCAATTGATTTTAATCTAGCAAGTATAATTTCCAAATTAATTGGATTTGTTAAATCCAACTTTTTTGCTCTACTCTCACTCTCTTTAATATTTACATTAATGTCACCATTTGATTTTTTTAAGTAAATACCTTTATTCCCTACGACTATTGTTGTGTTTAAACATTCAATTATTACTGGGCCCTTATAGGTTTTTCCAACTTCTAAGTTCTCATATTTAACAATTTTGCAGTCTACCCATTTATCAATATTTTCGAACCATACTTTTCTTTTATTTGATTTACTTTTTACTTCTTTGTTATCAGTATCATCTTTAATTATTTTTTGTTTTTTTTCGTTTATAACAATCTTTATAGAGGTAATCTGTATCTCATAACTGAGTGAAACACCGTATTTTCCCTTATATTTATCGTTAAACTTATCTTTTATGGTTTCTAATGATAATTTGTTATCATAAATTATTTGAAGATCAAAACCTTGCCCTTCATATCTCATTTCCAAATATATTTCAGTATTAAATTCTTTTTTATCTATTTTTGAGTATTTTAAAAATTTATAGGTTTTTTCTATACTTTTATTTATAAATTTATTTAATTCACTTAACTTAATATTGTTAATCTTTTTTAAAAATGAATAATTCTTTTCCAATCCAATTTTTGATGTCAAAAACCCTAAAGATGATAAAATGCCAGCTCTTTTTGGTACTATAAATGAATTTATACCTAGTTTTTCACATAAATCGTAAGCATGAAGCGGCCCCGCCCCTCCGAAAGCATATAGTATATTTTCACGTGGATCTTCACCCATTTCAGTAACATGTAATTTTATAGCCTGACTCATATTTTCATTTACAACCTTACGAATACCTTTCACAAATTCTTCATAATCATAACTATTATTTGTAGCTACTTTCTTTACTTGATTAACAGCCTTTACTTTATTAAGACTCAGGTAACCCGCAAGTTTTGTGTTGTCAGACAAATATCCCAGCAAAAGATTAACATCTGAAATTGTAATATTACTACCACCAAGATCATAACAAATTGGGCCCGGATTGGATCCAGCACTATTTGGCCCGATTTTAATCAATCCCAATTCATCGATGTTGGCAATACTTCCTCCGCCAGATCCGATTTCAAGCATTTCAATGCTAGGCACTTTTATTTTTATACCACTACCCGGCTTGTTACCGTTAATTCTGCCAAACTCAAATGAAGATGATTTAAATGGCGTACTATTTTTTAATAAACATATCTTAGCTGTTGTACCTCCCATATCAAAAGCAATAGCATTACGATTTTTATTTTCTTTTGATAAATAACTAATTGCCAAAGCACCTCCAGCTGGACCTGATTCTAACAATCTTATAGGATTTGCTATAGAATCTTTTAAAGATGCTGTCCCCCCATCTGACCATATTAATTTTATATCACTATTTATATTTTGTTCTTTTATCTCATTATTTAATTTGCTTAAGTAATTTTCTGCAATAGGTTGAATATATGCATTAGAACATGTTGTATTCAATCGATCAAACTCGCCTATTTCTGGACAAATTTCAGATGATAAACTTATATGAATATTTTTATTTTTCCCCCTTATTAACTTTTTTATTAATTTTTCATGATAATCATTTTTGTAACTGTGCAATAATACAATAGCAACTGATTTCACATTTAAATTTGTTATTCTATTAATCAATCTATTTATTTCACTTGTTTTAATTTCTTTGTATATTTTACCATCGATCAAAATTCTCTCATCAATTTCAAATCTTAATGGTTTTGGAACCAACACCTTAGGTTTTAATAGTAGTCTATCATAAGGATCATACCTGTTCCCTTTACCTGTATATATAATATCACCAGCACCTTTAGTAACAAATAGTGCAGGAGCAGGTTCCGTCCTTGAGATCAGTGAGTTAGTAAACAAAGTAGTCCCATGTATGACATCAATTTTATCATTAGAAGAAAATTTGATATTACTACTATTAGTAATATTACTCAGACCGGCAATTATTGCTTTATGAGGATTAGAACTGGTCGTTAATATTTTTTCTTCATACAGTTTATTTTTTTTCTGATCGTACAAAATAATGTCTGTAAAAGTTCCACCAACATCGATACCAATCTTATAGAAGTTATTTGCTATCATAGAATTTCTAATTTATTCAAAGCTTTTACAGCGCCATCCAAATTGCTAAATTTCATAAAATTATAATTAGGTGAATAGATTATACCTGAAGCCCCAGCATTAAAACTATTTATGACACTTTCATAAACTATTTCTGGAGTACACTTTGCCTGTAAAGAATTGTAACTAGGTGCATCAACTCCAATACCCATATAAACCGGTTTTTTATTACTAACCCCATTTACTGCTTCGTAACACTGATTGTAAACATAATTGTCTGGTTTTAAGCCTTTTTCGACCAACAAATCCCATTTTGTGGTTTCAAAATTTAATATTTCATTAAAAAAAGTTAATACTTTATCATTGTCATATTCGAAAATATTTTTGTTCCAAAATTCTATTTCTTTAGTGTAAATTGAACCGCCTTGATGCTGGTAAGTTATGGGTTTAACCCAATCACAATAATCTATTATTTCATCCCAGGGCCATTGAGCTTTTCGTAAAGGACTAAAATGATTGCGATTCCAGATATTTAAGCCGAACTCTAGATCACTATTTATCCACTTTACAAGTCCATATAGTTCTTTATCTAAATTTTTGTTATTTTCTAACCATAATTTCTCCCAAATCAATATCTCTGGGTTATATAAAATTAAATTCAAAAATTCTATAAAGGATAATTTTTTATTTTTGTTAATAATCTTTAGTACTTTTAAAAAAGAATCTTTAACTTTACAAACATCAATGTTTTTAGTTGCCGCATAATTTTCGAAATCAATTGAGAAATCAGTGGGCACTAGACCCTGAATTAACTGATCTAAAGGACTGCATCTTTCATTACACCACATAACTCCATCTATGTTATATGATCTGCACTGATCTTCAATAATTGCTTTTATCCAATTTCTATAGTCTTTGTTAAAAGTACTTGGCTCACCAGATATCCTACCGAGCAAATCAGTTTCTAAACAATTTACTATATTAGGGATATCTACATTCTTAATTGAACCATGCCCATCATATTTAAAAAAAGGTTCCATCAATTCTATGTAAACCTTGATGTCATATTTTTTTGCACAATCTATAATATCTTTTACAATATCAGTGTCTTTAAATATTTCATCCTTAGTATAAAAATCTTTTATAAGTGTCTGACTATAATATGCTTCATTTGGTCTAAAATAAGCGCCTCCTTTTAAATCTATCGGTTCATTTACACCATGATCAGGCCAACCATCATATTCATAAGAAATACTTCGACCAATTTTTAGAGCTAACCAAGATACAGTACATAAAAATATAGAATTTATCTGGAATCTGTTTTTTAAATTAGCTATGCACTCTTCAACTCCCTCATCAACAAAGCTAAGGGGGTTAATCTGTATCCCATTTAGAAATTGATTTTTGTTATTCATGTCAAATTTGTACCCAATTATGTTGCCAATCTTCAGAAAATTTGACGGCCCCATTCCGTTTTACCAGAATATCTTCATTAATTCCCGTAGACCAAATACCTTTATCTAGTGACAATCTCTTTGGGTGGTATGATAACGCGACATTTTTTTTCAAATCCCAATCTTCTGAATCATTTGGGATAACGCTATTATAAAAGGGCTTTTCTATTGTATCTAGACCTTGTCCATGGAAATCAAAACCATTTTGTTTATGCATGTCGTACCCAAACTCAGCCAATTTTTTTTCATAAAATGCTCCCGCTTGTTTTAGAGTCACAGAATCCTTCATAAATTGAAGCATTTCATCAAATACCAACAACTCATCTTTCATTATCTTTTCTTCTAGTTTATGTACTTTTTTGAAAGCAAGATTTTTTGTAATTTCTAGCCAATGCCCGCTTGGGCCACAAATCTCTAAATGATATCTTATTTTTTTTTTGATTTTTATTTTTGTATTTTTTGGATGCGAATAATTATCTTTCTCATCACCGTAAAATATTAGTAAATCTCGAATACCATTTCCCCATAAAATTTTAGTAATATCACTTGATAGCTCAATTTGTGTCTTATTTTTCTTGTGATATTCTAAAACATGATCTTGAAATTGATTTAATGTATATTTTGCTAAATCCCATAGTTTATATATTTCACTTACCTCCCATTCTGTTTTTACCATTTTAACTTTATCGAATATTTCGCTAGCAGAAACTGTTTCAATATTCAAATTATTTTTTATAGTGTTTAGATCCCTATATGAAATAATATTTTCCTCTCCAACTATTCCAATTATTTTACCTTTTATTTTCTTTTTATCTATATATTTCAGAATTTTCTCACCAAGATATAGACTACCTTCGCAATTTTTTACCCAACCTCTCACTTTAATTTTTTTTGCTACAGCATCACTTGATAGAACTAAATATGGATCACCTTCAATCGGGAAATATATTAAACCATCGTGACCCCACAGATGAAAATCCGTTAAATACCTAAAATAACCCCTTCCTGTCCACCAATGTCCTTTCCCTCCAATTATTAGCGCGTACAAATCATTATTTGCCATCGCCTTTCGTAAGTTCTTAAATCTTATATTTCTTTCTGTTAATTCTGGGATATTATATTTTAGTTTCATTGTGAAGTATTCTTGAAATTTTATTTCTTTTCATATTATCTATATCATTTTTGCGGTAATTCTTCTTATAAATTTTGTTAGAGTTTTTTACACTGTATATGCCGTTTATCAAATCATTTAATATATCATTTTCATCCCTTTTTTTTGGTTCACCATAACCACCTCCAGATGGAACAATAAGAGCCACTTCCTCCCCTGGTCCCCAATCAATCGGTTTGAAATCAAAAATCTCCTTGTAATTTAGCATTACTCTGCCATTGACTCCGTTCGCCCCCCCCGATAAACCCTTGGCTGGGTATTTTATCATATCGGGTCTTATAGTTAATGTTATTATGTTTTGACCAATATTCTTAAAAACTATCTTTTGACCAGGACCGCCTCTAAATTTACCTGCCCCACATGAATCCACTATTATTTCTTTTGATACAACTTTAACAGGACACTTTGATTCAATAATTTCTGAAGGGGTAACAATACTGTTATGAGGGTATGCTGAGGGAAATTTACCATCGGAACTTTTCATTGCCCCCAGCCCTCCGTGCGGCAACATATGTACAGCAAAATGCTTCAAATCATCGTTTTTTCCAACGAAATGAACTGGAAATATGCCTCCGGCTGCACTGATAACTTGGTCCGGCAAAATTTTCTCAAAAGCACCAAATACCAGAGGTGGTATGTGCTTAATAACCTTGGCTCTTGCTTTTACAGGTGCAGGGAAAGTACAATTGACAATACTACCTTCAGGAGCAACCATTTTGATCGGAACTATTAAACCGTCGTTATTTGGAATCTTTGAGGCCAGCATACACTTCACAGGATATACTAGTGTAGAATAACTTATGCTGTATGCAGCATTAATTGCTGAATGCCATTGTTGTTCTGAAGAGCCTGTGAAATCAAAAATTAAATTTTTGTTTTTGACAAACATCTTCAATTTCAATTCAAATTCTTCAAGATAGCCATCGCACTTTAGTGAATATTCTGTAATTTTATTGGGGATTTTACTTATTTGTTTTTGAAGATATTCAGTTGATAAATTTCTAATCCTTTCTGAGACTTCTTTAAGATCGTTTAGTCTGTAATCCGATAGTAATTCAACTATTTTCTTTTTTGCAATTTGATGAGTGCCAACTATAGCTTTCAAATCGCCTAATACTAAATCAGGGACTCTACAATTTGAGGCAATAAATTCTTCTATTATGCTATTTATTTTACCTTTTTCGTAAAATTTATTCGGCATAACTCTTAAACCCTCCATAAACATGTCTGATGCTTCTAGGTCTCCCAAATGTCCCCCTACATCCGAAACATGTGCAACCGTCCCAACATAAGCTACTACCATCTTTTTATAAAAAACAGGTGAAATAATATTAAAATCTGGCAGATGAGTACTTCCTATCCAAGGATCATTAGTTATAAAAACATCTCCATCACTTATTTTCTGCAATTTATACTTCTCTAAGATAATTCTAGTGGTTCTTGGTAACATTGTACAAAACTGGGGAGGACTCCATTTTGCTTGTGACAATCCATTCCCAATTTCATCCATCAATACACAACCAAAATCATGACTTTCTCCAACAATCGTAGAAAATGATGTTCTTATTGTAGAATTATCCATTTCATCTGAAATGGATACTAGTCTTTGCCAAATAATTTCTAAACTTACTTGATCTATCATTTCATTTATAATTTTGATTTATATATTTTCTAGTGCAGTAACCTTTGTCTAGATCGTCATTAATTAATTTTCTATTTCTACTTAATGGATCACCATGGCCTCCTCCTCCGGGCAATTTTAGATCAATAATATCATTTGGTTTAAAATCAAATATTGGAAATTTTGTTAATATTTTCTGATTATGTTTAACTACACCTACTTTCCCATTTTTACCTTTTTTTAATCCCTGCGGAGCACAAAATATTTTATCAGGTCTCAATCTAGCTTTTATTGTTTCATTACCAATGTTCTTAATAATAATACTTTGTCCCAATCCACCTCTAAATCTACCTGCGCCACAAGAATCGGGGATTAATTTTTTTTCCAAAATCATAATCGGAGCTTTAATTTCCATTATTTCAATGGGAGTTACAGTACTGTTATGTGGGAAAGCAATTGGATTTAAACCATCTAAAACAGACATTGCACCTCTACCTCCGTGAGGCAACATGTGTGTGGAAAATTTACCATGTTTTTTTGTTATTCCACTAAAGCTGAATGGCCATATGCTTCCAGATCCCGCTTGTGAATATTCTTTAAACACATCTGTCAAAGCTCCAAACAACAATTGATTTATATTGTTAGTAACTTTTGCTCTTGCCTGAACAGGGGATGGGAATTTTGTGTTCAACACACATCCAAGAGGTGCTTTTACATTTATTCTTTTAAATAATCCTTCATTATTTGGGATATTACTGGCTAAAGCGCATTTAAAGGGATAAATTGAAGATGCATAAGTAGTATTGTAAACACAATTTATAGCTACATTTTCAACTTGTTTTGATGATCCTGAGTAGTCTATATCTATTTCTTCTTCATTAATGTTTATTGATACCTTTAAATACAATTTTTCGATATAGCCATCTATTTCCAGATTGTAATCATATTTCCCATTTTTTAATTTTTTAATTTTTCGTTTCATATGATCATCTGATAAATCAAGAATAGAATCGCTTAAAATTTCAATATTTTCTAAGTTGTAATCATTTAAATAATCTTTAAACCTACTTATACCCAGCATATGCGTCCCATATATTGCTCTTAAGTCTCCTAACACTAAATCCGGGACTCTACAATTTTTATTTATAATATTAAACAAGTCTTCATTTTCACTATATCGATTGTATAGTTTAGAAGGTGGTATTCTAATACCTTCAGTGAACACATCCTCAGCCTCAATATCACCATTATGCCCCCCAACATCTGACAAATGAGCCACAGTTCCAATAAACGCGACAATTTTCCTCTTGAAAAATACCGGAGTCATAATTACATGATCTGGTAAATGTCCTGTTCCTATCCAAGGATCATTAGTAACTAATACATCCCCCTCGACAATATTTTCTTCGCCAATTTGTTTCAACACTTCTTTTACCGTTCTTGGTAATATTACACAAAAATTCGGTGGTGAAAAACTAGACTGACACAGAGAACGACCTTGAGAATCAACTAAAATACATGCAAAGTCTCTACTCTCACCAACAATGGTGGAAAATGAGGATTTTACTGTTGCATTATCAATCTCATCCATAATCGCTATAAGTCTTTGCCATTGGATTTCGATATCTATTTGATCATATCTATCCATAGTCGATGCCTCATTTTATGATTTTATTTAAAAATTTATTGTTTAAAGGTTTTTATTACAAATACATTTTTTATATATATGTTGTAAACTTTGATTATCAAAAAAACTTTGCTATTAATTTTTACTTAAACCAATAGTTAACTATTATATAAAAGTAAATCTTTATACTTTTTCCATTACCAGATTATTATTTATTTTAAATTATTTATGTTTCATTTTTTATCCTTGAATTTTACTATTATGTTATTGAAATCGTCCTTTTTAACTTCACAATATTTTGGAACAATACAAGAGGTTTCAATACTTTGTAAAATTAAAGGCCCCTTGTAACTTTTATTATAAAGTAATTCTTCAACATACATATATTTACATTTAATCTCCTCTTTACCATCATATATCTCTCTCAACTGCTCTTTATAAGTATGTTTTTTGTAAGGTTCCTTATATTTTATATTTATTTTTGGTTGTTCAGCTTTGACAACTACTTTGCAAAGTGTTATTTCAACATCCAGATGTTTATGAGCATACCCATATATAGATTCATATTTTTTATAAAATTGATTTTTTATATATGTAACATTAAATTTGTTGTTTTCTAACGAGCATTCTAAATTTATGTCATGCCCTTGTCCAGAATGTCTTATATTTAAAGAATATATTGTTTTTTTTACTTTTGAAGATTTAAAATCAAATAACTTATTTTTGTTGTCTTTCTCTAATTGTTTGAAAATAGATTTAATTTTCGCTAAGTTATTTTTATTAAGTATGCAGATATGTGTTTTAGAAAACTCAAAGGAAGGTGGAGATGATAAAAAACCTAAAGATGAAGCAACACCTGCAGTAGATGGAATGATAAAACCTGGCATTTTTAAGGATTTTGCAATTGCATGAGCGTGAATTGGACCAGCTCCTCCATATGCAAATAAATAAAGTTTCCTCGGATCGTAACCATATTCAGATATGTATACTCTTGTTGCAGTAATCATATTTTCATTTACTACCCTGTATATTCCATAAGCTGTGTCGGTGATACTCATTTTTAATTTTTTCGCTAATGCACCCATTGATCTTTTGGCTTTTTCTTCACTTAATTTCATTTTACCACCAAGAAAGCTATCTTTATCAATATGCCCCAAAATTAAATTAGCATCAGTAACCGTGGGCTCTAATCCACCTAAATTATAACAGGCTGGTCCTGGCTCTGCGCCCGCTGAGCCAGGGCCCACTTTTAACATTCCTAAATCATCAATCTCTGCGATAGATCCACCTCCTGCTCCTATCTCTATCAAATCTAATGTATCAATATTGATTGGTATGCCACTTCCCCTTTTAAACCTATCCAATCGTCCAACCTCAAATGAAGATGCGTGATTAGGTCTGCCATTTGTTATCACACACATTTTGGCAGTTGTACCTCCCATATCAAATGATAACAAATCACTGAATCCAGATTTTTTACCCAAAAATGAAGCGGCAATTGCTCCCGCTGCAGGTCCAGACTCAATAAGTCTTATGGGGAACTTCTTTGAAATTTCTACTGAAGTTATACCCCCACTAGACAACATAAGTCTTAAAGGGCTTTTATATTTGTTTTTTGCTAAATTTGAGACAATTCCATCCAAATAATTTTTTGCTAGAGGCTGTATATAAGCATTACATATAGTAGTGGACATCCTTTCGTATTCTCTTATGAGAGGGGATATTTCACTAGACAATGAAATATTTACATCCGGGAATTGCTCCGAAATAATTCTTTTTAAAATATTCTCATTCTCAGGATTTATATATGAGTTAATTAAACACACAGCTACTGAATTATTACTATCAATATTTTTTATTTTTTTTAAACTATTTAATATTTCTTTAAATCTTTTGATGTTTATTCCTTCATTCACTTTGCCTGAAGAATCGACTCTTTCATCAATTTCGAATCGCATATATTTTGGGACTAAATGTTTAACTTCTTCAGCATGCAAATCATAAATGTCATATCTCATCTCATTTTGTAAATCTAGTATATCTTTAAACCCTCTCGTCGTAAAAAATATTGGTACCGTACCTTTCCTCTCAATCAATTTATTAGTAAACAAAGTTGTGCCGTGTATTATAATCTCTATCTTGCTTTTATCTAAACTATTAGTCTCGAAAATTTCATTCAATCCTTCAATAAAAGAAATGTATGGATTCTTCACACTCGTCAAAACTTTATTTTTATATATTTTATTATTGGATATTACAATAAAATCCGTAAATGTTCCGCCAATATCTATTCCGGCTTTAATCATATTTTATTTAAATTTTGCTATAATATTCTGGTTATGATCTTTTGTAAAACTGCAGTTATTAGGAATCACAACTGTTGAATCAATTTCTTCAATTATTGCAGGGCCAGCATAATTTTTAAGTTCACTCAAATCTGCTCTTTTATATATCGATGCAAATAAAGGCTTACCCTTATCAAGATATATCTGCCTTTTGGTCAATTTTGATTTCTGATCATAATTTTCTTCACTAATCTTAAATTTTGGGTTCTTTCCAATTGCCTTTAATCTCAGCTTAGTAATTTCTATATCGAGTTTTTTATGTGAATATCCATAAACTGTTTCATAGCTTTTATAAAATTTATTTTTAATTACTTGTATATTTTTATTTCTGATATCTTCATTTTTTATATCAACTAATATTTCATGTCCCTGTCCTTTATGCCTCATATCTGCCTGAAGTATGAATTTCACATCTTTTTGTTTTTCACTAGATCTTAACAGAGTATCCAAACCTCTTTTTTTCATTGTTTCGAAAATTTTGTCTATTTTTTCAAAAGCATCAATTTTCAGAATTGAAATAAATGATTGGAAAAAATCATAAGATACTGGTGCATTTAAAAAACCTACGGTGGAGGCAACTCCGGCTTTTGCGGGACAAACAAAACCTTTCATTTTCAAAGATTTTGCTATTGAATGAGCGTGTATTGGACCTGCACCGCCAAATGCTATAAGAATTAGTTTTCTTGGGTCTGAGCCTCTTTCTGCAATGTGTACTCTAGTTGCTGAAATCATTGACTCATTAACTATCTTATATATTCCTAATGCACTATCTATCAAACTAATCTTAAGTTTATTAGCTATATTTTCTTTGATTACTTCTTTTGACAAATCCTTGTTTAACTGCATTCTACCTCCAAGGAAATTGTCTGGATTTATAATTCCTAAGACTAAATTAGCATCTGTCACAGTAGGATATTTATTACCCCTTTCATAACATGCAGGTCCAGGGTCTGCACCAGCTGACTCAGGACCTACTTTAAGTAAACCTAGCTCATCTACATGAGCTATTGAGCCGCCTCCTGCACCAATTTCAATCAATTCAATAGTTGGTATTTTGACCGGCAAACCACTTCCTTTCTTAAATCTATGAACTCTTCCAATTTCAAAATTATCTGATATTGTAGGCTTACCATCTTTTATCAAACCCATTTTTGCTGTAGTACCGCCCATGTCAAAAGATAATATGTTTTTTTCTTTAATTTGTTTTCCGTAATATATGGCAGATAAGACTCCTGCAGCTGGTCCAGACTCAACCAAGTTTATTGGATAATCAATTGCTGTCTGAATGTCAGTTATGCCTCCTGAAGATAACATTAAAGATAGTTCATTATTTAAATTTAACTTTTTTTGTTCTATTAATAGCTTCTTTAAGTATTTAGAAACCAGTGGTTGAACATAAGCGTTACACAAAGTTGTAGATATTCTTTCATATTCTCTTATTTCAGGGGAAACTTCGTTAGATACTGAAACTGAAACATTTTTTAATTTTTTCTTTAGTATTTCCTTTACTTTTTCTTCATGGCTATTATTTTTATATGAATGTAAGAAGCAAATCCCAACTGCTTCAATTCCAGATTTTATTATATTATCTACAATTTTATTTAATTGAGTTGTATTTAGTTTTTTGAAAACAGTTCCAGTTGCAGTAATCCTTTCATCAACTTCAAATCTATTATTCCTGCTTACTATTGGCTCAGGTAATTCAATTAATAAATCATAAATGTCATACCTCATCTCATTCCCTATTTCAATAATATCACTGAAACCAGAAGTACATATCAGTCCAGTTTTAGAGCCTTTTCTTTCAATAAATGCATTAGTTATTAGAGTGGTGGCATGCGTAGTATGTACTATTTTTTTAGGATCTATGTCGTACTTATCAATTAAGTGACTTATTCCGTCTATTACTGCATCTGAAGGTTCTTCAGGTGTTGTAAGTATTTTATGAGTGTGAATTTCACCAGATTTTTCATTTAATAAAATAAAATCCGTGAATGTTCCTCCAATGTCAAATCCTAGTTTATAGGTACCCATTTTTGATTTCAAATTAAATTATTAGAATTATATTACATATTCTATGTTTTGAAAAATATATACTGGTTTATTTCAAAATATCCTTTCTTGAAATCGTATTTAAAAATATTTTTTGTGCTGTATTCACTCAAATTTATAGCTGACATTACTAACCGTGTTTGACTGTATTGTTTTGGTAATAATAAATATGTTTTCTGTTTAGGCATATAATCAAATATTAATTCTAGCTTATTCCCTTTTTTCCTTATAGTAGCATTAATATTGTTATTATAAGAAGTGTATTTCCCAAGTATATTTTTTGTAATCTCACTAAATTCCAATTTATTTTGAAATGTCTTTTTATATACTAGATTACTTATCAAGACTTTAGAAACTTCTTCTGCAGAAATATCATCAGAGTTTGTTAAAACAATTGCACCAACCCCCTTTTTAGGTATTATTGAAACATTTGCTCGCCCCCCCATAATTCCTCCATTATGAAAGATCAAATTGTCTCCACAAAAGTTTTTGTTAATAAAAAACCCCAATCCTGAATATGTTTTATTTATACTCGTATTGTATTTTAGTATTTTTTGTGTTCTACACATTTTTTTAAAAGTAATATCTTTTATAATTTTATTCTTCGAATCTTTACTTAATAAGGATATTATTAGTTTTTTTAAATCTGTTAAATTACTAACAATTCCGCCAGCTTGCTGAAATTCTGAATTAAGGAGCGATCCAATGGTATTGATTTTACTACTAGCTACTATGTATGGTGTAGCTATATTTTTACTCGGTAAAGATGCGTTGCTAAAACAAGTAGAATTCATTCCTAAAGTTTTAAAGATATTCTTCTCTACATAAGATTCATATTCAATTTTGGAAATCTTCTCAATTATTATACCTAAAAGAATGTACCCTATATTTAAGTACCTGAAATTTTTACCAGGAGAATCTACTTTATTAATATTGATATTTTGTAATATGTCATAAATATTATTCTTGTTTATGTCCTTACCAATTAAGAAGTAGTTCGGATTATATCTACTTTCTGAAAATGCTAATGAACTTATTCCTGTTGTGTGCGACAATAAATGTTTTATTTTAATATTTGAATTCTTTAAAGTGTCGAATAGTTTTGTATTATTAAAATATTCATAAATATAGCTATCTAAAATATTAGGTTTATTTTCAATAAGTTTAAAAATAGATAATGCTGTGAATATTTTAGTTATACTCCCAATCCCATAGGAAGTTTCTATAGTCGCTTTTATCTTTCGCTCAATATTAGCTAAACCATATGATTTGATATAAATATCCTCTCCATCACGATTAAAAACTAAGCAATTTAAGGATGGAACCATACTACAGGTTCTTTGTATGTAGTCTTCGATTAGCATTGAACTAACTTACTAAAATTTTGTGGGCAGCATCTATTTGCTCCAATTCCTCCTTACTTAAAATGCAATTTATAGATTTAATATTCATTTCTAACTGTTTAACACTCCTCACACCACAAATTACAGAGGTAATGTTTCCAAAGCACAATAACCAGTTGATTGCTAATTCTGATAATGATATTTTCTTTATTTTAGTAATTACTTCCAATTCTTCTATATATTTAAAATATTTATCTGAAAACATATCTTTCATGTTATCTGACCATTCTCCGCGAGAGCCCACTGGTATAATGTCCTTTTTATATTTACCAGTTAAAAACCCGCTAGCTAAAGGGAAAAATGGAATGAAATCAATATTCAAGTATTTTAATAAGTCTTCCATTTCTGAGTATATATTTCTCTTAATCAAATTAAATTCTGATTGAAGTGCAATTATATCAATATCATACGTAGTTTTCGCTAAATTATATGTTAAAGCAGTCTGCCATTGATTAAAATTTGAAATCGCTAGATACCTTATTTTCCCCTGGTTTATTAAAATATTTATGTTTCTTAGTGTCTCACTAATTGGCGTTATCTCATCCCACTTATGAAGGTATAAAATATCGATGTAGTCTGTATTTAGCTTTTTTAAGCTATTTTCAACGTGATAGTTTACGTTCACTGCACTTAATCTTCCATGCCCTTTATCATCATCATTTGGCCATCCTACTTTCGTGGCAATGACAAAATCTTTTCTGTTATCTTTTAAATATTTTCCGATGCACTCTTCCGACCTTCCATTTGCGTAAACATTTGCTGTATCTAGGAAATTTACCCCATAGTTTTTACATGCAGTTAAGATATTATTTACTTCCTTTTGGTCCACGTTATGACCAAATCTATTTGTACCAATCCCAATTTCTGATACTGTCAATCCCGTATTATTAAATGTTCTATATCTCATTTTATATTCTCCTGAAACCATTTAGTATACTCACTAATCCTGATTGATTTGTTTTTGGGTGCCCCTAATCTATTTAAATCATGGTTCTCATTAAAAAATCTAATATATTTTGTTTTAACATTAAAATACTTAAGTGCAGAAAATAATTGATCACCTTGATCTACAGTACAACGTTGGTCTTGTGCTGAATGCACAACCATAGTTGGAATTTTAATATTTTTTATTTTTGATATTGGCGATCGGTTGAAATATGTGTTTATATTATCCCAAGGCATTACATTAGAGTGTTCCACTTTATCTAGAAGGTAGCCCATATCGCTTGTGCCAAAAAATGATGCTCTATTAAATACTGTTCGATCTACTACAGCCGCATTAAATATGTCCGGATGTTGGCAAATCATCCAACTAGTAATGTATCCACCATAACTGCCTCCCGCAGTAAAGAGATTGTCCCCATCATTATTACTCGATTTTAAATAATTATTTAAAAAAGATATATTATCAGAAACATCAAGATCTCCCCAGTGCCCCTTGATAGCCAGTGAAAATTCCTCTCCATGACCATAATTACCTCTAGCATTGCAGTTTATTACTGTAAACCCTTGCTTGCTATAATACTGATTTTCAAAAACAAATGTATTACTTCTCATCCCACCAGGACCACCACCATTGTACAAAATAATTGGCGTCGATTTTTTTTGTTTCCTGTCACCTTTATTAATCCAACCAACAATATCCACACCATCATTTTTAAACCAAAACTCTTCAGTTTCTTGTAGATCTAATTGGCTTATTAACTCATCATTTACACCTGTTAATTTTGTTCTTTTACCATTTTCAAAAATATATATATTTGCAGGATCATTACTTTTTGCTTCCAGAGTAATTATTTTTTCTTCATTTATATCAAAGCAATAGCCATAAATGACAGATTGACTCTCAAATATTTTTTCTATTTTTGCAGTATGAATATTTATTTTATTTAAATGTATATAACCATATTCATTTGACAAGGCATATATTTCTTCGCCATTACTACTCCACTCTACTTTATCGTTTCCCCCATAATATTTTAAATCATAGTTTCTAGAATAATCACCGAATGATATATCTATATCTTCGGTAATACATCTTTTTTGCTTATCCTTTATATTAATTAACCATACTCTTTGGAATCCATAATGACCATGAGCCTTATTATCATGTCCACAAACTGATAAATATTCATCTTTAGGCGAAAAACTTATGTCACTACCCCTAATATCTTCAAACTCAGCAATTTTGCTACTATCAGCACGATTTAAATCATCTATATAATATATTTCTTTTTTCCTTTCAAAGTCATTAGTGATGCTCTTATTTGTGATTAGAGCTATTTTACTTCCGTTATTAGACCATGCATATCCACTAACATCGTATTTTCCGTTTGTTATTTTTTTCAATACACATTTTTTTAAATCATAAATATATAAGTGCTGATAAGAATTGCCCGTAAAACCTAAAGAATCTGATTTCCAATTGAACCTTTCTAAAAACAAAACATCTTGTTTAAGTTCATTATCATTATTTAAATCATCATCATCGTATTTTAAAAATGAAATATAATCTCCACATCCAGATATTTTTATATCACTGATATTTTTGTCCTGCTCAAAAACAACCTTACTACTAGCGTTATATAAATCTAATAGTTTAATTGAATAATTATCACTGTCTTTATTTACATTTAAATAAATTAGTTCATTATTTTTATTCCATCGTGGGAAACAATTTTTACATCCATCGTTCAATTCTAGTATTGTTTTTTTACTATCAATCTCATATAAAACAATTTTTGATCTATAATTATTATCTATTTTTGATGCTATTGTCTCAGTATAAGCGATATATTTCCCGTCAACACTTATTCGCGGATCATCTATAATATTAAAGTTGTATAAATCTTCTATTTCCATAATAAGCACCTAAATTTCAATTTTGTATTTATTTATTTTATCAAAATCTAAATCTACTCCTAACCCTGGCCTTTCTGTTGGCAGTAACATATTATCTGTTTCAATAATATTATCTTTCAGTATCGTATCATCTAAATCTGTTGCTGGCGAAGGCCACCTCACAGACTTCATACTGCAGGCTAAATGTATTGCCGCCATAGCAATTAGATCATAGTATATTGCTATAGATAGCCCCAACCCAGCAGCATCAAAAATGGCCCCAATATTCATGACAGATGTTATTCCACCATGTTTTGAAATTTTCATTAATGCCAAGCTTGCAGCTTTTTCTTTTACAATCTCAATTGCGTCTTCAGGAGCATAAATAGCTTCATCAGCCATAATAGGTGTGTCTAATTTACTCGCTAAAACAGACATATCACACTTTCTGTGAACAGGCTGCTCTATAGCTCCTAGCTTCCCTAATTTTTCCATTTTTTTTAAAGTCGGTACTGCCTGATCAATGCAATAGCCAGTATTACCGTCTACTTGTATAACTGTTTTTTCACCTATGCTATCAATTACAGATTTATACCTGTCTAAATCTTCATCTGGGTCCATGCCTATTTTCATTTTTAAAACTTTATACTTTTTTTCTTTACACATATTTTTAGCGCATTTTGACATCTCTTCGGGACTACCGTGATGGACAAAACCCATTAATTCGATACCTCTATTTATTTTCCCGCCCAATAAATTGTACAACGGGGTGTTAAGAATTTTACCTTTAAGGTCCCATAAGGCCATGTCCACACCTGATATAGTAAAAGTATGACTGTGAAAAGGAAGATTCTTGTTGATAATATTTAAAATATTCGTATGCTCTAAAGGATCTAAACCTATAATATTTGGTTTAATATATTTTTCTATATTAATAAACATTGACTCGGCAGTTTCACCGTAAAAAGGGGCATCTACTGATCCTTGCCCATATCCTTCCAAACCAGAATCAGTTTTTATCACAGTTAGAACTGTGGTTGCACTCTCATTACTACCATAAGAAGTTTTTAATGTACTTGATCTTGGAATATCAATTACATAGCTCTGCAGATCTGTTATTTTCATTGCTCACCTTTTGGCTGGTTATAGTTTTTAATATATATATACTAGATATCATATATTATTACAAGCGCAAGTCTAACTTTTTTTCCTCACGCACAAAATATGCGGAAATTTTATTTGGATAATATATATTCCTATAATTACAACTATTTACCTTTATGGTTAATAGGCTTTCTTATAAATATTCTTAGATGGAGTGAAATTGTAATCACAGGCATTTTAATATTTGAGATTACAAGCTCTCCATTTCAGGTAACATTATTATTGATACTCAGATTCTTATCACTAATGTCATTCAGTGTGTTTTCAGGAATAATTGTTGATAAATATAATAAAAAGTATTGTTTATCAATTAGTTTATTTTTGATAGCAATAATATCAATATTGTTCTACTCATTCGCAAAACAAAATATAAATATTTACATACTTCATTTATACTCAGTTTTAAGTGGAGGGTTTTGGGCAATGGAAAGCACCGCCAGAAAAGCACTAATTATTGAGTCGATTAAAGAAGATTTTTATGCTAAATATATTTCATTAGACGCATTATCTTTACATATAACACGCTGTATTGGCCCTTTGTTATCTGGGTTTTTTTATAATTATATAACTATTTCATATTTATTTTTATTCTCTTTTAGTACTTACATTATTTGCTTTACATTATCTATATATATTGAAAATAACAAAAACCCTAGCTCCACAAGCATAATATCTATTTACGATTATAAATTAATTTATAAAAAGATTATTAACGAAAAATATCTAGTACTTATTTATCTAATAACAATTACTTTTAATATTTGGGCTTATGCGCATATATCGTTATTACCAGCGGTCGTTGATATTGACGATTTTTATGAGTCTAGCCACATTAGCTATCTTTTTGCTATTGAAGCATTAGGTTCATTGTTCAGTATCTTATTTATATATATTTTTGATAAGCAGAAACTATATAATGTGTATTATATTGCTGGCACAGTCATAACCTTATTATCTGCACTTATATTCTGTTTTAGTTTTAATATATATTTTACATTAATTATTTTATTTATTGGTGGCTTTGGTTCAGGGTTGTTTAGTGCCATGCAGCCAATTCTGGTTGCCTTATATTCACCACCCGATTATAAAGGAACTATGCTGGGCTGCTTAAATTTGTGTATTGGTTTCGCCACAATAGGTTATCTTAATGTGGGCTTATTAAGTACACATTATGGTGTAAAAGAAGCTATTTTAATTTCAGCTGCGGAAGGTTTATTTATTTTAATACTTAATTTATTTATATTTAATAAAATGAAAATTAATATATTGCCAAGAGGTAAAGAGTAACAATTCTAAGTAATAATATTTTACATATAGTTCTAAATAAAGCTTATATTTAATATCAATTAGCAGATTATTATATTTTAATGATACAGCTAATTATATGATGTTTTAGGAATTCTGTTAGTTTATTAATAATAGAAGAATCTCGAACATTATAACGTTTATCGAAATCTAAGAGCAGTAGAAATAGTAATATATTTTAATAATTTACTATTAGCACATTAAATCAAAATTTAATGTATAAATCTGTTAGTTTCCTACGAAATGGGGATGTTGTAATATGTGACTGATATTTCCTACATATGAATGGATAAGTATGATCGTCCCTCGGGAGTAAAATACTTGACTCCTGTTTTAAATGAAAAACATAGTGAAAATAAATAATATGGAGAATTTAGGAACACTATATAATACATATTCAATTGTTGGTTAT
>Ga0187833_10001345_pt1 | contig 28095 bp, 20 predicted proteins | sample ETNtaG_37_FD_167968 | JGI IMG/M metagenome (GOLD analysis project Ga0187833, IMG submission 167968) | Marine microbial and viral communities from oxygen minimum zone, Eastern Pacific Ocean - ETNP2014_SV_400_PacBio MetaG (Illumina Assembly) | ecosystem: Environmental > Aquatic > Marine > Hypoxic...
GCCCTGGTCCTCCCCGGTGGCGCGGGGACCGAGCTGGCGCGGGGCTACTATGTCTTCCGCAACGCCCCGAACGCGAAGACAGCGGCCCTTTCAACGGTCGTTCTCGACAGGATTCTCGGTCTTTTCGCCCTCGTGTTCCTCGGTGTTCTGGCTTTTCTCGGACTGCTCGCCGACGATGCTCCCCTCAATATCAATATCGCCCTCATGGGGGTGGCGACGATAGCGCTGTTCTTGGGGACCTGCCTGGGCTTTGGGCTCATCGGCTTCAGCCCCTCCCGGCGGCTTATCCTGTCGCTGGTGCCAAGGCGCTTCGCCGAGCCCGTCAACTCAATGGTCTACGCCTATCTGCATGGAAAGCGGGCGATTGCGTACGGCGTCATCTTATCGGTGGGAGCCCACCTCATGCTCATGGGATCGTTCATGATTGCCGGCTATATCCTCGGCACCCCCTTGGGATGGCGGGAAGTATTCTTGATTGTCCCTTTAGTGACGATCTCCAACATCATCCCCATATCACCGGCGGGGATCGGCATCGGCGAGGTGACGGCTTCCTTTTTGTTCGCCCAGTTCGACATTGCCAACGGTGCCGCGATTATGTTTGTCGTCAGAATGTGGATGATTCTTTCACAGTTGTTGGGTGGCTTGGTTTATCTGTTCTACCGGGATAGCCTTTCGGAATGAACTTCATCAAAACATGATAGCAAAGCACTGGAAAAATATTGGCTGAGATTCCTCGGATGAAGTGCTGTTTTTATTGCGAAAGAGCAAGCCTGTCTTTCGTCGGTATCGAGTCCCTGTTGGCGGTGCTGAGGACGCATGGCTATGAGGTCGATGTCGTCTTTGACAGAAATCCCTTCAAGGCATGGAAACTTTTGGAAGTGGAGATGGATTTCGACGACGAAATCGTCGGGGAAATCCTGAAGACGGATTGCCATGTAGCTTTCGCTTACATCAATACGGCCAATTTCCGCCGTATGAGCAATATCTTTTCCAAACTCAAAAAGGCCGCTTCTGAAATCATCTCCTGCGTCGGCGGTCCTCACGCCACCTATGCCCATGAGCATGCCGCCGGCAAGGACTGTTTCGATTACGTTTGCCGTGGCGAGGGCGAAATCGCCATTCTCGAGTTTCTGGGCTTGATCGAAGGACGGAGAGACACTCTTCCCTCGGGGATTTATCGGATGTGCGAAGGGAAGATCGAAGGCGCGGGGTTCGGCACCCTGGTCTCCGATCTCAACGCCCTGCCTTTTCCCGACAAGTCGGATTATTACGCACAGGTTCCCCAGATCAGAGACACATACATGATCATGAGCGGCAGGGGATGTTTTAACAGGTGCACCTTTTGCAACAGCACGACCATACGACAACATTACCGGGATGAAGGCTTCAATTTTTTACGTCGCCGCAGTGTAAACGACGTGATCGAGGAGCTGTCGCTGGCAAAGAAATCATATGCTCCAACATTCGTTTATTTTTGCGACGACACCTTCATTTACAACAAAAAATACATGAATGAATTTGCTGGGCGCTATGCCGAAGAGGTCGGCATTCCTTTCGGCTGCTCCTCCATTCCCAATTTCTTTGACGAGGAGATCATTGACAAACTGGTCCTGGCCGGGCTGTCCAACGTGGAGGTGGGGATTCAGACACTGAATGCGGAAACCCGGATGAACATCTTCGGTCGCCGGGAGAGCAACGATGATTTCAGGCGGTTCGTGCGAATGCTTCGGCACCGCGGCGTCTATGTCAACACTGACCACATCATCAATCCCTGGGATTCCAGAGAAAGCCTGAAAGAGCAAATCAAAATCTACAGCGAAATACGCCCAAGTTACATCAACGTATTTTACCTCCAATACTTCCCCGACACCAAGGTCATCGATTCCGCGCTCAAGCAAGGGCTTCTTACCCCCGACGCCGTGGACGCCGTCGGCGAAGGTTTGCTGGATTCGTATTTTTCGGGTGGTTCGGTCGGTGACGATGTATCCAGTTTCGACGACCTTTCCCTGTTTTTGTCGTTTACGCCATTCTTGCCTTCGGCTTTCGTGAAGTGGCTCCTCGACAGCCGTATGATTGTTTTGCTCAGGTACATACCCAAGGCCGTCGCCCTTCCGTTGCGGGCAATTAGCGCCGGGATGCGGAAAGCGGATTTCGTCGGACGTTCGCATTTGAAGGCCCTGTTTTATTCCTTCATCAAGCACCTCCCAAAGGCCGACCCCCGGCGGGTTGCCGACATCAAAGCGGTGGCGTGGCGCAAAACCGGCCAGTCGCTGCGGCCGGCCGTTCCATTGCGGGTTAAAAAAACCTGAATTGGGTCGGGCCGCCATCGGATCGGATGCCAGGTAAGGGTTGATCCCTCCATCGCTTCCTCATCGTCTTCATTTTCGGGGTCGTTTGGAACTACCGCTACGCCACGCATTTTTCCTTTTTCCCCGCCCCCTGGACACTGCTACCGGCCGGGCCTGTCCAAGATTTTGAGAACACGGTAGTCTCCCAGAACGATTTCCTCGGAAAAAAGATTATTGAAGCCCTCGTCGGGGTCGACCAGATCGTTCGGGATCACCACATAATCCGGTGGCGGCGTCAATTGCTTCGCCAAGATGGCGGCTTGTGGCCAGCGATTGTCATAAAAGGCTTTTTGGACATCCTTGAGCAATTCCTCCCGCCTGTTGTCTTCCTCCCATTTTGAAAGATTGAAAACATTGCCATAGATAATCGGCACGGGCATCGTTCTCCCGGATCGCGTCGCCAATCCACGCAACGAACGGAGTTCTCCCGGCGCTAACGAATTGTAATCCAACGGCAGGACGACCGTGTCGGGAGGGGTATTTTTCCGGAAATACCGGCTGACATCGAGCACTTTCGCCGCCGGGCTGTTTCCGATCACGCCGATCTCGGCCCAGGTTTTCCAGTGCTGACTCTTCGACCATATCGTGGAACCGAAGGCGATCACGATGGTCACCGCAAGCGCCTGGGCAAACATCCTGGCCGAACCGTGACACACGGCCTCATGCCGCTTGACTTTCAGGGATTTCAAAACAAGAACGGCGCCACAGGATAATAAGAAAAGCAGCCCCCATAACCCGTGATTGCCCGGTCCGATGATCAAAAGGACGCCGATCGAAACCATGGCGACCGCAACGCCCTTCGGGGTTTCATTGTTTTCCATCCAGTGAAAAAGCGAAATAAGGATAAGCAAGTAGGCGATGGTTTGCGGCCAACGAATGAATCGTCCCAAGGAAAACGGAATAATCTGGGGGATTTTCATCGCGTCGGGAGCAAAGGATAAATAGAGCCCGACCACCAAATACAGCAGGAACATCACCCCGAGCATAAGCCGCAAGGACTGTATGGCCGGATTGTCCGGATAGGGCGCCCGCCAAGCCACGAGACAAAGAACGAGGAACAAGGCGTTACGGTACAGCATTACCTCGATGCTGGGGTGGGAGCGAAAAGGATTCCCCGCGGAATCCTCCGCCGAGAACATGAGGTTCCAAATAGCGATTCGTTGGTCTTCCGGTATCGGAACGATGTAAGTAATACCGATGATAAAAAAGACCCCGGCAAGGAGGTAAAGGCCGATGATGAAGGACTTTTCGCGCTTGTTGCCGTGGAACAAGAGCACGGCCAGGCCCGCCGCGATGGGGTAGGCGATGGCTTTCATGGAGACGGTCGTCGACACCGCCGCGAATGACAGAAAAGCCCATAGGCTTTTACGGGACACCGTTAAATAAATCAGCCAGACGATCAAACAGACCGATATGGCCGTCGCGTTAAGGCTCTGCTGATGGGCAAAGGTGACTTTGTTATCGAAAAACTGATGGTCGCGCATGAAGACCAGCTGGATGGCCAGTCTGGATGCGACATCCGTGAGGCCAGCCAGCTTGACGATCCTATCGACGCCGATGAGGGTCGCCAGGACCAGCCCAAGGTAGAAAAAGGCGGTGAAACGATCGTCCAGCCAGATCTCCCCCATCGCCTTGACCAGCAGATAAAAGCTTGAAAGCTGAAAGGGTTTTTCGAGGATCGACCTTTCGGACCCTATGGCCGGATCGCCGGGAAAGGCCTCCGGATGGATAGCCTGAAAGATATTGCCGGCATATTCCGAATCCCACTCGACGCCAGGAAAATACTTCAGCGTCATCAGCAATGAAAACAGCAACAACCCCGCCAGCACCCATGCCTCGCGCCTCCTCGCCGGATTGTGTTTCGAAAGCCCCATCTCCCTTCCAAATCCTTGTTGCAGGCATTTCATGTCAGATACCACTTCGTGTCCGCGAAGTCCAAGGGACAGTATCCATAACCTCCATTTGGCGGGGAATCGCATGAAACGCCGGACGAATCCCCAGGTATCCCTATCGACTAGGCGGTTTATGGGAAGGCGCTGTAAGAGCGGTCGGCTAACACCTTGCCGTGGAGGTATTCCGACAGCAAGTCAGCCTCTTTGGCCGAATAGTGGATGTTGGTTTCGAACAGTTCGCCGGAACCGCCGGGATTGGCGTCAACGGCTAGTGGCCCGCGTCGATCACCCTGACACCCAGGCCGAGCCGGGCGACAAAGATGCATGGACGGTCACGGCCATCGGTAGGGCGGCTTGAAATTTTACGGACAGGCACTGTAGGTGGGGTTCCTGAACACCCGCTCGAAAAGGTATTCGGCCAGCACGTCGGCCCCTTTGGCCGAATAGTGGATGTTGGTTTCGAACAATTCGCCGGGACCGCCGGGATTGGCGTCAACGGCTAGCGCCGCGTCGACCACCCTGACGCCCGGGCCGCAGGCCGTCTCGGCGCCTTTCCGTGAATAATCGGTAATGAACTTGTATTCGCGGCTGGCCTGGATGACGAAAACGGGTTCGGCGCCATTGCTTCTGGCCAAGGCGATAAACCGCTTCAGCACCTCGATGTAGTTTTTCAGGATCGAGGGATCGACCGTATCTCTTGCGCCGATTCCGTCCTCCCCGCCGCCCGCGAACAGACGTGCCAAGCCCAATGACGCCATGACTTTTCGCAAGGCCTTGAACGTCAGGCTGTTCAAATGCAGCCAGGAACTTTGGGGATAATTCACCGCGGCGGCGCTGTAATGGCCCGCCGTGACCAGGTCATGGATGTTCCTGCCCTCTTTTTTCAAGAAGATGGTGTTGGATTCCTCGTTTATGCCCGAATAGATGAGCACCATGTCGGGCTTAAGGACGGGCAGATCGCGCCTTATCCGCTCTAGGAGATGGCCAAGGGACCAGATCACCACCCCGCCGTTGAGAACCTGATGGGCCGGGTTGCCCAACCCCTCGCGCAGCCGCCGTTCGAGTTTATAGGGCCAGGTTTCCTCGGTTCTCAGGTTGTACGAAAAAATGGTCGAGCCGCCGTAAGCGATGACCCTTAGCGCGCCTTCGGGTCTGGGTTCGATCACGTTCTCGACGTTGCGAAAAGCGTAATCGTTCAACGCCGTTAGGTGATTGTAAGTGTTCGGCGCCGGAAAGTGGCCGAGGACGGGATCGCTCTTATAAATGCCATAGGATTTTCCCGGATGGCCGTAGAGGAAGAATACCACCGCCCTTCCGGAGATCTCGGCCAGCACCAGCAGCAGAATCGGCAGCAGACAGAGAACGGCGGCGAACAGGAGCTTTTTTTTACCGCTTATCTCGATATTCTCTGTCATGGGAAAGGCTGGATTGGGTGGCTCGGGGGCAACCGCACGGCATACTATGCCAAGGCCACTCGCTTCCACAAGGCGCCGAGGCTTTTGGTTTACTTGCCCCGGCAACGGTGCCAGCCCGGATTTCCAGCCGCCTCGGCGCGCCCTGGCTTGGTTTTTGAATTTTCGGAACATTTTCGTTCCCTGGCCATACGCTCCTTAATTGGCGGCGATCCGAAAAAGTCCTGAAAATCCCATTCCCTTCGCCATCATCGCGCCCATCGGCGGGAAATCCGGGCCAGTACCGGCGCGAAGGCTAATCTTCATGATGGAATCATGAGCTTCCCGACGGAACTCTGGATTTTTTTGAGAGCAGGTAAAAAATTCTGGCTGTTGCCGATCTTCGTCAAGATGGGACTGTTCGGCGGCTTGGCGGTGCCCGGCCAGGGTTCGGCGGTGGCACCGTTCATCTACACCATCTTCCGATCGATCCGGCGGCGTGCGCGTCCACGGCGTTTCCGCCTTCTATCACGACAGCGCCGCCACGTTGATCGAGGACGGACGCATCGGCACCGTCTCCGTCTACGCGCTGGCCGCCATCATCAAGAAACGCCTCCATCTGGAAGCCAGCCTCTACACAATACCTACAGATTTCGAGCATCACCGCTTCGGAAAAGGTCGCTTTGTCAGGCGCTTACTGAATCCGGATGGTTCCGTGGCGGATTGATGGCCAATCAGCCTTCTTTATCTTGGAGCATTGACCGAACGTTCCTAACAGCCGCATTCGCAAGATCCATATCACCACTTTCTTCCAGGAATTCTTTGCCGACGTTTTTCTTTAAAAATTCTTCCTTTTTTTGATCGCTAAGCGCCAGAGGAACTTTGATACTATATCCTCCAGTGGTATCTAAAGAAAACTCTGTCAAACTGGTTTTCACTCCAACTATATCTTTATAAAAAAACTCTTTTGTTAATATATTATGAGATTCTCCCGTCTCGATCGCATATGTCGTTTGGGCTGACATAATCCGATTATCCCCATACAAAATAACCAAAATAGCCCGCTGATTACCGCGGTAACGGTCATCATCAGCGCCTTTTCTACTCCTGTAGGGACAGAATTTATCGTAGGTGTGGATGTCGGGTCCCCAGACAACATCCGTTTCCCTCGTTAAATCATCCTCGCCAAAGCTCGAAGCCATCAATGCTTCAGCTTCTAGTTCATCCGCGACCCTGGCGTATTCAGCTTCCATTTCTTGATCCCTTGGACATTCTTTATTTATCTTCTTTTTGCTAATAATTGCCCAAACGATGAGCATTATCCCAAAAGTACCCCATACCGTCAAAATACCAAAAAACCACCACCACTTATAGCTTCTGATTCTTGACGGGTAGTCAAAATATAATTTTGCCCTGGACCTTGATAGTGGTTCAATTCCAGTCCATACCTCATTCATTGGAGCCTCCATTAGTTTTTTTAATAATTACAAAATACTTTAAATTAATCTACATACCAAAATTACACCGTTATTTAAATAGGTTCGCCTCGGCGGCCGCCTGAAACCGGATTTTGGTGATTTGGCCCTGTTCAAAAGCCCATTCGGGCAATTTTGTCATCATCCGGACACACCTCTCCTTTCGTCATTTCCGTCGCCGCCCGCCGTTCACGCCGGTGGCGGTAGCCGCAATTCATCGATCCGCCGCGGAATTTCCCGAAGCAGTTTTCTCGGCACCGTAACCCAGGCCAGCTGGAACGTTACTTACCGCCGGTGACCGACCACCTTCGCGGCGATCTTAACCAGCTTCTTCCATGGCGTGGCTAGCGACCCATGTTCCGCTTCCCTCGGCAGATCCGGGGTCCGGTTTTGGCTAAAAGCCGTTGTCGGAACCGATGACGCCGGCCACCGCCTTGGAACGGCAAGCCGATATGTCAAGTGCAAGATATTGCCTCGCCGCGCATTTGAAAATCATGTGGATCTCCAGGATCGCTTGTCCGGCGCAATCCACCCCGATTCCACTTGCCGCGCCGAAGAGCCTAAAAAAGAAAGCGTTAAACCGCAAGTGCGCAGAAACGAACCGTTTTCCGCGCGCTGGACCTCCAAAAGGCATGTTCCGGAGGGGGGGGCGTACAGGCGTTTTGAGAGATCGCGCCCTTCTCGCGCCGGTCCTCAGGGCAGGAACTGTTCCCTGATGATCCGTTCTTCCAGGTTGTGTTCCGGGTCGAACAGCAGGGTCGGCGTGATGCCGCGGTCCTCGCGCACCACCACCTGCTTGACATCCCGCACCTCGGTGAAATCGGCGACGGCGCTGACCGTGCGGGTTCGGGGGTCTAGGATATCGAAGGTCACGACGGTGGCGTTCGGCAACAGCGCGCCCCGCCACTGGCGCGGACGAAAGGCGCTGATCGGCGTCAGCGCCAACAGGTTCGCGCCCAAGGGAACGATAGGTCCCTGGACCGACAGGTTATAGGCGGTGCTGCCCGCCGGCGTCGAAACCAGAACCCCGTCACAGACCATTTCCCCCAGCCGTTCGATGCCATCGATGCGAATGCTGATCTTGGCGGCAAGGTGGGTTTCGCGCAAAAGATAAATATCATTGACGGCCAGCGCCTGGTGCTTCCCGCCGTGAATGTCGAGAGCCGTCATCCGCAAGGGATAGAGGTTGATAGGCTGGGCTTTCGACAGGCGTTGCAGCAAGTTTTCTTCGTTGTAAACGTTCATGAGAAAGCCGACGGAACCGCGGTTAAGGCCGTAAATGGGGGTTCCCCGCTTCATGAATGCATGCAGGGTTTGCAACATGAAACCGTCGCCGCCAAGAGCGATGATGATGTCGGCCTTTTCCGTCGGCACATGGTCGTAGCGGTCGCGCAAACGCTGGTGGGCGAGCCGCGCCTCCTTCGAGTCGGCGGCGGTGAAGGCGATGCTTTTGAACTCCATGGTCACTCAAGGCCCATTGCAACTCCGCCACGGCCAGCCAAGTCGGTTTGCGCTACCTTTATAACTAAAGCAGATGTTCCCTGAGCCTGGGCATGATTTCAACGAAGTTGCAAGGCAAGTTGCGGCTGTCCAGCTGATGGACGAGGATTTCGTCCCAGGCGTCCTTGCATGCCCCCGTCGAGCCAGGTATGGCGAACAGATAGGTGCCGTCGGCGACTCCCGCCGTCGCCCGCGATTGGATGGAAGAGGTGGCGATTTTGCGGAAACTGAGCATGCGGAAAAGCTCGCCGAAGCCGGGGATTTCCTTGTCATACACTTCCTGGAAGGCTTCCGGGGTGATGTCGCGGCCCGTCAGCCCGGTGCCGCCGGTGGCGATCACGGCGTCGATGCCCGGATCGGCGATCCAGGCCCTCAGCTTAGCGACGATGAGATCTTTTTCGTCGGCGACGATGTCGCGAGCGGCGAGACGGTGGCCGGCTTTTTCTATGCGCGCGGCCAAGGTATCGCCGGAAGTGTCATTCTCGAACGTTCGGGTATCGGAAATAGTCAGAACGGCGATGTTAACCGGCAGGAAATCCCGCTCACCTTCGATTTTTGCCACTTTCCGCCACCCTGAGAGACTCTTGATCAAGGGCTATATAAACCGGCCATTCGCCGGCCGCAATAGCGTCCAAGGATGGGACTTCCTGATCCAGGCGGTCGCGGTAAATCCAAAGGTTGGCGAACACCCGCTCGATGAAGATGCGGGTTTCCCGCGAGGGGATGCTCTCGATGAACAGCAGCGGATCGTTCATGTGATTGATCTCGCGCCGCCATTTGTTCAGGTTCCCCGGACCGCCGTTCCAGGCGACGGCGAGAAGGAAGAGACCGCCATTGATTTTGGTATCGCCAAGCAAAATTTCGATATACTTCTGCCCCAATTCCAGATTGACCTCGGGCTTGAACAAAGCCCGTTTCTTGCTTCCGCGGAAACGCCTGTCGCGAGCGACGAAGCCGGCGGTCCGGGGCATCAGTTGCATCAGTCCCCGGGCGCCGGCCCCGCTCTTGGCCATGGGATTGAAGACGGATTCCTGGCGGATCACCGCGTAGATAAGCGCCCTGTCGACACTAAAGCCGTTGGCCGGAACCCAGCTTGGCAGCGGATAGGCGGCGGCGGCGTAACCGCCGCCGCTGGGAAACAATATTTCATTCAAGCGGACGGCCAGGGCCGGCATGTTGGCGCGGCTGGCCAGGGCCAAAATCCCCAATAGATTTTGCGGCTTGATCTTGGCGGCCAAGCCGCGCAGGTCGCGCTCGGCGCGGCGCGTCTCGCCCACTTGGATCAAGGCCAGCGTCCGGCGGCCGGCTGGCGCCGCCGCCAAATCCCGCAAGGTTTCCTTCTTCAAGGGCGGCGAGGTCCACTTGAAAGTCACGGGCAATCCCAGAATTCGCCGAGAGAGCAAGCCGTAAAAGGTCCGTGGATAGGCTGCCGCCACGTCCAGCCAACGGTTGACCATTTCGGGATTGCGGTCGTGCAAATGGGATCTAGCCGCCCAAAAGGCCGCCGCCGAAGTGATCCACGTCGATTTGCCGGGGATGGCGGTCATGGTCTCGAAATGGCCGGCGGCTTCGTCAAATCGTTTCAGCCGCCAAGCCGCCAAGCCCGCCGTCCAGTGGGCGATGGGCAAGAAATAACCCGAACGCCGGGCCGCTTTCGCGGCCCATTGCAGCGCCCATTCGTCCCTTCCGGCGGCGAAGTAAGCGGCGCCGAGGCGGGCGCGGGCTTCATCGAATTCCACTTGGCTGAACAGCCGCTCGACTTCGTCGCCGCGAAGCAGTCTCTTCACCGCTTTGGTCCAGCCATTGCGCAGCCACCAGCTTATTTTCCGCTTATGGGCCTTGACCTTTTGGCGTTGCTGGCGACTCAACCGCTTTGCCGGCGGCCGACGGGGTGGAACGGCCACGTCATGGCTGCTGCCGGATATATATTTACGCACCGGACGCTTTGGCGCGCGCCAGTCTTTCGGCTTTCTCCTCAGCGCCAGCTTGTAAAGGCGACGGGCATCCGGGTGGTCGGTGTATTTCGCCAACCACTTTTTCAGTTCCTTGTATTTCGAGCGGTACTTAGTGGGATGCAGGTAGCGCTGAGCCAGGACGTGACCGACAAGCAGGCGGTCCTTCAGGCTTTTGATCAGGCGGTCGGCGGTCTTCCACTCGCCGTTTTTCTGAATGTCGAAAATCCGCCGATAGAGGGCGGCGTCCTCCTGGGAAATGATCTCGGGCAAAACTTCCCGTTCTTTGGGATCGAGGTCATTGGGCTCCAGGGACACCGTCTCGAAAAAAACCGTATCGGCATCGGAAGCCCAGGCGAAACCGGAAAGACCCCCTCCCCCCAAAATGACGCCGGCAAAAACCAAAAAATAAAAAAACGAACGAAAAAACATAGGTCCTGAAAATTAAAAATCGCTCCCAAACATGGCGCCCGTGGGCCCGATAAAACAAACGTCGACGCACGGGCAGCCGATGATGGACAGCAATCTCCCACATTTGGTGGACAATATCAACTCTTCTCCCAAATATTGTGAAACAGCCTCTGTCGATCATTACAGGGTGGCGTTATGGTCATTCTTGCAGGGAAATGAGTTTGCGTTTGATTTCGAGAAGATCGCGCCATGCTTCGCGTTTTTTCGCCGGAGTCCGCAGCAGATAAGCGGGATGGAAAATGGCTGCCGCATGCACCGGGCGCGGCAGGCGTGGCGTCGAATAAGTAAACCAGCGGCCACGAAGTTTTCCGATGCTTTCGTTTTGCGCCAGCAGCGTCTTCGCCGCCGCGCCGCCCAACGGAACCAGGATATGCGGATCGATCAATTCCAAAAGGCGTTCGACAAAGGGTGTGCAGATGGTCATTTCCGTGGTCGTCGGATTGCGGTTCCCCGGCGGCCGCCAGAACACGGTGTTGGAGATGAACACCTTCGTCCGGTCAAGCTCGATGGAAGCCAGCATGCGGTCAAGCAGCCGGCCGCTCGGACCGACGAAGGGCCGGCCCTGGCGATCTTCCTCGGCGCCGGGCGCTTCGCCGATGAAAACGATCCGTGCTTCCGGGTTGCCGTCCCCAAAGACCAGATTGGTGGCCGTTTTTTTCAGGGCGCAGCCGTCGAACGCGGACAGGGCCTCGTGCAGTTCGCTCACCGTGGCGGCTTCAGCCGCCAGGGCGCAGGCGCTTCGCAAGGCCGTGTCCGGCGTGTCCGGCCGGCGCCCGTTAGCCGGCTTCCGAGCCGATGCAACCGCCGCCGGTGGAAAGTCGCCGGAACCCTGCCGGCGAGACGCGGCCGGGGTTTCGCCAGCCATGTAACGGTTCACCGGTTCATCGCCGATGGTCTCGTCGACGCCGGCCTCCAGGTACCATTGAAAAAGCTTGCGGGGTGAAAGAGACGGGGCCATCGACCAACACTACCATCGCCAAATCCGTGAAGCATCCCTTTCCTTGGACATTCGGCCGCCGTTGCCATTTCTCCTATGTTATAACGCAACCGGCGCCCTTGGGCGCCCATGCCTTGGGACAATCATATCCCCGGAGAACCGATGCAACGGGACTCGATGCGATTCGACGTGGCCATTGTCGGCGCCGGTCCGGCCGGATTGGCGGCGGCGATTCGCCTGCGGAACTTAAGCGCCGAACGGGAAGTCTCCGTTTGCGTCATCGAGAAAGGCGCCGAGGTGGGCGCTCACATCCTTTCCGGCGCCGTTATCGAGACAAAAGCGCTGGATGAATTGATCCCCGACTGGAAAAACAAAGGCGCGCCGTTGCTGACCCCGGCGGTCGAGGACCGCTTTCTCTTTCTCACCAAAAACCGGGCCTTCCGCCTGCCCATTCCACCGCAGATGAACAACCGCGGCAACTACGTCGTCAGCTTGGGGAATCTTTGCCGCTGGCTGGCCCGGGAGGCCGAGGGTCTGGGCGTGGAAATCTTTCCCGGCTTCGCCGCCCGGGAAGTCCTTTACAACGGCGACGGCGGCGTCAAGGGGGTCGCCACCGGCGACATGGGACGGGGCAAGGACGGCAAACCCGGGCCGAATTTCCAACCCGGCGTCGAGGTGCACGCCAAATACACCTTTTTCGCCGAGGGCTGCCGGGGGTCCCTGACCAAAACCTTGCTCGGCCGCTTTCATTTAGGGCAAGGCGCCGATCCCCAGACTTATGGGCTCGGCATCAAGGAGCTGTGGGAAGTCGATCCCGCCAAGCATTTCCCTGGGCGGGTCGTGCATACCGTCGGTTGGCCGTTGGACGGCCGCACCTATGGGGGATCTTTTCTGTATCACCTGGAGGCGGACCAGGTCGCCGTCGGATTCGTCGTCGGCCTGGATTACCGAAACCCTCGCCTGAGCCCCTTCGACGAGATGCAGCGGTTCAAGACGCATCCCGCCATCCGTCCGCTTTTCGAGGGCGGGCGGCGCATCGCTTACGGGGCGCGGGCGCTCAACGAGGGCGGCTTTCAGTCGATCCCCCGAGCGGTCTTTCCCGGCGGCGCCTTGATCGGTTGCTCGGCCGGCTTTCTCAACGTGCCCAAGATCAAGGGAACGCACACCGCCATGATGTCGGGCATGCTGGCGGCAGAAGCCGCCTTTAACGCGCTGGCCGAGGAAACGCCGGCACCGGAACTTTCCGCCTATCCCGAGGCGTTGAAAAAATCCTGGCTTTGGGACGAGCTATACCGGGCCCGAAATATCCGTCCGGCTTTCCGCTGGGGACTCATCCGCGGAGTGACCTATTCAGCGCTCGACACCTATCTTTTCGGCGGCCGGGCGCCGTGGACGCTGCATCACCACGAGGATCACAAGGCGCTTGCGGAAGCCGCCGCCGGCCCGAAAACCGACTACCCCAAAGCGGACGGTGAAATCACTTTCGACAAGCTTTCCTCCGTTTACATTTCCAACACCAACCACGAAGAAAACCAGCCTTGTCACCTGACCCTCAGGGACCAAGACGTTCCGGTGACGGTGAATCTGGCCCTTTACGACGGTCCGGAACAACGCTATTGCCCCGCCGGTGTTTACGAATTCGTCGAGGAGGACGGAAAGGCGCGTCTGCGGATCAACGCTCAAAACTGTATCCACTGCAAGACCTGCGACATCAAGGATCCGTCCCAGAACATCGATTGGGTGACGCCGGAGGGCGGCGGCGGACCGAATTATCCAAACATGTGAGAGTGAAGCCTTAACTGCCCCATATGCATGTTGGACAGCGTCGGTTAAACTTAATGGACAATTCGATGAATAGAGAACGACAGGGTTCTGGGATCAGGCAATGATCGGGCCGAGAAGATTCTTTTTCCGGTTGACGATGACCGCGAACATGCACCGCCTCGCCGCCGTCCTGCTGGTGTTATTGCTGCCGGTGGCTTGCGCTTCCGGTGACAGCAAAGTCATCGTAACAGGCCAATCCGTCACCCTTGGCGATTCGTTGGCCGGCAATTATTTGGCTGGCCGTTTCGCCCAGTCCCAGCGCGATATGTCGAAGGCCGCCGACTTCCTCAACGCGGCTCTCGACATGGCCCCCCGTAACCCAGGGCTGTTGAGCCGAACCTTCATGCTGATGGTTGCCGAAGACCGCATGAAAGAGGCCACGGAACTGGCCCGCCGCATCATCGACGCCAACGTCCAGACCCCTTTCGCCAATCTCACGCTGGTGCTTCACCACATCCTCTCGAACCGCCTCGATGAAGCCGAGGAACACCTCTCGAAGCTGGCCGCCGACGGTGTCGACGCTCTGCTGTCACCGTTGGTGCTTGCCTGGGTGCGGGTCGGACAAGGCAAGGGAATCGATGAATCCCTGAACGCCCTCGAACCCCTTGCCCGGAAAGACGGCTCCAAGGCCCTGCACGACTTTCATGCCGGCCTGATCAACGAGTTGGCGGGCCGCTACGAGGAGGCCGAGAAAAATTATCTCGCCGCCGTCGAAGGCCAGGGCGGCCTGTCGTTGCGCCTCGTGGAAATTTTGGGCGCTTTCCACGAACGCTCTGGCAAGGCCGGGAAAGCGAAGGTCCTATACCAAAAATACATGCAACAGAATCCGCAATCGCATCTTCTTGAACAGGCCTTGGCTAGGCTGCAAGGCGGCGACGTTCCCGCCTTGCAAGTGGGCACAACCATCGACGGCGTTGCCGAGGGACTGTTCGGCATAGCCAGTTCGCTAAGACAACAAAACGCCCGCGTGACGGCATTGGTGGTTGGCCGCCTGGCGCTTCATATTAAACCCGATTTTCCGATAATGCAGATATTGCTGGCCGACATTCTCGAATCCCAGAATCGCTTGCAAAGCGCCAACGAGGTCTACGCCTCCATCAAAGGCAACTCGCCTTATACATGGTCGGCCCGCCTGCGCCTGGCCACCAACCTGGACAGAATGGAACGAACCGACGATGCGGTGAAACAACTGCGCGCCATGGCCGCCGACGCCGCCCGCGCGGAACCCCTGATCACTCTTGGTGACATTCTGCGCCGGCATGAACGCTTCGAGGAAGCGGTTGGCGCGTACGACCAGGCCTTTGACCGGATTGAAAAATTGGAGCGCCAACACTGGTCATTGCTTTACGCCCGCGGCATCGCCCTCGAACAATCCAAAATGTGGACACGGGCGGAGACCGATTTTTTGAAGGCGCTGGAGTTTGAGCCCGACCAGCCCTACGTTTTGAATTACCTCGGCTATTCCTGGGTCGACCAAGGCGTCAACCTCGACCGCGCCCGCGAGATGATCAAAAAGGCGGTGGCGTTGCGCCCAAACGACGGCTACATCATCGATAGCTTGGGGTGGGTGCTTTACCGGCTGGGCGAATACGAAGATTCCGTACGCGAATTGGAGCGGGCGGTGGAGCTGCGCCCCGAGGATCCCATCATCAACGATCACCTGGGCGACGCCTATTGGCGGGTTGGCCGCGGCGACGAGGCCAGTTTCCAGTGGCGCCGGGCGCTTGGCCTTGACCCGAATCCCGACCTCGCCGCCACCCTGCGCGAAAAAATCGAACACGGTTTGACCATCGAATCCAAAGATGGCGACGATGGCTGATCGGACCGTTTCGACGATTGCGCCGGCCAAGATCAACCTCTATCTGCACGTGGTGGGCGAACGTTCCGACGGTTATCATTTCCTCGACAGCCTCGTCGCTTTCGCCGGCATACAGGACCTCGTCAGCGCCGCGCCGGCTAAAAACTTGTGTCTTGCCATCGACGGTCCCTTCAGCGCCGGTCTGCCCGAGGCAAACGACAATCTGGTCCTCAGGGCGGCCCGCGAGCTGACCGAAACATGGGACGTCGGGAAAGGCGCGGCGATCCGCCTTACCAAACGGCTGCCGGTGGCGGCGGGCATGGGGGGAGGGTCGGCCGACGCCGCCGCCGCGCTGAAAATTCTCTCGCAACTGTGGAATCTGAATCCGGCCAATGACGCCCTCATGGACTTGGCGCTGCGCCTGGGCGCCGACGTGCCCGTTTGCCTCAACGGCCAAGCCGCCTTCGTCGGTGGCATCGGCGAGGAAATCACCGCCGCCCCGCCCCTGCCCCCGGCATGGCTGGTATTGGTCAATCCCGGCGTGGCGTTGTCGACGGCCGAGGTGTTCAGCCGTTGCAACGGAGACTTCTCAAGGCAGGCCCGGTTCACGGACGCCGTCGCCACCGCCGAGGAACTGGCGGCGGTGCTGCAAACAAGCGGCAACGACTTGACGGAAGCGGCGACGGCCCTGGAACCCGTCATCGGCGACGTGTTGGCGGCCTTGAAGGCTTCCCAAGGCGTCCTCTTGGCCCGGATGACGGGCAGCGGGTCCACCTGTTTCGGCCTGTTCGCCGATCCCGCCGCCGCCAAGCAAGCGGCCACGGCATTGACGCAAAATCATTCCAAATGGTGGGTAAAAGCGGCATCCTTGGTCAGCGACACAACCCGCCCGTCAAGCTGACGGCGGCCGGACAGAGGCAAAATCAACCCATGAACTCAGGTATGGAACGAGAGTTGTGGAACGACAGGGAAACGGCCGTTGAACTTCATCGGGCCGGCCGGCTGGCCGAAGCCGAATTCATTTACAGGCAAATCCTCAACGTCCGCCCGGACAACGCCGATGTCCTTCATCTCCTCGGCTTGGCCGCCTATCAATCCAACCGCCTCGAACAGGCCATCGGGTTGATCTCCAAAGCCCTCGAACTGGAACCCGACAACGCAAAATTCTTGACAAACATGGGCAGCGTTCATTTGGCCCAGGCCCGCGTTGACAAGGCGATCGGATGCTATACCCGCGCCTTGGAAATCGATCCCAAGTATGCCGATGCCCACTACAACCTTGGCAACGCGCTGAAGGATCAGGGCAAGCTGGACGAGGCGATCGCCTGCTACCGGCGCACCTTGGAAATCGATTGCCGGTCCATCGACGCGCTCTACAACCTAGGCTTGGCTTTGTCCAAACAGGCCGTGCTCGACGAGGCGATCGCCTGCTACCGGCGCGCCTTGGACATCGACCCTCATTTCATGGACGCGTTGAACAACCTTGGCGTTGCCTTGAAGAGCCAAGGCAAGCTGGACGAGGCGATTGGCTGCTACCAGCAAGCCCTCCTGGCCAACCCGCGATCGGCGGTGGTCAAGACCAACCTGGGCAACGCGTTTTCCCATCTGGGCCGGCGGGACGAAGCGATCGCCTGCTACCGGCGCGCCCTGGAGATCGATCCCGGCTTCGCGGAAGGCCACTTCAACCTTGCCAGCGCGCTGAATCAACAAGGAAAACTGGCCGAGGCGATCGGTCATTGCCGGCGCGCCTTGGAACTCAACCCCGACTACGGAACCGCCGCCGCCTCCCTTCTCCATTTCCTGCAACAAGCCTGCGCGTGGGACGATTTCAAGGAACTGGAAGCAAAGGTCGACGCCTGGACCGAGGCGGCGATCGAAGGCGGCGAGAAAAGCGTGGAAAATCCCTACTTCCTGGCGACGCGGTGCACCGACCCGGCAAGGAACTTCAAGGTGTGCAGGTCATGGGGCGCCGATATCGACAAACGCACGGCAAGATTGAATTTGCGTTTCGACCTGGAGCGCAACCGCGGGCCGAATACAAAAATCACACTTGGATACCTGTCGAGCGATTTTCGCAACCATCCCGTCGCCCACCTGGTCGCCGGCCTTTTCGAATGCCACGACAGGAATGCCTTCCGCGTGATCGCCTATTCCCACGGGCACGATGACGGCAGCTCCTACCGGAAAAGAATCGAGCGGGATTGTGACGCCTTCGTCGACATCCGCCAGCTCGACGACGCCCAGGCGGCGCAACGCATTTTCGAGGACCAGGTCGACATCCTGGTCGATCTGAACGGTCATACGTCGGGAAACAGGCTGCAAATCCCGGCCCTGCGCCCGGCCCCCCTGCGGATCGCCTATCTGGGTTTCGCCGGCAGCAACGGCACCGATTTCTTCGACTACATCATTACCGACCGCACCGTTACGCCGCCGGAGCACGCCGAATTCTACAGCGAAACCTTCATCTACATGCCGCATTGCTATTTGGTCCATGACCGGCGGGAGATTTCCTCAAAGGCCATCACAAGGGCGGATGAAGGATTGCCGGAAGACGCCTTCGTCTTCTGTTCCCTCAACCATGCCTACAAGATCGAGCCCGAGGCCTTCGCCGTTTGGATGAACTTGCTCAATGCAGTGCCCGTCAGCATCTTGTGGTTGCTGGAAAGCAACCCCTTGGCGACAGCCAATCTGATCGAGGCGGCGGTGGCGAAAGGCGTCAACGCCGAGAGACTCGTATTCGCGGCCAAACGCAAAAAGGACGAGCACCTGGCTCGTCTCGGGCTCGCCGATCTGGCCTTGGATACGCTCGTATTCAACGGCGGCGCCACCACCAGCGACGCCCTATGGGCGGGGGTTCCCGTCGTTGCCATGTTGGGAGGTCATTCGCCGTCGAGAGGATCGGCCGGCAAGCTCAAGGCGATCGGACTTGCGGAACTGATTGCCGAGAACATCGAGGAATACCAAGCCCTGGCCTTGCGCCTGGCGGGGGATGCCGGCCGCCTAGGGGCGTTGAAAGACAAGCTTGCCGAGAACCGCCTGAGCGAACCCCTGTTCGACACGCCCCGTTTCGTGACAAACATGGAAAAAGCCTACCAACGAATTTGGCGCATCCACCAGCAAGGCGAAGCGCCCCGCCAAATCGAGGTGACCGAGGATTAGGGCTTGTCTATGTTGATAAGCATCGGCACCGGGCCGGTGCCGACCAATCTTGAAATGCTCTAAGGCGCCATGCCGACGGCGGTTGCGGGGTATGTCGTTTCGGCTTATGTTGCCCGCCTTCCCGGCCGCCGATGGGGCGTAGCCAAGTGGTAAGGCAACGGGTTTTGGTCCCGTGACCGCAGGTTCGAATCCTGCCGCCCCAGCCAGACACAAGCCCCTCGCGGCAAGCGGCGGCGGACGATACCGGCCTTTTGCGGCGAACGCTTGGCGCGGCGCCGAGGCGAAACGGCGAGGCGATCGCGCGCCGCCCCGCCATGCGGCCCGTGAACCCTGTCGTCCTTGGCAACCGGCGGCTTCGACAATCTTATTGACAATCGCCATTAGCCCCTGTCTTTTTAGCGGTTTATCCCTATATGTAAGGGCGCGGGCGAGGTCCCCTCGGCCCGCTGGATTGGACAGCCAAAGGCAACGGCGGTGAACGGACAAGGAACATATGTTGACGTCTTGGAAAAGACGGACGTTTCGGTCTTTGACGCCATGCCCATGTCTTTGCCGCCGGCCCTCTTTTTGAGCCTGGATGGGGACCTTCGACTAAGGTGCCCCTGAACGCCCGCGGGCGCGCTTTGGCCGGCTTGGCCGGCGTTCAGGGGGAGCGAACTTAAATAAAGACTCGCAAGTGCGCACCACCTGACCGAACGAAGGACAAGACCCATGAAAGTGTCCGAGGACCGCAACCGCATCGTCATTTTCGACACCACCTTGCGCGACGGCGAGCAGTCGCCGGGGGCGTCGATGAACCTCGACGAGAAGCTGCGCATCGCCCAGGTTCTCGAAGCGATGGGCGTCGACATCATCGAGGCCGGCTTCCCGATCGCTTCCGACGGCGACTTCGAGGCGGTTCGCGAGATCGCCAGGACGGTCAAGGATTCCGTCGTCTGCGGCTTGGCCAGGGCAAGCAGAATGGACATCGACCGTTGCGCCGAGGCCTTGCGGCCGGCCGTGAGCGGGCGCATCCACACCTTCATTTCGACCAGCCCGCTGCACATGCAATACAAGCTGCGGATGCAGCCGGAGGACGTGCTGGCGGCGGTCACCGAGAGCGTTGCCATCGCCCGTGACCACGCCGGCGACGTCGAGTGGTCGGCCGAGGACGGATCGCGGACCGAGCACGACTTCCTCTGCCGCTGCGTCGAGGCGGCGATCGCCGCCGGCGCCCGAACCATCAACATCCCCGACACCGTCGGCTACGCCGTCCCCGACGAGTTCGCCGGCCTCATCGGCATGCTTTTCGAACGGGTGCCCAACATCGACCAGGCGGTCATATCCGTGCATTGCCATAACGATCTCGGACTCGCCGTGGCCAACTCCCTGGCCGCCATCGGGGCCGGCGCCCGGCAGGTGGAATGCACCATCAACGGTCTCGGTGAAAGGGCTGGAAACGCCGCCATGGAGGAAATCGTCATGGCCTTGCGCACCCGCCAAGACCGCCTGCCCTTCACCTGCGGCGTCAGGAGCGAGGATATCACCAAGGCTTCGCGCCTGGTTTCGGCGACCACCGGTTTCAAAGTCCAGCCCAACAAGGCCATCGTCGGCGCCAACGCTTTCGCTCACGAAGCCGGCATTCACCAGGACGGGGTGCTGAAGCACGCCGGAACCTATGAAATCATGACCCCCGAATCGGTGGGCCTGAGCAAGTCGACACTGGTTCTGGGCAAGCATTCGGGCCGCCACGCCTTCAAGGAGAAACTCAAGGACCTTGGCTACGACCCGGGCGACAACGCCATCCAGGACGCTTTCAAGCGGTTCAAGGCCTTGGCCGACAAAAAGAAGGAGATCTTCGACGAAGACATCATCGCCCTCGTCGACGAGGAGGGACGCGTCAACGACCGCATCGCCCTGCTGTCGCTCGAGGTCCTCTGCGGCACCAAGCACCACCCGCCGAAGGCGGAAATGGAGCTATTGTTCGATGGCAAGAGCAAGTCCTGCCAAGCGACGGGCGTTGGTCCCGTGGACGCCGCCTTCAACTGCATCAAGAAGCTGATCGAGCACGAGGCAAGGCTGCAACTATACCATGTCCACGCCGTCACCCAGGGCACCGACGCCCAGGCCGAGGTGACCGTGCGCCTTGAGGAAAATGGCAAGACCGTCAATGGCCAGGGGGCGGACACCGACACCATGGTCGCCTCCGTCAAGGCCTATGTGAACGCCTTGAATAAATTGCTGGTAAAAAGGGGCAAATCGGTGCCGGCGGCACTTTCGGCCTAGAGCATGTCTATTAAGAAAATCGGCGCCAGTCCGCTCCCGCCCGGCCGCCCACGGCGTACAATGGCATTGCCAACCATTTGGCATGGGCCAAAGTGCCAACCATTTGGCATGGGCCAAAGTGCCAACCATTTGGCATGGGCCAAAGTGCCAACCAATCCTGAAATGTTCTAGCCAGCGGGCAAGCGGTTTTCTATAAAGAGCATGTGAATGGGAAAACCGGCGCCGGCAAGGACGACGTTGGCGCCGGCGAGGAACGAAACCAACAACAGATCACGAGGACCGATGCTTTCTAGTCTGTTCGGATTCCTATCCGCCGATATGGCCATCGATCTAGGCACGGCCAACACCCTTGTCTACGTCAAGGACAGGGGCATCGTGCTCAATGAGCCGTCGGTCGTCGCCATCGCCGAAACCAAGGGCAAAAAACAGGTTCTCGCCGTCGGCGAGGAAGCCAAGCAGATGCTCGGCCGCACGCCGAGCAACATCAGCGCCATCCAGCCCTTGCGCGACGGCGTCATCGCCGACTTCGAAGTCGCCGAGGAGATGATCAAGTACTTTATCCGCAAGGTCCACAACCGGCGCAGCTTCGCCAGCCCCCTGGTCATCATCTGCGTTCCTTCGGGCTCAACGGCGGTCGAGCGCCGGGCCATCCAGGACTCCGCCGAAACCGCCGGCGCCCGGCGCGTGTGGTTGATCGAGGAGCCGATGGCGGCGGCCATCGGCGCCGGCCTGCCGGTGACCGATCCGACGGGGTCGATGGTGGTCGACATCGGCGGCGGCACCACGGAAGTGGCCGTTCTTTCGCTGGGCGGCATCGTCTACTGCAAGGGCGTGCGGATTGGCGGCAACAAGATGGACGAGGCCATCATCGGCTACATCCGCCGCAACCATAACCTGCTGGTCGGGGAAAGCAGCGCCGAGCGCATCAAGGAGGAGATCGGCTCCGCCTGCCCGCCGGAATCCGGCGAGGGCGCGACCATAGAGATCAAAGGGCGGGATCTGATGAACGGCGTGCCCAAGGAGTTGCTGATCAGCGAACGCCAGATCGCCGAAAGCCTGGCCGAGCCGGTCAGCGCCATTATCGACGCGGTCAAGGTGGCGCTCGAACACACCGAACCGGAACTGGCCGCCGACATCGTCGATAAGGGGATCGTGCTGACCGGCGGCGGCGCCCTACTCGGCAACATCGATTACGTTCTCAGGCACGCCACCGGCCTGCCCGTTTCCATCGCCGACGATCCCATGTCCTGCGTGGTGCTGGGCACCGGCCGGGCTCTCGAGGAAATGAAAAGACTTAAGAACATTTTGATGACCATGTATTGATGTGCTGGTAAAAATTAAAGCACTTTTTAATACTCTAGCGTTATTGCCTTCTTGACGGTCAATCGTTTAGAATCGTTTTTCCGGCGGATCTCCGCGATGGAGCAAGGGGTTTGAACGTAAGAGGAATGGTTTGAGAGAACATCCGCGGTCGGCGCAACGCGTAGCTACGCAAATCAAAGGCCTGGCCCAACGTTTCGCTTATCTTGGCTTGGTCGGGGCGGCCTTTTCCTTGATGCTGTTGGGCAAGGCGGACGTGGTGATGATGGAACGTTTGCGCGCCCATGTCACCGATGCCGTCGCCCCCATCCTGGATGCCCTGTCCCGTCCCGTCGCCACCGCCTCCGAGATGGTCGATCAAGTTCGCGAACTGGCTCGGTTGCGGGTGGAAAACAGCCGCTTGCGCGAAGACAAGGCACGACTCCTGCAATGGCAAGCGGTGGCCCGCCGGCTGGAAACGGAGAACAAGGCGTTGCAATCCCTGCTCAATTTCGTGCCCGGGCCGAAGGCCAGCTTCGTCACCGCTCGGGTGATCGCCGATTCCGGCGGCGTTTTCGCCAACAGCTTGGTTGTCAATGCCGGTTCGCGCGTCGGCATCGCCAAGGGACAGACGGTCATCACCGGCGATGGGTTGGTTGGCCGGATCGCCGGCGTCGGTGTCCGTTCGGCTCGAATCCTTCTGACCTCCGATCTCAACTCCCGCATTCCGGTGCTGGTTGGGCCGACGCGGATTCGCGCTATCCTTGCCGGTGACAACTCCAACCGGCCGCACTTGATCCATCTGCCGGCGGGGGTGTCGGTTTCGCCCGGCGACCGCGTCGTCACCTCGGGCCACGGCGGCGCGTTCCCGCCCGATCTGCCGATCGGCGCCGTCACCTCGGTCGGCGACGGCGGCATCGAGATACGCCCATTCGTCAAGCGCCACCGCCTTGAATACGTCCGCGTCATTGATTTCGGGCTCGCCGGCCTCGGGCCGGGTCCCGCCATCGGCGGCGGTGGACCGGCAACCCATGGCCCGGAGAACGGAAAAACGGTGCCATGAAGCCTTCGCTGGGGGTCCGTCTGGATGCATTGGCGCGCCGGTTGACGCCATTCGGGCTGACCCTGCTCCTGGTAGTGTTCAACCTGGTGCCGCTGCACATCCCCGGATACGATCAGATCGTTCCTTTGCTGCCCCTGATCGCGGTTTATCACTGGACCTTTCACCGCTCCGAGTTGATGCCGGCTTACGCCGTTTTCGTGATCGGCCTGCTGCAGGATTCCCTGACGGGCGCCCCCATCGGGATCAACGCCGTGGTTTTCCTGATCGTTCACGGGGCGACGCTGTCGCAACGGCGTTTCCTGGCCGGAAAGTCCTTTGCCATGTTTTGGCTGGTTTTCGCGTTGGTCGCGGCGGGCGCCATGGCGACGAGCTGGATCTTGGTTTGCGCTTATAACTTGGCCCTCGTCGAGCCTCGGGCATTGATTTTCCAGTACCTGTTGACGACGGGAATCTTTCCGATCCTGGCATGGTTTTTCCTGCGCTGGCAGCGGGCCATTCTGAGGCCGGAGTAAGATGTACCGGGACACCAGCCGCCAAAAGCTTTTCAGCCGGCGGACGGCGATGCTGGCGGGGGCAAAGATGCTCCTGCTCTCGACCCTGGTCGGGCGCATGTACTACCTGCAAGTCGTCGAATCCAAGCGGTACGCCACGTTGGCTGACGAGAACCGCATCAACTTCAGACTGCTGCCGCCGCCGCGTGGGCGTGTCGTCGACCGTTTCGGCGTTCCCATGGCAGTCAACCAACAGAACTACCGTGTCATGCTGATCTCCGAAAGGACAGAAGACCAGAACGTGGAAACAATGCTCGCGGCGCTGGCCGAAATCATCCCCATTACCGACGGTGAACGGCGGCGGATTCTGCGTGAGATTCACCGCAAGCGAAGCTTCGTGCCGATCACGTTGCGCGAAAACCTGAATTGGCGGCAAATGGCGCGGATCGAGGTCAACATCCCCGATCTGCCGGGCGTCATGATCGACGTCGGACAAAGCCGCTACTACCCTTACGGCGAGGACGCCGCCCATGTGTTGGGCTATGTCTCCGCCGTCTCCGAGGGCGAGGCCGGCGGCGATCCCCTGCTGGAAGTCCCCGGCTTCCGCATCGGCAAGTCGGGCATCGAGAAGGCCTATGATATGGACCTCAGGGGCACCGGCGGCAGCTCGCAAATGGAAGTCAATGCTTTCGGCCGGGTGATTCGTGAGCTGAACCGCCGAGAAGGCCAGCCCGGGGCGGAAGTGGCCCTGACCATCGATATGGAGCTGCAGAAACTGGTCAGCCGGCGATTGTCCGGGCAAAGCGCCGCCGCCGTCATCATTGACGTGCACCATGGCGACGTTTTGGCGATGGCCTCGGCGCCGAGTTTCGATCCCAATGTTTTCAATAAAGGACTCAGCCCCGAGGCCTGGAAAAAGTTGTCTTCCAATGCCAGGGCGCCGCTGACCAACAAAGCCATCAGCGGCAAGTTCCCCCCCGGCTCCATCTTCAAAATGGTGGTGGCGCTGGCGGCGCTGGAAAAGGGCGTAATCACGCCCGAGAGCCAGTTTTTCTGCCCCGGTTTCCTCGAACTGGGTAACGCCAAATTTCATTGCTGGAAAAGGGGCGGGCACGGAATCGTCGCCCTTGGCAAGGGAATCGCCCAGTCCTGCGACGTTTTTTTCTACGAGGTCATCCGCCGCGCCGGCCTCGACATCGTCGTCGACATGGCCCGGCGTTTGGGCTTCGGGCAGACCCTTGGCATCGACCTGCCGGGCGAAGGCCGGGGATTGGTGCCAACCCGCGAGTGGAAACTCGCCACCACCGGCGCTTCGTGGAAGCAAGGCGAGACCTTGCTCACCGGGATCGGCCAGGGATACCTTCTGGCGACGCCATTGCAAATGGCGGTGATGACCGCAAGATTGGTCAACGGCGGTTTTGCGGTGGCTCCCTACTTAGCGCGTGGCGTCGCCGCTTCCGGCGAGGCGCCGCCGCGCCGGCCGTCCCGTTTCGCAAGCCTGCGCGTCGTTCCCAAACACTTGAAGGTGATCCGCGACGCCATGGCGGCCGTCGTCAATTCTCCCATGGGCACGGCTTTCGGCGCCCGCATCATCGAAGGCGGCTACGAAATGGGCGGCAAAACGGGCACGGTTCAGGTCCGGCGCATCAACAAGCAAGAGCGCGAACAAGGCGTGCGCAAGAATAAGGCCTTGCCATGGAACGAAAGGGACCATGCCCTGTTCGTCGGCTTTTGTCCGGTCGGCGCGCCCCGTTACGCGGCGGCGGTGGTGGTTGAACACGGCGGCAGCGGAGCCAAAGTGGCGGCGCCCATTGCCGGCGACATCCTGCTCGCCGCGCTACGCCGCCGCGGCGCCGCGCCGGAGGCCGGCCAGCAGGTCGAAAGGGCGCCGTCGCCGATGACGCCGGCCGGCAAACGGCGGACCGGAAATGACGCCGCGGCGAGGTCGGGATGAGCGGCTTCGGTCTCAACAAGCCGGAATTCACCCTGCTGCAGAAGCTGTGGCAGATCCATTGGCTTTTCGTATTTTTGCTGTGCCTGGTCGCCGCCTTCGGCATTGTCGTGCTCTTTTCGGCCGCCGGCGAGGCCGGCAGGGGCAGTTTCGATCCCTGGGCGTCACGGCAAGCGGTGCGCTTCGTGATCGGCCTCGTTCTGATGTTGGCGGTGGCGGTAATCGATATCCGCATCTGGCTGCGCTACGCCTATGTTATCTACCTGACCGGCCTCGGCCTGCTGGTGGCGGTCGAACTGGGTGGTTTGGCGGGAATGGGAGCGCAACGCTGGATCCACCTCGGCTTGATCACCATCCAACCGTCCGAATTGATGAAGCTGGCCATCGTCCTGGCGCTGGCCCGCTACTTCCACAGCGGCAGCGTCGACGACATCCGCCGGCCACTTTTCCTTGTCGTCCCGCTGATCATGGTGGCGATGCCCTCGGCGTTGGTGCTGCGCCAGCCAGACCTAGGGACGGCGCTGATGCTGATCATCAGCGGCGCGGTCATCTTCTTCCTCGCCGGCGTTCGGCTGTTGCAGTTCGGTCTGGTGGGATTGCTGGGACTCGTCTCGGCGCCCGTGGTTTGGCAGTTCCTGCACGCCTACCAGAAAAAGCGGGTGCTGAGCTTCCTCAATCCGGAAAACGATCCCTTGGGCGCCGGCTACCACATCATCCAATCGAAAATCGCCCTCGGGTCGGGCGGCGTTTTCGGCAAGGGGTTCTTGCTGGGGACGCAGAGTCATCTGAATTTCCTGCCGGAGAAGCAAACGGATTTTATTTTCACCATGCTGGCCGAGGAATTCGGCCTCGTCGGCGGCCTGGCCTTGCTCGGTCTTTATGTTCTGCTGTTGATTTACGGCTTCGCCATAAGCTTACGCTGCCGCAACCAGTTCGGCCGTCTGCTAGGCATGGGCGTTACCACCATCTTCTTCCTTTACGTTTTCATCAATATCGCCATGGTCATGGGTCTTCTGCCGGTGGTCGGGGTGCCGTTGCCGCTGATTTCCTACGGCGGCACGGCGATGGTTACGTTGCTGTTCGGTTTCGGCCTTCTGATGTGCGTCTATATCCACCGCGACGTATCCATCGGCCGGCGCAGCACCGGCGGGGAGAGTTGAGGGCGTTTTGGGAGCGTATCGACAAAGCGGCCAGGCTTTGCTATGGCTTCACTTTCGCTGGGGGCGCATAGCTCAGTTGGTAGAGCAGCTGACTCTTAATCAGCGGGTCCGGGGTTCGAGTCCCCGTGCGCCCCCCAATTAAATCAATGGCTTAGCTGGAAACGGCTAGGCTATTAGTTTTTCAGGTAAGCAATAGGTAAGCAATAAAACAAAAACCTTTCCTGTTAATCGCCCATATCGCGCTAGATTGGAGCTTATCAGCCCGTTGACGAAGTCGCCCTCCAATGATTCAATGGCATAATCTTGTTTTATGGGAGACGGACCGATGGCGATGGGGCGGCAGACTGAACGGCAAGGCGATTTGATGGTGACGTAGTCGGATTTGCCGCGCTCTCCGGGTCACGTTTTCTACGACCGTCTTCAGCAGGTTCTGGTGGATGCCGAGTTCGACCGGTTTGTCGAGACGACGTGCAAGCCGTACTACTCGGAGAATATGGGCACCAAGTCGGTTCCGCCTGGCCGGTACTTCCGCCCTGCGGCCCAAAGCCTTCGGGCGGCGGGCCGCATGCACCTTGTGGGCTACTTCGAAGGGATCGACTCCGAGCGTGGGCTCGAATGGCGGTGTTCGGATTCGCTGTCGCTACGCGACTTCCTGCTTCTGGAGGCGGGCAAGCGTGTGCCGGACCATTCGTGGCTCTCGAAGACGCGCGGCCGCCTTTCCCATGAGGTCCATTCGGAGGTATTCGGCTGGGTTCTGGCGCTGATTTCCGAGCACGGCTTGGTCCAGGGGGATCGGATCGGCGTCGACGCCTCGACCATGGAAGCGAACGCGGCGCTTCGCAACATCGTGCGCCGGGATACGGGCGAGGGCTACCGGGACATGCTGCACCGGATGGCGGAAGAAAGCGGCATCGAGACGCCTTCGGCCGAGGATCTGATCCGCATGGACCGCAAGCGCAAGGGCAAGAAGCTGTCGAACGAGGACTGGGTGTCGAAGAGCGATGCCGACGCGCGCATTGCCAAGATGAAGGATGGCACCACGCATCTCGCCTACAAGCCGGAGCACGCGGTGGATCTGGACACCGGGGCGGTGGTTGCGGCGGACCTTCATTTGGCCGA
>Ga0187833_10001347_pt1 | contig 28087 bp, 27 predicted proteins | sample ETNtaG_37_FD_167968 | JGI IMG/M metagenome (GOLD analysis project Ga0187833, IMG submission 167968) | Marine microbial and viral communities from oxygen minimum zone, Eastern Pacific Ocean - ETNP2014_SV_400_PacBio MetaG (Illumina Assembly) | ecosystem: Environmental > Aquatic > Marine > Hypoxic...
TTCTAAAGCGACGGCAAATATGTACATTATTGAATGATCTAAAGTTTCTCTACTTGCTTTGGGATCCATTTTTTGAGGATCATTTGCGCCTGTTCCAATTACATAATGCGTATGATGACTTGTATAAATATCAATTTTTTTAATTTGATTAAAGTTTTGAATTTTTTTATTAAGTTTTTTTGCAATATCAATAAGTGCTTGCGCTTGATATTCAGCAGAATATTCTTTTGTATAAGTTTCTAAAATTGCTTTTTTTTCTTCATTTTTTTTTGGCAATGGAACTTTATATAAAGCTTTTTTACCATCTAAAATTCGAGCGATAACACTATCTTCACCTTCGTAAATAGGGCTTGGTGCTCCTTCACCTCTCATTGTTCTGTCAACTGCTTCAATTGCAAGCTTGCCAGCATGGGCAGGTGCAAAAGCTTTCCAACTAGATATTTCACCTTTTCTAGATTGTCTAGTTGATATTGTAGTGTGTAAAGCTTGTTGAATAGATTGGTAAATGGTCTCAGTATTTAGTTTTAACATTGAACCAATTCCTGCAGCAACACTAGGACCCAGATGCGCAATGTGATCAATTTTATGTTTGTGTAAACAAATCCCTTTAACAAGATTTACTTGAACTTCATAAGCAGTAATTATTCCTCTTAATAAATCTAAGCCATTTTTTTTCTTTTGTTGAGCAACAGCCAAAATTGGAGATATATTGTCTCCAGGATGACTATAGTCAGCAGCTAAAAAAGTATCGTGAAAATCTAACTCTCTAACTGCCGTACCATTGGTCCATGCAGCCCATTCACAATCAAATTTGTTCTTTGAATTTATGCCAAAAATAGTTGCACCATTTTTTCTTGGGTGTCTTAATGCCATCTCTCTAGATGAGACAACTGGTTTTCTATTTAATGATGCTATAGCAACCGAAGCATTATCAATAATTCTATTAATTACCATTTCTATAGATTTTTTGTTTAGTTTTGCATTGTCGCTAGCAATTTCCGCGATTTTCCAAGCTAGTTGTTTTTTATTAGGTAAATGAATTTTAGCTGGGTAAACTTTTATTTTATGTGTAATCAAAAAATCTCCTAAAATGAAACATTATATTAAAAATCAGAATTGAGAAGGTAAAATAAATAATTTTCAGTCATACAATTTACTCATAAAATGATTTAAATCAATCTATTAAATATTGAGTAACAATTTTTTCAATACCAACAAAATCTTTTACCAAATGATCGTAATAAATTTCATTAGCATTTTTTTCTGTGTAACCATTATCTAATAATATAACTGGTATAGATGATTCTTTGGCTGGAATGGTGTCATTTTCACTATCACCAATCATTAAAGTTTTTCTTATATCTCCATTTAAAATTTCAATAACGTTTGTTAAATGTTTTGGATTTGGTTTACAAACTTCAAAAGTATTTCCTCCCGCAACATATTCAAAATAATCATAAATTTTAATTTTTTTTAACAGATCTATTGCTAGGTGCTCCTGTTTGTTTGTACAAATAGCCATGGAAATTTCTTTTAATTTGCACCATTTTAAAAATTCTTCAACCCCATTTATAAGTTTACTTTCTTTAATTATATTTTTTCCATAATAATTAATAAATTCTTTAACCATTTCATTTTTAATTTTTTTATTTTCTATTTTGCTGAATTCTTTTTTAGCTTGTCCCCAAATTGATTTTCCAATTAAAGTCGCAGCGCCTTTTCCAACAATAGCTCTAATTTCATTGGTAGTTTTGGTTTTAAAACCAAATTTTCTCATCACATGATTGTGTGCATTCATTAGATCTGGAGCCGTATCAATAAGAGTACCGTCTAAATCAAATAAAATTGTAAATTTTTGACTCATTTGTAAAGTATTTTTAAGAAACAATTTGTGAATTAAGGTATTGTTTTTCTTAATATAAAGATTTTTTTAAATGAAACAAACAAATTTAAATAAAATTCAAACTAAGCTCAGAAGTAAATTTATAGACTCTGGTGTCCATATGATAGGACCTGATACAATTTTTTTTTCGAAAGATACAAAAATAGGAAAAAATGTTGTTATTGAACCTTATGTGATAATCGGACCAAAAGTAAAGATAGGAAACAATGTTAAAATTAACTCCTTTACACATCTGGAAAATTGCAAGATAGAAGAAGATGTAAGCATAGGTCCTTATGCAAGAATTAGACCAGGAACAGTTTTAAAAAAAGGATCTAGAGTTGGAAATTTTGTAGAAATTAAAAAAAGTACAATTGGAAAAACATCTAAAGTCAACCATTTGTCATACGTGGGCGACACAATCTTAGGAAGATCAGTCAATATTGGTGCAGGTACAATTACTTGTAATTATGATGGAGTAAGAAAAAATAAAACAATAATTAGAAATAATGTTTTTATTGGATCTAATTCTTCTCTTGTAGCACCAGTTATTGTAAATGAAAAAAGTATAGTTGGCGCAGGATCTGTAATAACAAAGAATGTAAATAAAAAATCATTAGCTTTGACAAGATCCGATCAAATTGAAATTAAAAATTATAAAAGAAAAAAATAATGTGTGGAATAGTTGGAATAACAAGCAATAAACAAGTTACTTCTTCAATTATAAATTCTTTAAGAAAATTAGAATATCGTGGATATGATTCTGCGGGAATAGCTACATTGAACGAAGGATATATAAATGAGGTTAAATGCGAAGGAAGAGTTAATGCGTTAGAAAAAAATTTATCAAAAACTAATTTACAAGGAACTGTTGGAATTGGTCACGTTAGATGGGCCACTCATGGAATACCAAGTTCAGCTAATGCTCATCCACATTCTTCAGAAAATGTATCAATTGTGCATAATGGTATAATAGAAAATTCTACTATATTAAAAAAATTATTAATTAATAAGGGTCATAAATTTAAATCACAAACAGATACCGAGGTTATTGTACATTTAATTACTGAATATTTAAAAAAGAATGATTTAAAAAAATCAATTTTAAAAATGTTAAAAAGACTTCATGGAAGTTTTGCACTAGGAATAATATTTAAAGATCAACCCGATTTAATTGTTGGTGCAAGAAGAGGTTCTCCACTTGCAGTTGGTTATGGACCAAGTGAAAATTATCTTGGTTCAGATTCTTATGCATTAAAATCTATGACAAATAAAATTTCTTATTTAAATGACGGTGAATTTTGTATTCTCAAAAAAGACCAAGTAGAATTTTTTGACGAAAGAGGAAACAAAATTAACAAAAAAATTTTACAGCTTTCTTCTAATGAACAAAATTATGGAAAAGGTGATTACAAACATTTTATGGCCAAAGAAATTGAAGAACAACCAACAACAATTAAAAACTGTGTAAATGAATATATTGACAAAATTAATAGTGATATAAATATTTTTAACTTTCCTTGGAAAACCAGTGAAATTTCTTCGATAGTATTAATAGGTTGTGGAACCGCTTATCATTCTTGTCTAATGGCCAAGTATTGGTTTGAGCAATTAACCACATTAAATGTAACTGCGGATATTGCTTCTGAGTTCAGATATCGGAATAATAGGTTTAAAGATAACACACTTTATGTTTTTGTTTCTCAATCAGGCGAGACAGCTGATACTTTTGCTGCATTAGATTTATGCAATAAAAATAATATGAAAACATGTAGTGTTATAAATGTCGTTGAGAGTTCAATAGCAAGAGAGTCAAAATTTGTGCTTCCAATTCATTGTGGACCTGAAATTGGAGTAGCTTCTACTAAGGCTTTTTTAGGTCAAATGCTTGTTCTATATATTTTATGTTTAAAACTTGCTCAAACAAGAAATGATATTAAAAAAGAAACATATTTAGAAAAAATCAAATCCCTTTTTACATTATCAAAATTAGTAAAAAGTTCCTTACAAACTGAAAGTCAAATTCAATCAGTATCTAGTTCATTTATTGATATTAAAGGATCAATGTTTTTAGGAAGAGGATATTCATTCCCAATAGCTTTAGAAGGAGCACTAAAACTCAAAGAATTAGCTTATATTCATGCAGAAGGTTATCCTGCTGGTGAAATGAAACATGGACCACTTGCTTTAATCGAGGAAGGAATGCCTGTGGTAGTTTTGGCTCCGAGAGATGAATATTACAAAAAAACAATCTCAAATATGCAAGAGGTTATTGCAAGAGGAGCAAAAGTTTTATTAATTACAAATAAAAGTAAGGACGAAATTTATTCAGAAAATATTTGGGAAAAAATTGAAGTTGAAAATACTTCTGAAGATTTGTTACCTTTTCTTATAACTATACCTCTTCAAAAATTGGCCTATTATTCTGCCTTCAAAAAGGGATATGATATAGATAAGCCAAGAAATTTAGCTAAATCAGTTACTGTTGAATAATTATTAATCTTTGATAGAACACTTGTGAGTTGAATTATGAAAAAGTGGAAAATAAATAGTTGGAGAAATTATCCTGTAAAGCACATCCCTAAATATGAGGATGAAAAAGAACTAAATATGGTTCTTAATAAGATTAAAACTTTTCCTCCATTAGTGTTTGCAGGAGAAACAAGACATTTAAAAGATCAACTTGCAAATGTTGTAGATGGAAAAGCTTTCTTATTACAAGGAGGTGATTGTGCTGAAAGTTTTGCAGAATTTAATCCTGATAATATAAGAGATACATTTAAATTAATTCTGCAGATGTCGTTAGTTTTAACCTATTCAGCTTCGCTACCTGTAGTTAAAATTGGAAGAATTGCAGGTCAATTTTCTAAACCAAGAACTTCTCCCACAGAGAAGCAAAGCGATAAAGAGTTGCCAAGTTATTTAGGAGATAATATCAATGGAATAGAATTTAGTCAGAAAGCAAGAAAACCCGATCCCAAAAGATTATTCAAAGCATACTCACAAGCAGCATCCACATTAAATTTATTGAGAGCTTTTTCACACGGAGGTTTTGCAGATTTAAAAAACGTTCATTTATGGAATTTGGGATATATAAAAAAAAGTTTACAACATAAAAAATTTAAAGAATTATCAGATAAAATTGCAGACGCATTAGCGTTTATGGATGCATGTGGAATTAATTCTGATTTTAACAGAAGATTAAAAACAGTAAATTTTTGGACTTCACATGAAGCATTACTGTTACCATTCGAAGAAAGCATGACAAGAATAGACTCAACAACAGGAGAATGTCATGATACTTCAGCACATTTTGTATGGGTTGGAGATAGAACAAGACAATTAGATGGAGGTCATGTTGAATTTTGCAGAGGCATTGAAAATCCAGTTGGAATTAAATGTGGACCAACTTCAAAACCAGATGAGATAACAAAAATTATCAATACAATAAATCCAAAAAATGATAAAGGCAAAATCACTTTAATCTCAAGATTTGGTTATGACAAAGTAGAGAAATTTTTACCTAAACTAATAAGAAGCATTAAAAAAGAAGGTCTAAATGTTATTTGGTCATGTGATCCTATGCATGGTAATACAATTAAATCTGCTACAGGCTTTAAAACAAGGCCTTTTGATAATATTTTAAATGAAGTAAAAAATGTTTTTGCCGTTCATCAAAGCGAAGGGTCGTTTGCTGGAGGTTTACACATTGAGATGACAGGACAAAATGTTACAGAATGTACGGGAGGTACTCAAAAAATTTCTGATCGAGATTTATCCAGCAGATATCGCACTCATTGTGATCCAAGATTAAATGCAAACCAAGCTTTAGAACTTGCATTTTTAATTTCTGATGAGATTAAAAGAAATTCTAACAACACAAGAGCTGGAATTAGAGCGGTATCTTAAACGTTTATAAAAGAAATCCAATAACGTATATTTGATTTATGGAAGTAAGTAAAAAAGTTACATTTATTAAGGATTGGATATTTAATTACGTTAATTCAATGCCAAAGAAAACACGATCATTAATCATCGGTATATCTGGAGGAATTGACTCTTCAGTAACAAGCACATTATGCGCAATGACAGGTTTAAAAACTATTGTAGTATCAATGCCAATTAAACAAATTGCCTCACAACATGATTTAAGTTTAAAGCACAAAAAATGGTTAAAAGATAAATTTGAAAATGTTGAATCTCACATAATAGAACTTGATGATGTGTTTAAATTATTTCAAAAAAAATTATCAGATTTTGATAGCGAACATGGTTTGGCTAATACAAGGGCAAGAATAAGAATGACAACTCTTTATCAAATAGCTTCAGCAAATAATGGAATAGTAGTAGGGACAGGAAATAAAGTTGAGGATTTCGGTGTGGGTTTTTATACAAAATATGGTGATGGTGGAGTTGATATTTCACCAATCGCTGACTGCACAAAGACAGAGATTTGGGAGTTAGGAATGGAACTTAGAATAATGGATGAAATAATTACAGCTCAACCAACCGATGGATTGTGGGATGATGGAAGAACTGATGTTGGTCAATTAGGATTAACATATAAGGAACTAGAAGAAGCAATGACAAATCCCAATTCATCCAATAAATCAAAATACCTTGAAAAAAGAAAATTAAATTTACATAAAATGAGACCAATTCCAGTTTGCAAAATTCCAAACTAATTAGATTCACAAATCTAAATAAAATGTATATTTCTAGTATTTATGAATAAAGATATTTTTTTATCAAATAGTCTTGGGAACAAAAAACAAAAATTTATACCAATAAATAAAAATAAAATTGGCATGTATGTTTGTGGCCCCACTGTTTATGACGATCCACATATTGGTAACGCAAGGCCGCTTGTTGTTTTTGATATTTTATTTAGAGTTTTAAAATGTAAGTTTGGAAATAAAATAGTTACTTATGTAAGAAACATTACCGACATAGACGATAAAATTATTAAAACATCTATAGAAAATAATATAGATACAGAAGAATTGACAAAAAAAATTATAAAAAATTTTCATGATGATTGTGCTTACTTAAATTGCGAAAATCCTACGTTTGAACCTAAAGCCACAGAAAATATTTCTTTAATGGTTGAAATGATTAATCAACTACTGCTAAATGGATATGCTTACTTTAATAATAGACATGTATATTTTGAGGTTAAAAAATATAAAGATTACGGAAAATTATCTAATAAAAACCTAGAGGAATTAATTGCCGGATCAAGAGTTGAAGTATCTGAAAATAAAAAAAATCCTGAAGATTTTGTTTTATGGAAACCATCAAAAGATAAAGAACCCTATTGGGAATCTCCATGGGGAAGAGGAAGACCAGGATGGCACTTAGAATGTTCCGTTATGTCAAAAAAATATTTAGGAATCAAATTTGATATTCATGGTGGAGGTAGAGATTTAATTTTTCCACATCATGAGAACGAAATTGCCCAATCAAGATGTGCAAATAAAAATGAAACATTTGCAAATTATTGGATACACAATGGTTTTATCACGATCTCAAATGAAAAAATGGCAAAATCACAAGGCAATATTCTAAAAATAAATGAATTTAAAAATCAAATCAATGGTCAAGTTTTAAGATTAGCTTTAATGAGCACACATTATAAACAACCGCTAGATTGGAATAATAATTTAATTAATCAATGTCAAAATACTTTAAACAAATGGTATGAAAGTTATATTGAATTAAAAAAACAAGTTTTAATTCCAGATGAATATTTGAATCCTTTGTATGATGATTTAAATACACCAGGCTATGTTGCAAATTTACATAAATTATTTGAAAAATCACAAAAAGGTGATTTAAAAGATAGAGAAATTTTTATCTCAGCCTGTAATTTTGTTGGATTGCTTAATGATACAAAAAATAAATGGATAGAATTTAAAAAAAGTAAATCAACTATATCGGAACAAGAGATATTGGCTAAAATAGATGAAAGAAATAAAGCAAGAGATAAAAAAAATTACAAACTAGCAGACAAAATAAGAAATGAGTTATTAGACAAAGGTGTATTAATTGAAGATGAAAATGATAAAACTTCTTGGAAATTAAAATGAACAAAGAAAAATTATATATATTTGATACAACTTTAAGAGATGGCGCGCAAACCCAAGAAGTTGACTTTTCAATTGATGATAAAATAAAAATTGCTGACGCACTTGATAAATTGGGAATTGATTATATTGAAGGTGGATGGCCAGGTGCAAATCTAACTGATACAGAGTTTTTTCAACGCAATTTAAAATTTAATAATTCCAAATTAACAGCATTTGGTATGACTAAAAAATCTGGAAGAAGTGCTGAGAATGATCCTGGTTTATCAGCTTTACTTAATAGTAATGCTCCAGCTATTTGTCTTGTTGGAAAATCTTGGGATTTCCATGTTGATGTTGCATTAGAAATTTCAAATGAGGAAAATTTGGAAAATATTGTTGAGAGCGCTAAGCATTTTGTTAAAAAGAATAAAGAATTCATATTTGATGCAGAGCATTTTTTTGATGGTTTTAAAAATAATAAAGATTATGCAATATCCTGCATCAAATCTGCATATGATAATGGGGCAAGATGGATTGTACTTTGCGACACTAATGGAGGAACTCTGCCTGATGAAGTTGAAAGAATTACAAAAGAAGTAACAAAACACATTCCAGGGAAAAATCTTGGAATTCATGCACACAATGATACTGGTAACGCAGTTGCAAATTCTTTAGTTGCAGTATCTGCTGGAGTTAGACAAGTACAAGGAACGATTAATGGTCTTGGAGAAAGATGCGGTAATGCAAACTTGATGTCTATTATACCCACAATTCATTTGAAAGAATGCTATAGAAAAAATTTTTCAACTAATATTAATACCGAAAACATTAACAAAATAACTCAGATTTCAAGGTTATTAGATGAAATATTAAATAGAAAACCAAATCAACATTTACCTTATGTTGGAGCAGCAGCATTTTCGCATAAAGGTGGACTTCATGTTTCGGCAGTTCAAAAAGATCCAAAAACTTATGAACATATCAAACCAGAATTAGTTGGCAACGTAAGGAATATTGTAATTTCAGACCAATCTGGAAAATCCAACATCATATCTAGATTAAAATCAATTGGTGTAAATTTTAAAGAAGATGATCCAAAAATAAAAAAACTTCTTGAAGAAGTAAAAGACAGAGAATTTATTGGATATAGTTATGATGGAGCGGATGCATCATTTGAATTGTTGGCCAGAAGAATAATGGGAGAAATACCAAGATATATTTCAATTAAAGAATATGATGTTAGTGTAAAAAAAGACAAGTCAGGAAAAATAATTTCCTCTGCAAAAGCACAACTGGAAGTAGACAATAAATTAATTTTGTGTGAAGGAGAAGGTAATGGACCTGTCCACGCGCTAGATAACGCAATTAGAAATAATGTTGATAAACTAGCTAAATATTCTCAATATTTGAAAGATTTAAAGCTCGTCGATTATAAAGTTAGAATATTAAATACTGGAACAGAAGCAGTAACAAGAGTTTCAATTGAAAGCAAAGATTCAAAAGGAAAAAATTGGTTTACTATTGGTGTATCTCCAAACATTATCGAGGCATCATTTAAAGCTCTTATTGATAGTCTAGACTATAAATTGTTTAAAGATAATGCGCCTGCCAGTAATTAATGTCATTTTCTAATATTTCGTTTATTCTTCACAAGCCTCAATTATCTGAAAATATTGGAGCATGCGCTAGAGCTATAAAGAATTTTAGTTTTAAAAAATTAATCATAGTTGATCCTAAACCTATATTTCCAAATGATAAAATTTTAGCCACATCAGTTGGGGCAAAAGAAATTATTAATAACAGCAAAGTTTATGAAGATTTGGAATCTGTTATAAAAAAATTTGATTATTTAATAGCTACAACTTCGAGGCCCAGAAATAAAAATATAAAACATATTGAATTAAATGATTTAAATAAAATTGATTTTGATAAAAAAATAGGCTTTTTATTTGGTTCTGAAGCTTCGGGGTTATCAAATAATGAAATTAGCTATGCTAATTGCTCAATGCAAATTTCAACAAATCCTGAATTTAAATCTTTAAATTTATCTCATAGCGTTATTATTATTGCTCAAATTGTTGCTAGTTTAATTAAATTAAAAAAATTAAAATATTCAAAACCAAAAAAAATTAGAACTGCTAGCAAAAAAGACATTCAGGAAATGGTTAATCTTTGTATTAATAATCTTGATAAGATAAATTTTTTTATGCCTATTGAAAAAAAATCAATAATGCTAGAAAATTTGAGGAGTATTTTTTATAAAATGGAACTATCTGAAAAGGAAACACGTATTTTATCAAGTGTATTTGCCAGTCTTTCAAAGAAAAAGGTCGATTGACAAAATTTTGCTTAAGTTTATAAAGCGACGTACTAAATGACAAAAAGATTAAACTCTAAACATAAAGTAGATAGAAGATTGCGTGTAAATTTATGGGGTAGACCTAAAAGTCCTTTCAATACAAGAGCTTATCCTCCAGGTCAACATGGTCAAACAAAATCGTCAAAAATTTCTGATTACGGAATTCAGCTTCAAGCAAAACAAAAATTAAAATCTTATTATGGCAATATGAACGAAAGACAATTTAGAAATGCTTATAAAAAAGCTATTATGAAAAAAGGAGATACCGCAGAAAATTTGATAGGGTTATTAGAGAGACGATTAGATGCAGTTATTTATAGAGCAAAACTTTCTAATACGATTTTCTCGTCAAGACAGTTAATTAATCACGGACATGTTAAAGTTAATGGAAAAAAAGTTAATATTTCAAGTTATCAAGTTAAAGAAGAAGATAATATTGAGATCAGAGACAAATCTAAACAATTGGCTCTAATCGATATAGCTCTTGCAAATAAAGAAAGAGAAGTTCCAGAATATTTGCAATTAGATGAAAAAAATAAAAAAGTGAAATTTGTAAGAACACCTAAATTTGAGGAAGTGCCTTATCCAGTTGTAATGGAACCAAATTTAGTAATTGAGTATTATTCCAGATAATTAATTCTTTTTATTAAAATTAATATTTTTACTTTGAAGTAATTTTATAAGTTCGCCATTCTCGTACATTTCTTTCACAATATCACAACCTCCAATAAATTCTTTTTTGATGTATAATTGCGGAATAGTTGGCCAATCGCTAAATTCTTTTATACCCTGTCTTAAATTTTCATTTTCTAAAACATTAATACCTTTAAAATTTATATCTAAAATTTTTAACATATTAGATATAGCCATTGAAAAACCACATTGAGGTGTATCTGGAGTACCCTTCATAAAAAGGCAAACTTCACTATTTTCTATTTCACTATTAATTAAATCTTTTATTTGTTGATTCATTTTTACTCCTTTGTTTTAATTGCTAAAGCGTGCAATTCATTTCCCATTTTTCCTTTTAATGAATTATACACCATTTTGTGTTGTTCTATTTTACTTTTTCCTGAAAATTGAGATGAAGTAATTGTTGCTGAATAATGATTACCATCACCCGCTAAATCTTGTATTTCAATCAAAGCATCAGGTAATGCTTCCTTTATTAATTTTTCAATTTCTTTTAAATCCATTGCCATTATTGAACCATATATTCTTTCAACCACTTTTTATTTGCTATCATCAATTCATCTATAGTTAGAATTGGTTCTTTATCTATTATTATATCTTTTTCTATGACAATTGCGAGTTCATCATAATGAACTGAATTATTATTTAATATTTCTTTGACTTTTTTTATATTATTTTTATTTATTTCAATAATATAACGACCTTGGTCTTCAGCAAAAAAATATTGAAATTTATTAATTAAGGTTTTTAGTTTATTTAATTTGATACCTTTTTTTCCTCTAATACACATCTTTGTTAATGCGGTAATTATTCCGCCTAACGAAACATCATGAGCAGATTCGATTAATCCTTCTTCGATTAATTTTAAGATTGTTTCACCGTTATTTTTTTCATTAAATAAGTTAATTTCAGGTGGAGGGCCATTTTTCTCAGATAATATATTTCTTGCAAAAATGCTTTGATCTAAATGACCTTCGGTTTTTCCAACTACAATAACTAAATTATTTACTTCTTTTAGATCCATAGTTACCATTTTTTTATAATTTTTGATTAGTCCAACACCTCCAATAGATGGAGTCGGTTTAATTCCTTTGTCTTTTGTTTCGTTGTAGAAAGAAACGTTGCCTGATACCACGGGATAATCTAAATATTTGCTTGCTTCAGCAATACCCTGTACACATTCTACAAACTCTCCCATATTTATTTCTTTTTCAGGATTACCAAAGTTCAAACAATTTGTAATGGCTATAGGTTTTGCTCCTACTGAAATTAAATTTCTCCAGTTTTCACAAACTATTTGTTTTCCACCAGTTAGAGGATGTGCGCAACAATACATAGCTGATGAATCAACTGAAGTTGCCACAGCTTTATTAGTACCATGAACTCTTACAACTCCAGAGTCTCCACCTGGTTTTTGAATAGTATCTCCCATAACAGTGTGATCATACTGTTGCCAAACCCATTCTTTATCGGAGATATTTGGATTTGCTAATATTTTTTTTAACACCTCTGTAATTTTTAGTTTTTTTACATCGTCAACATTAAATTTTATTTTTTGAGGTAATTTTGTTTTTTTCCATTTTCGATCATAAATAGGAGCATTTTCTGCTAAAAAATTAATTGGTATATCGACAACTTTTTTTTCATCATAAAAGATTTCAATTTTTTTGCTATCTGTCGTTTTTCCAATTATTGCAAAGTCTAAATTCCATTTATCAAATATTTTTTTTGCTTTCTCTTCCTTGCCATTTTCGAGCACAATTAACATTCTCTCCTGACTTTCAGATAACATTATTTCATAAGGGGTCATTTTTTCTTCTCTACAAGGAACTTTATTTAAGTTTAATTCTATACCAAGTTTTCCTTTTGAAGCCATTTCTACACTAGATGAGGTTAAACCTGCTGCACCCATATCTTGAATAGAAATAATTGATTTATCAGACATCAATTCTAAACAAGCTTCTAACAATAATTTTTCAGTAAATGGATCACCAACTTGCACAGTTGGTTTTTTTTCTTCTATTTTTTCATCAAAAATTGCAGAAGCCATGCTTGCTCCATGTATACCGTCACGTCCAGTTTTTGAACCTACGTAAATAACAGGTTTTCCAATACCGGCAGCTTTTGAATAAAAAATTTTATTTTTGTTTACTAAACCCAAAGTCATAGCATTAACTAAAATATTTCCATTATAAGATTCATCAAAGCAGGTTTGCCCAGCTATTGTTGGCACACCTATACAATTTCCGTAACCACCAATACCGTGAACCACTCCTCTTAATAAATTTTTAGTTTTTTTATGTTGAGGTGAACCAAAATGAATAGAGTTTATATTAGCAATAGGTCTAGCACCCATTGTAAAAACATCTCTCATTATGCCACCCACACCTGTTGCTGCTCCTTGGTAAGGTTCAATAAAAGAAGGATGATTATGACTTTCAATTTTAAAAACAATTGCATCTTCATCATCAATATCAATTACACCAGCGTTCTCACCGGGACCTTGAATAACTCTTTTTCCTTTGGTATGCATTTTTTTTAAGTGAAGTCTGGATGATTTATAAGAGCAGTGTTCATTCCACATGGCAGAGAATATTCCAAGTTCAGTAATATTAGGTAATCTTTTTAATAACTTGTTAATTTTATCAAATTCTTCTTTTTTTAGACCGTGTTCAATTGCAATTTTTTCGTTAACTTTCATTATTTTAAATTTTTAAGTAAATTTTCAAAAAAAAGAGATCCATCTCCTCCCGATAAGCAAGAATCAATCATTCTTTCAGGATGAGGCATCATTCCTAGAATATTTTTGTTTTTGTTAAATATTCCAGCAATATTATCTATTGAACCATTTGGATTAATTTCTTCTGAAATATCTCCATTTTTATTACAATAATTTACAGCAATTTGATTATTATCTTCAATAGATTTTAATTCATCGGCAGAACAAAAATAATTGCCTTCATTGTGTGCTATATGAAGTTTAAGAATATTTTTTTTAATATTTTTAAAATATTTATTTTCAGAATTATTAATTTTTATAAATACATTTTTACAAATAAATTCTAAGTATTTATTTCTCAATAAAGCACCAGGAAGAAGACTGGCTTCAATTAAAATTTGAAAACCATTACAAATTCCAACAACCAATCCTCCAGAATTAGCAAAACTGATTACTGATTTAATTATTTTTGATTTTGCAGCAATACTTCCACAGCGAAGATAATCGCCATATGCAAACCCTCCAGGAAGAACAATTAAATCACTTTTTGGAAGTTCAAGATCGTTGTGCCAAATCATTTGATTATTAAAACCAAATTTTTTTAAGGCTACGTCCATATCTCTATCACAATTTGAACCTGGAAAAATTATTACTGATGATTTCATTAATAACTAAATAATTCTATAATCTTCAATAACTAAGTTCGATAAAAGTTTATTACACATGTCTTGAACTTTAGATTTTGCTTTTGACTCATTTTTTTCATCTATTTCAATATCAAAGTATTTACCTTGACGAACTCCATTAACATTTAAAAAACCCATTCCATTTAATGTTTGTTGTATTGCTTTACCTTGAGGATCTAAAACACCTTTTTTGAGTGTTACTATTACTTTAATTTTCATTTATTTTTTTTTAATTTTTACAGCGGTTGGTTTAGTAAATTTTATTGGACTTATATAAGAATGTTCATGTAGTATTCCCAATCTCTTCGCAACTTCTTGATAACCTTTAATTAAATCACCTAAATCATTTCTAAATATGTCCTTATCTAGTTTTTGATCTGTTGTTTCATCCCATAATCTGCAAGTATCAGGGCTAATTTCATCAGCTACTAGGATTTTTTCAATTGTTCCGTTTTCCTTTCTTAATCTTCCAAACTCTAATTTAAAATCTACTAATTTTATTCCTATTCCTTTAAACATTCCTTGTAAAAAATCGTTAACTCTAAAACATTGATTGGTAATAAAATCTAATTCTATTACACTACTGTAGCCTAAAGCATAGATATGTTCTCTTGCAATAAAAGGGTCTCCCAATGAATCATTTTTATAACAAAATTCTAACAATGGTTCTTTTAAAACCGTTCCTTCTTCAATACCAAGTCTTTTAGTCAATGAACCAGCCGCAATGTTTCTTACAATGAATTCAATAGGGATAATTTCAACTAATTTAATTAATTGTTCTCTCATATTAATTCTTTTAATCAAGTGAGTTTCAATACCAATTTGGTTTAGACTTGAAAAGATATGCTCTGAAATTCTGTTATTTAAAATACCTTTACCATCTATAGTAGATTTCTTTAAATTATTAAAAGCAGTAGCGTGATCCTTGAAGTGCTGTATTGCAATTCCTTTTTCGGAACCAGCATAAAGAATCTTTGCTTTTCCCTCGTATAGTTTCTTTCCTTTTTTCATTAATTAAACACTCTGTTAAATATATGGTTTACATACTTAAAATGTTTAGCGTAATTAAATATATTTTTCATTTTATTAACAGAAATATTATTTTTTATTAATTTATCTTTTTTTAATAATTCAACCAAATCAATATTTTTTGAAAAACTTTGCTTAGCATATTTTTGAACAATTCTATAAGCTTTTTCTCTTGGAATTCCTGATTTTGTTAATTCTAACATAACTTCTTGTGAGAAAATTAACCCTTTTGTCATATTTAAATTAGACAGCATTTTTTTTGGATAAATAATTATTTCATCTAAAATATTTGCAATTCTTACTAAAGCAAAATCTAAAGTTATATTTGCATCTGGACCAATATTTCTTTCAACACTAGAATGTGAAATATCTCTTTCATGCCACAGAGCAATATTTTCTAATGCAGGAACCACATAACTTCTAACAATTCTCGAAAGACCGGTCAAATTTTCACTGAGAATAGGATTTTTTTTATGAGGCATAGCAGAAGATCCTTTTTGGTCTTTTGAAAAGTATTCTTGAATTTCATAAACCTCTGTTCTCTGTAAATGTCTTATTTCAATAGCAATTCTTTCAATTGATCCTGCAATAATTCCAAGTACAGAAAAGTAAAAAGCATGTCTATCTCTTGGAATTACTTGATTCGAAATTGGTTCAACTTTTAGACCAAGTTTTTTTGCCACATATTTTTCAACATCAGGACTTATATTGGCAAAAGTTCCTACAGCACCAGAGATTGCACAAGTTGACACTTCATCAATTGCTTTAATCAATCTTTTTCTATTTCTTTTAAATTCTTCATAAAATGATGCAAGTTTTAATCCAAATGTAATTGGCTCAGCGTGAATTCCATGACTTCTTCCAATGCATGGAGTAAATTTATGTTTTTTTGCTTGTCTTTTTAATATTTTTAAAATTTGATCAATATCTTTTAGTAGAATTTTTCCAGATTGAACTAATTGAATATTAAAACTTGTATCCAAAACATCTGACGAGGTCATTCCTTGATGTAGATATCTTGCTTTAATACCAACTTTTTCAGTAATTGATGTTAAAAAGGCAATAACATCATGTTTTACCTTAGTTTCAATAGCACGAATCCTATTTACATTAATTTTACCCTTTTTCTTTACAATTGATGCAACTCCTCTTGGAATTTGACCATTCTTTTCCATGGCTTGAGCGGCCGCTATTTCCACGTCAAGCCAGATTTTATACTTTTTTTCTTCTGACCATATATTTGTGAGTTCTTTTCTAGAGTATCTTGCTATCATTAATTATAAGTATGGAGGCTTGGAATAATCTTTAACAGATTCTGTAAAGATTTCATAACCATTTTCTGTAATTCCTACCGTATGTTCAAATTGCGCAGATAAAGATTTATCTTTAGTGACAGCAGTCCAACCATCGCTAAGTACTTTTACATCATATTTTCCACCATTAATCATTGGTTCTATTGTAAATGTCATTCCAGAATTAAGTTTTATTCCTATATTTTTCTTTCCATAATGAAGTACGTTTGGAGGTTCATGGAAAACAGAACCAATTCCATGTCCACAAAAATCCTTAACAACTGAAAAACCTTTTTCTTCCACATAAGATTGTATTTCATGACCAATGTCACCAAGATTAATTCCAGGTTTTAAAATCCTAATAGCTTTCATCATAGCGTTATATGTTGCATCAATTAAGTTATTTGCTTTAACCGATGTTTTTCCAATACAAAACATTCTACTTGTATCACCGTAATGATTATCTACTATAGCGGTTACATCTATATTTAAAGTATCACCATCATCTAAAATTCTTTCTGATGGAATTCCATGACAAACAACATGGTTTAATGATGTGCATAATGATTTATTAAAACCTCGATAAAAGAGAGGAGCAGAATAACCACCATTATCCTTAATAAATTCATATCCAAGTTTATCTATATAGTTAGTTGAAATACCAGGTTTAATGTTTTCAGTTAACATATCTAAAGTTTTTGCAGCAAGATTTCCAGCAATCCTCATCTTCTCAAATTTTTCTAAATAATTATTCATTAATAATTTTTATTTTTTTTTCTAAAGTAATTTCATTTAAATCGATTTTACATCTATAAGCAAGAAATTGAACTCCAGCGTTTTTTGAAAGTAAATAATTTTCATAATATCTTTTATCAATATCTTTTGCTATTTGAAAATTTTCCATATTTTGTATTTGCACTAAAAATAAAATGCATGTTTTATAACCATTTTTAATTGCATCAACTAGAGTCTTTAAATGTTTAGATCCTCTAGATGTGACAGCATCCGGAAATTCTGAAATATTATTTGTTCTAAATAAAGTAACATTTTTAACTTCGATATAGTGTTTTTGATCGTTTTTATTAACTAAAAAATCAAACCTTGTATTTTCGTTATAATAAGTTTCTGGTTTAATACTATTAGAATTCATAAATTCATTAATTAAGTTGTTTGAAAGACCTTCATACACTATTTTATTCGCTAAATGCGTGTTAACACCAACTAGATTATCTTTTGCTTTAATTATTTCTAATGTGTATTTTAACTTTCTTTTTGGATCATTATTTTTTGATATCCACACTTCATTATTTTGGTCTAATAAACCCATCATGGAACCGGTATTAGGACAGTGAGCAGTAATTATCTTGTTTTTTATATTTATATCGACAAAAAACCTTTTATATCTTTTGATGAGTTTGCCTTTTATTAATCTCTTGCTAAATTTCATATTTGAATAATATATATTTATAAATGACTAAAAATATAGAAGTTAGTGCTGCAATTCTTATAATTGGCAATGAAATTCTATCTGGAAGAACAAAAGATATAAACACAAGTACAATTGCAACATGGCTTAACCAACTTGGAGTGAGAGTCCAGGAAGTGAGAGTAATACCTGACGTTGAAATGATAATTGTAAGTACAATTAATAAGTTAAGAAGAAAATATAAATATGTTTTTACAACTGGTGGTATTGGTCCAACACATGACGATATAACAGCTCAGTCAATATCAAAAGCTTTTGGTGTAAAATATGGAATACATAAAGAAGCTTATAGGTTATTAGAGGATTACTATAAAAAAAGTGAATTTAGTGAAGGAAGAAAAAAAATGGCCCGGATTCCAGTTAATGCAAAATTGATATTAAACCCAACCAGCGGTGCTCCAGGTTTTATTATGGAAAATGTATTTTGCTTACCAGGAGTTCCTTCCATTTTACAATCGATGTTAGGAACTTTAAATAATGAAATTTCTGGCGGAATGCCAATTATAAGTCGCACAATTAATCTTAGAACAGTTGAAAGCGAAATTGCAAAATCTTTAACTTCCGTTCAAAATAAAAATAAAGATGTTGAAATAGGTAGTTACCCTTTTTTTAGAGCGGGCAAATTAGGAGTTGCTATTGTTATAAGATCAGCAGATCAATCAAAAATTGATATATGCAATGCTCAAATATTAGATTTTGTAAATAAAAAAAAAATTCAAGTAATTATTAATGAGTAAAATTCTATATTTTGCATACGGCAGCAATCTTAATCATTATCAAATGAAAAATATTAGATGTTTTGGATCAAGATATTTAAAAGCTTTTTTTCTTAAAAATTACAAATTGAGATTTTGTCATCCAAATAAATCAAATAAATTTGGCTACGCAAATATAATAAAAAAAAGAGGATCTAAAGTAGTAGGTGCGATATGGGAAATCACAAAAGAACATGAAAAAATATTAGATAATTATGAGCAATTTCCCAATATTTATCAAAAACAATATTTTTTTTTAGGAAGAAAAAAGATTATGTTTTATATTATGAAGAAATATATATTTAAAGATCCGCCCAAGAGTTATATCGATACAATTAATAAAGGTTATGAAGACTGTAATATTGATTTGAGAATTAACTATAGATTTTAAATGATCAAATTTAACGCAAGTCCAGAACCAACTATAGGAGTTGAGATAGAACTTCAAATAATAGACAAGAACAATTTAGACTTAAACAATATATCTTCAAAAGTACTTGCTGACGTAGATAAAGAATTTTCAGATAATATTAAATGTGAGCTTATAGAATCAATGATAGAAATTAATACTAATATTTGCTCAAATATTGAAGAAGTAGAAAAAGATATTAGAAAAACTTTAAATCATCTTGATGAAATATTAAAAAATTATGAAACAGTAACAAATTGTACAAGCCTCCATCCATTTGCTATAGGAAAAAATCAAATTATTACTGATAACCCTCGGTACAAACGTATAATGAAAGATCTCCAAATGGTTGGGAAACGTTTTATTTCACAAGGGTTGCACGTACATATTGGAATTGCTAATCCTGAAGATGCTATTAAGGTAAACAATGCACTAAGAGTATATTTGCCTTTACTTCTATCACTTTCAACATCTTCACCTTTTTTTGAAGGGGAAGATACCGGCCTTCATTCATATAGAACAAAACTTTTTGAAGCATTACCATTAGCAGGAATGCCAGATTATTTAAGTAACTGGAATCATTTCGAAAATTTAACTGAACATCTGGAAGGTGCAGGAATAATTAATTCTGTTAAAGATCTTTGGTGGGATGTTAGGCCACACCCTGGGTTTGGAACTGTTGAAGTAAGAGTTTGCGACATTCCCACAAATTTTAAAGAAATAATTGCTTTAGTTGCTTTGATTCAAGCTCTTGTTTTAACACTAATAAAATTAGATTCATATCAAGATACACATATACAAATTCTTCAATCAAATAAATGGCAAGCTGCACGTTACGGTCTTGATGGTGTATTCGTAGATCCTAAAACTTTTAAAAAACTATCTATGAGAAAAGCAATTGAGAATCTTTATATTTTAGTTGAACCATCAATCGTTTCTTTGGGCTTAAAAAAATATTCTAATATATTGGAAGAAATATTAAATACTGGCACAGGATCTGATAAGCAAAGAAAACTTTATGCTAATTTTAATAATTTTGAACACATGTTGAATAATATAAAAGAACAATTTTATAACTAATTTATTCTTATTAATCTTTTAGTAATAAATAAAAGTAATCTGTTTTTATCTTATCGTCATAATTTCCTTTAATATAAAATTCTTCAGCAATGTTTTCATATTTTGTAATAAATGCTTTTACATCACAAAATTTTTTCTTGTTTCCAAGAGCTTCATCTCTTGGATAATAATCTTTATAATGTGGGTGACTTGTTAACCATCCTGCCCAATTACATAAACTTTCAATTTCGCCTTCTAGCTTCGTTGTATAGAAATTAAAATCATCCGAAAATAAATTTTGATATTTTATATTTCTCTCATTAAGTATTGGTACAATATTCTTATTGATGTCATTTTTAATGTGATAATTATAAATAATCAAATTTGAAAATTTAGAGGACAAATAAAATAAATGACCAAACAAAAGTACAAAAATACAAAAACTATAGACTTTTCTTTTTGCTAATTCTTTATAATTAATTAAAACAGCTATAAAACAAATTAAAATACTTGGATAATACCCTCTTATCCAACCAGGAGTGATGATTGACAAATAGATAAAAAATAAAATTAAACAATAAATTAAAATATTTTTTCTAGCGGCAGAATAAGACAATATGATAGACAAAATTAAAGGATAAACAATTTTAATTGCACCAAAAAAATTACCAATAAAAGCTTCAATTAATATTGAGAATTCAACCTCTAATATATTAAATTTTTTAAATTCTTCTGAATTAAAAAGAGTTTTTAAATCTCTCCAATCTTTCCATCCTTCTTTTCCAAAAGTTCCGTAGACAAAATAATGTAACTTATCCCTAGTTTGAAATTCAGTTGATGCGTCAACTATAATTAAATGAGAGTAGTTCGCTATTATAGGAGCTGATAAAAAAAATAAAATTATAAAATAATCTTTGATTAAATATTTAAATTCTTTTTTAAGATTTATTTTTTCAAATAATAAAAACAAAACAAAGATGAAAAATAAAAAAATTGGTCCGTGCTGTCTAAATGTTATAGATAAACCTATAATTAATGATCCTAATATATATATATATTGATTTTTTTTTAAGTAATATCCATTTAAGAAAAGTAATAAACCATTATAAAATAATAATAAAAACGATCCATCTGTATGATTAAATCCTATTGTTGTAATTAAAATTAGATGAAATAAAAAAATAATAGTATAACCGCAAATTTTTTCATCCAAATTTGATTGGATAAAAAATTTTTTACAGGATTTAAAAATTAGGTAGGAAGACAAAACCATTAAAAAACAATTAAAAATAGAAAGTACAATTAATTCTCTTGTAAATAATAATGAAAAATAAGTATATCCTGTTCCAAATAAACCATTTAAAAATTTTAGATTATTATCAATGGCAGATATTTTATAGATATGCAAAATATCATTTAGATGAGGGTATCCGTCAGTTAAGTAAATTAAAATAAAAAAAATAAGATGAAAAAGTGATAATAAGATTACAAATAACTTTTCAATTGAAATTTTTTTCATCATCTTAAATTTTTTTTAAATTGATTTTATTAAATTTTCAAAAAATACAAAATAAAATTTGCCTTTTGATGATAAAAAAAGTAATCAAGTTATTAAATCTTGAGGTCTTCGTGTTGAAATTGGTAGACATAAAGGACTTAAAATCCTTGATTTTAAAAATATTTAATTAAAATTAACTAACTTTAGTGTATATATTTTACAGTTTAAATGAATCTAAATCTAGAATTTCATATTGTAAGTGATAAAACAAAAACTTCTAAATATATTAAAAAAAATATTTTAAAAAAAAATCATATATGAAATTATTTCAAAAAAAATTTTTAATTATTTTTGCTATATTATTTTTAATGATCATATGGAAAATATTTTTCGACAACACTAATATTGATCCACTTATTTATTTTAGATTTTAGCTAATTCGGATCATTTAAAGAAGAAATTATTTTTTTAGCAGTTATATCATGACCAAAATTTGATAAATGCATGTCTCCATCTAAATAAAGTTTTTTAATTGTTTTTTTTTTACCTATTGATTTAGAATATCCAAAAAAATCTGGGTATAAATTTATATAGTTGCTACATTTTGATTTACAAAAAGTTGATGAAATTTGAACATGTTTAGAATTTTCAGAGTCATATAAAATTTGATTTGGCCATGGAATTATAGCTAAACCAAATGGAATGTTATTATCATAAGCAAATGTATAAAAATCTTCTAAAACAGCTATAAAAGATTCTATAGACTTATTAACGCCTAAAGGTTCATAACCCTTATTATTTTCATTATAAGTCCAAGCTGACCTTTGGTAGTTATAATGATATCTGTAAACTGGTTTTGGCAAATTGAAATATTTGATATTTGTTAAGAGATTGTATGTTAAAGAAAAATTCTTTCTGATTAATTTTTTTAAATATTTTTTATTAATTTTTTCCTCTATTTTTAAATTTATTTGATTACTTTTAGTTTCTTCTTGTTCATTTATTTGATTGCTTTTTATTAAATTTTTTAAATGATAAGACTCGTCTTGAATGTCGCTTATATCAAAAAAATAAATAATTTTATCTATTTTAAATCCTTTATCGACTAAATATTTTATTTTGTAAAAGCTATCACGCATTCCCGTATCACCTTCAGAGATATTAGTTACTTTATTAATTTTTTTTTTAACGATACCAAAAAAAGTGTCCTCAATGTCTATTCCCATACCAAATAAGATGCTATCACCTGCAAAAACTGTTCCTAGTTTTTTTGATGAATTTTTTATTTTACAAAAATTCCTAAATCCAAATTTATCAGTACATACTTTGTATTTAAATTTATTATAAAAAAAATAATTGTCTAAATCTTTTTTTAAAACTGCTTTATTTAGGTCATTCTTTTCATAATATTTAGATAAATCTTTTTTTTCTTTTAACAGAAACCCAAAATATTTTGAGAATGAAATATTTGTATACAAAAGATCGAATATAAGAATTATTATAATAATTGATGTAAAATTAAAAAAAAAAATTTTTATTTTTTTCATTTCTAAATTTGTTTTTAATTAATAATTTTTTATTAAGTATATCAAAAATAAATAGTTATAGTTAATTTTATTTAAACAATCTATTCAGATTATAATATTTATCTTAATTTTTTTTTTTTAACAAAATTTCTGTATGGTTTTTTTCAGGTGATGCAACTTGAAAATTTTTTTTTTATTTAGCCAGTCGGCCAGTTCTTCCCATAATACACCACCTTTGTAATAATTAACCTTACTTACTTCTACTGAAATTGAATTACAGCGCTTTAAAGAATCTTCTGCTCCTTTAAAAGCTAACAATTCTGCGCCCTGTAAATCAACAATCCAATGGTTGTACTCTTCGGCACTAATATTATTTTTTTTTAAAATAGTATCTAACTTGGACATTTTTAATTTAATTTTTTTCTTCATATAGATTTTGCGACCATCCCAACCTTTTTCAATAACATTATTACTAAAATTGAATACAGAAGAAACTGCTGAGTCGTTACTAGAAATAAAAAAATCTTTTTCAATATCGTCTTCATCGCCAAGCAAAGCTAGAAAGGCCTTTTGATCACTATAAAAGTATAAATTATCTTTCAGCTGATCATAAATATGCGGTATTGCTTCAAACCATATAGTTTTTTTTCCAAACCAATTATATACTTCTGCTTCGTTTCCTCGGTGAGCTCCTAAGTGCAAAATACCATTTGACTTAATCATGCAATCTAAAGTTTCCAAATCTATTTTACCGTACGGATTTGGTGTATGGGGAGGTCCTAATTTAATTAATTTAAAACCTAAGTATCTTAATATTTTTTTAATTGCTTTTTTTAAAATATATAACATTTATTTATTGAATTTATTTTTATTATATTCTTTTTGAGCATAAATTTTATATTTTTATATGCTATTATTTTTACAACATCGATAAATAACTCTGGCACGATTGAAGTAAAGTGATAAATTAATTCTCTTAAACTTGCACATGATATGTAAATAAGGAGATGAAAAACTATTTCTCATTGATTCAAATCAATGAAAAAATCTCAAAGTTAGAACATTATGACCGAAAAGATCAATGTTGGAGAAGATAGAAAAAGTGGTTATTAAGTTACCTTTGATATGCTTGAGAATGAATTACTTGGAAGTATTAAACTAAAAATAAAATTAGAGATTTAAATGGCAATATATTCAACTGGTTTAAAATGTACGAATTCAGAATGTAAAAATACCGGAAGAAATGATGTTGAAAGGTGGGAACTAAAAGATTATTTAGGATATTCCTGTGGTATAGTTTGTGATGATTGTCAGGAAGAACAAAAGGCGAAATATGAATCAATTAGAAATTATTCCGTTTTAAAGAATAATAAATGATGAACTCCACTCTACAAATGTTAGTCATAAATTAATTTGTGCAAACCAGTACAAAACCAGCACAAGGAGAGATAAATCAAATATAGAATTCAGATTTTAGATAGTTTCAGTTGACTTCGTCCAGTCTTAAAAAAACTTTCCCAAAAGGATTAAAATTAAAACCATGAATAAGAAAAGTTCAATAAATTATTGTCTTGAAAATTTCTGTTGCAATCAACTTGTTTGAAATAGGAGAAAAATGAGCCCCGTCAATGTAAGACTTAATATTTTGATTGTTTAAAACATTTGAAATATCAATAACATTCTTAACTTCTTTTAGTTTTAAATATTTTTTGTTCCAAAAAGAAAGTTCTTCCATTGTAAATTTTTTTGCGATAGTTCCATGTATTTTAGGAAAAGGTTTCAAGAATGTATAACAATTAATTTTCATTTCCTTACATATTGAATTTCTAATTGTAACATTGATATTAAATACTTTTTTTGTTTCATTTAAATTTTCATTAAATGATATATTTTGATTAATATCTAAAACTTTTTTATCTGAGGAAATTTTTTTTTTTAAATTTTTATATAATTTTATTAAAGGTAGAGAATTTAGAAATAAATTAGTTGAAAATTTTAATTCTTCCCAAAGTTTTAAATCAAGACCATCAAAAATATTTTGGAGTTGTTTGCTAATCATGCTAGATTTATTACCACTTTCTGCATAACCATTTAAAAAAATTGCATAGTCATTTTTTTCAATTTTATTTTGCAAGATATGTCTCATGAGAAGGATATTTTCTTGGGTTGAAAAATATCCTGCGCTACCAAAATTATAAACACAATTACTTTTATTTGAATAATTACTGTCTAACATTATTTTAAAAAAAGCTGGAATTGTATTATCATCCGTTACATTATATCCAAAAACTTGACTATCACCGTAAAAGAAATATTTGGTTTTACATTCATTATTATTTTTAATTTGTCTGCCATAATTTTCAGTTATGTTTACATATTTTTGATTTTCAGTTTTAGCTTCTAAATGTTCAGCAAATTGAACAAATTTATATTTTCTTTTAACCCACATTTCTCTATAAAATTCGTACTGTTCTTGATCTTTTATTCCAATTAATTCAATTAATTCTTTTGAGTAATGATTTTTTTTGAATATTTTTGATAATATGTTTTCATTAATTGGTTTCCACAGTAAAGCTAAAATAAAATTAATGAATAAAAAAAAAATACAAAAAGCAGAAATATAATAAAGCACCTTTTTCATTTATTCAAAAGTCAAAGTAAATAAAAGGATTTGCATTTGGAAAAATAAGCAAAACAATACCAGCAAATATTAAGAATAGAATAAGTATCAATGTTAAAGCTATCCAAATGTGTGTTGGTCTAATGTTTGAAAAAAAAGTTAGCAATTTGAATATTATATTCATAGAATTTGATGAGTATAGATTTTTATAAAATTAATTAAAGGCTGCCATGTAATTTTTTTTATTGTTTTTTATCTTTTTTATATTTATTGAATAATTTCCGCTTTTTTTTAACTTTAAACCAATACTTTCAATAAAATTTTGTAAATACACATTTTTTTTTGTAATTTCAAATTTAAATTTAATATTGTTAAATCTTAAATCTTTTGTTTTTTTAATTATGTAATCTAAAATGTAATTTTCTATCCTTCTCGAAAATACTCTACAACTCAATACCCAGTTTTCTATTATAATAGATTTATTCTTTGAAATATTTAATACAAAAACTCCAATAATTCCATAATTATGAAATTTATCTTTAAAAGTTACACTAGATGATAGAATTTCATTAGTTAAAAGTTGTTTAGGTGAATATATTTTTGAATTAAATTTGAATTGATTAGTTTTACCAATTAATTGACTTGATCTTTCTGAGCTTTCATTATTGACCTTATTTATTGAAATTTGAGGTCTTAAATCTTTTAAAAATTTTTCAATATTACTTGTCTCTTTAACTTTTGTATTTAAAATTGCTATATTTTTATAACTTTCTGTCCTGTGAATATCTTCTTTTGTAATTTTTTTGAAATAAAATGGTGCAGTAGATTCAACGATATCCACAAAATCTGAAGGATCGTAATTTGATAAATTAATTACCATTATTTCTGGTATTATTTTCTTTATTAATTCGCACTCTACGTTGCTATCATCAATAAAAACAAATGAATCCAATCCTAAATTTAAGGTTTTTCCAATTTTTTTTATATTGCTTGCTTTGTCATTAAAATTTGCAACAAAAACTGAAATATCTTTTTTTTTTAAATACATATCTTTATGTTTTAAAAAAACTTCCATAGCTAATTTTTGATCGTTTTTTGAACAAACACAAAGAATAATCCCTTTTTGAGATAATGCTTTTAGATATTTTTGAAAATTTGAAAAAGCTTCACCTTCGGATGTTTCGTCACCTAATTTAATTTTTTTTATACCATCATCTCCTATTACCCCTCCCCAAATAGTATTATCTAAATCCAAAACAACAACTTTTTTGGACATACCATATAATCCTGAAATTATATTGCTAATTATATTTGATAAAATTGGAACCAAGTTCATGGAAAAAGGTTGTTTAGTTAAATTATAAACTTTATTGTCATTCCATTTTAAATTTTGATTTTTAAATACCAAGTTTTCTATATCTATCAAATCTACATTTGTAGGACATTTTTCTATGAGAATTGAGTTAACTAATCTAACATAATGAAGTAATCCACCAAACTTAACTCCATCCGCATTTCCAAAGTTTGAAAAGGGTAGTGGATCAAATGTAGTTTGAATAATATTTTTTTTTGTAGAGTTCCATGCTCTAAGCCAAATATTAGCTTCTTTTTTTGCATTAGCTTTTATTATTTTAGCATTATCAAAATTTTTAGGAAAAAATGAGAGTTTTCTTGATGAAGGAAAAAGTATTAGCACATCACCTTTAGAATACCAAAATTTATTATTTAAATCTCTAATGTAATATCTTAATGAACCAAATTCTGACTCCAAAATATTTGCATCAATTTTCCTATTACTCAAAAATATAGGCAACATTTCAGCTAAAAAAGAAGTAGTATAGTCTGAACTTATTTTAATAGTTATTTTTTTTTTTAAAGATAATTTTTTTTTTATTTTTTTAAATTTAGAAGATAAATATTGTAGATCAAGTAAATCACATGAATATAATTGACTGTTATTTATTAAGTCAATTAAATTTATACTGCTCATTCATTTACTAAATTAA
>Ga0187833_10001349_pt1 | contig 28075 bp, 33 predicted proteins | sample ETNtaG_37_FD_167968 | JGI IMG/M metagenome (GOLD analysis project Ga0187833, IMG submission 167968) | Marine microbial and viral communities from oxygen minimum zone, Eastern Pacific Ocean - ETNP2014_SV_400_PacBio MetaG (Illumina Assembly) | ecosystem: Environmental > Aquatic > Marine > Hypoxic...
AAGGCATGCAATACTTGGTGGAGGAGATATAGGATTTCCTTTATTATTTGCGGGTGTTGTGATGAAAGGCCTTATGCTGCAGAATACATTGTTAGTTGGATTTTTGAAGACTTTAATAATACCAGTCTGTGTAACAATTGCCTTAATGTTTTTATTCATCAAAGGGCAGAAAGATAAGTTTTATCCTGCAATGCCTTTCCTTAGCATGGGATGTGTTGTTGGATATTTAATTATTCTTGGCATAAATTTATTTTAACAAGCTAAACTTTACCACCTACTTTTTCTTATCTTGAACAAGAAACTAAGATGATTAACAATAATGTGCAGCATAAAGCTTAATGCTATAGTTATGAATATAAAACTTAATTCTAATCTATTAAGTATTGAAATGAAAATTAATGCGCCTATAGCATAGTCAGTCTGGTCAAATGGTATGAATGACTTGCCTGGTTTGATGTTCAGCCTTCTCTTGATGAATGATTCTGCCATATCGCCTACTAAAGCGCCTAATCCTAAAAGGAACCCTATAATATGCCACTCTGAATAATCTAATATACTAATACTACTGAAAAAATTAAATCTTGAAAGAAGGAATTGAATGAATGCTATAATCACTGCAAATATCACGCCTGCAAGCAGGCCTCTGTAGGTTTTATTTCTGCCAAATATTGGCTTGCCTTCAAGTTTCTCATTAAAATCAACAGGAACATTGAGAAACTTTATTTTCTTGCATATAATAGGTGCCATATTAGCAAAATATGCAGGAAGCATAAGATATAATGATTTAAGGATTAAAGTAAGCATATAATCTTTATTTTGATTAGTTATTTATATTGGTTGCGGTTTTCTTCTTATGTAAAGGGGCCGTAGTGTAGCTTGGTCTATCAAAAGATTTATAAATTTGATCTCCAGCACCTGAAATTACATGAGATACAAAATTAATTTACTAATAAGGCAACTACTAAGACAGTATTATAAAAAGCTATTAAAGACATCAATAAGAACTAATTTGAAGAATCTCATATATAAAAGCAAATCAATTTCTGAAAGTCAATTGGATGTAATAGTAAAAATAAGCAGGATTCCTAGAAAATCATTGAAGCTAATCGAAGCAAAATTCCATTCAGAAAGAAATTTTGGAAAGTATCTTAAACCCATTAAAATACAATTTGAAGGTAAGGTCCAAGATTTTGCAGAATTTATTGGTATAATGCTTGGTGATGGAAATATTTATAGGGATAGCATAAGAATAATTATAAGTAGTGAAGAACAGGAATTTAAAGAACATATAAAAAAACTATTTAAGAAATTGTTCGGAATAGGACCAAAAGTATATAAAAGTAAAAGGTCTAAATCAGTATCTATATATGTATATAGTAAAGAATTAAGGATACTTCTTGAAAAATATGGTTTGGGTCAAGGTAATAAAGTAAAAAGAAATATTCAAGTACCCAAGTGGATTAAAACCAACAAAACTTTCTCAAGATACTGTATAAGAGGAATGATTGATACAGATGGTTGTACGCACTACCATAAACGTGATAAACAACTATATATCTCTTTTCACAACAGGGCGTCTAACTTATTAACTGATTTACAAAAGATGGCAAACTATTTTAATCTTACATTTATCCAAAACACTCCTTATTCCGTTACTTTGTATAAAAAAGATGAAGTTAGAATATATATAAAGGAAATAGGATTTTCAAATAAAAAACATTTATCTAGAGTGAAAAATCATTTGGGGCTGTGATCTAGCTTGGAATGATACCAGGCTGGGGGTCTGGTAACCGGAGTTCAAAAGCCATTAATGGTTTGAAAGTCTCCGCGGCCCCATTTTACTTAAATTTAAAGAAAAGTACATCATAAATCTCCTATAATGCGTATAAAGGAAATGAGGAAATTAATGACAAAAATTTAAATGGAAATATTTTCTTGCATCGTTACAATAATTTTATAAGCTATAATATAATTTCTTATAAGGAATTGAAATATAAGGAGGGAGTCTAATTAAAAATGCCATATGCAACTGTAAGAGTCAAGGAAAAAATAGATTATGTGGGAGGAAATGGTTCTCGAGAAGACAGGGAAATTTTGCCTATGTATCTTAAAGAGATAAATAGAATACCAATGCTCACAAGAGAAGATGAAGTTATGTATGCCAAAAGAGCTGATAAGGGAGATAAATATGCTAAAGATAAACTTGTTAAGGCGAATCTAAGGTTTGTTGTTAATGTTGCAAAAAAATACCAATATTTTGGTCTTACTCTTTTAGAGGTTATTAATGAGGGAAATATTGGATTAATTGAAGGAGTAAATAGGTTTGACGTTGAGAAAGGTTACCATTTAATCTCTTATGCTTATTGGTGGGTAAGGCAGAATATTTTCAGGGCATTGGCTGATCAGGCCAGGACGATTAGAATGCCAATAAATAGAGTTTCTGAATTGAATCGAATAAGAAAAGAACAAAAAAGACTTGAAAAAATAGGATATGAAGCAAATTTACAATTAGTTGCAGAAAACTTGAATATGGCGGTTGAGAGAGTAGAAAGAACATTAGATGCTGATAATATGCAACCTGTTTCTCTTGATGTTCCTACAGGAGACGATGGGGCTTTTTCAAGTCTAGTAGATTTCATGGAGGATTTAAGTTATGATATGGAAGAAGATGCTTTAAATGACGCTTTGATTGAAACAATTGACTCGGTCTTGGAAACTTTAACTGAAAGAGAAGCAGATGTCTTAAGAGATAGATTTGCACTGAATGGAAGAACTCCATTAACATTAAAAGAGGCTGGTGATAAATACCATTTAAGCAGAGAAAGAATAAGGCAAATACAAGACAAAGCTTTAAAGAAATTAGGAGACTTTGATAATATAGAAGCCTGGATACTAGGTGCTTATGTTAATTAAAATGAAATTACTAACAGACACTCATTCACATCTTGAACTCTTTAAGGATGACTTAGATGAAGTACTAGAAAATGCAAAGAAAGCTGGGTTTAAAGCAGTGATTACTGCTGGCATTAACCCTGAGACTAATAGGAAGGCATTAAAGCTTGCTAAGAAATATGATATTATACAATGTTCTCTGGGAGTTTATCCAAGGTCAGCTTTAAAAAGAGAAACTAAGGATGGTGAGTTTCCTCTTAAATTAGAAGAGTTTGATGTTCTTAAAGAGATTGACTTTATTAAAGCTAATAAAGATAATATTGTTGCAATAGGAGAAATTGGCTTAGACTTTGTGAATGGCAGAGACGAAGGGCAGATAGAAGATTTCAAGGAGATGCTTAAATTAGCTGAAGAATTAAAGAAGCCTGTGATAGTGCATTCAAGGAAAGCTGAAGAAGAATGCATAGAAATACTTGAAAGCTTTAAGCTAAAGAAAGTGATAATGCATTGTTTCTGCGGCAAGAAGAAATTAGTTAAAAGAATACAAGAGAATGGATGGTATTTTTCCATACCTGCTATTGTTGTGAGAACGCAGCAGTTCCAGGAGCTTGTGAAAGAAGTTCCTTTGTCACAGTTGTTTACAGAATCAGATGCGCCATACCTTTCTCCTTACAAAGATAAAAGGAATGAGCCTGCTTTTATAACAGAAACAATAAAGAAAATAGCAGAGATTAAGAGAATGGATGAACAGGAAGTTGTGAATAATATTTATATGAATTTTGGAAGGGTTTTCTAATTCATTCTTGACAAGTAATAAATACCTAATCTTTAAAAATAAATTTAAATTCTTTAATGAATATGTCTAATCCAAAAATCAAAGCAACCACACCATTGGATGAAATACTGAAGATAACAAGTGAATATAGTTGTAATTGTAGAAGCACATATTGTTGTTATAATCCTCCTTTTTTGTTTGAAGGAGAAGCGCAACAAGTGCTTGATTATTTAGGAGCAGAAGATTTTGATAAGTTCTTTAATAAAAAAATTGTTTCTTTTAAGGAAGGATATGTGCCAAAAGAGTATAAGTCTCTTTGTATCTTTGCTGTTAGAAAAGGAGAAAAACAGGTTCAATTAGAGGAAATTGAATCTAAAATAGAGAGACCTATTGAAACTGTTAAAGAGAAAGCAATAAGAATGTTTCATATTCTAGGATACTTCTTAAAAGAAGGAAGGATGGAATGTGGTATACAGGAAATAAAACCAATGCAATGTAAAATATATCATTGTAGAATGCCAAAGGAAATTAAATCCCGGGAAATTGAATACTTTTATGTGAACAGAGATGATATAAAAACAATAGAAGAGTTTAGAAAAGATGTAAGTAAGTTAGATTTGCCTGTTCTTGAAGGCTCTGTTTTGCAGGGATAGAAATTTCTTTAGTTCTATAATACTTGTTTTGGGAAAAGTTTTCCTATGGTAAGCGCTTCTGTATCTTCTCTTGGTGACATGTTCTCTTTTCCATATATTTCTATATCCATATATAATGGCTTTGAACAAAGACTTATGTAATCTGCTAGGGTCTTTAATTTTCCTCTAACTTCTCTTAAGCCATCTTTCACTTTTTCTCTTTGTTCAGGTTTTGAGAAATGTCTTATAACTTTCCCTGAATAACCTTTCATCAATCTTTGTTTTGCTTTCATTAATCTTTTTTCAATTCTCGTATAGGCAACCCTTTTTATTTGTAATCCAACATATGCAGCTCCCTTACCTTCTTTTTTGCCGCATTTAACCCTGTATGTTAATCCTTCTTCCAAGTTTTTATCTTTTAAAGTAAGGTTTAAATCAGAGTTTTCAATATGTGATTGCATATTATTTATCTTAGGGGCATCATCAAAATTAGAAGATTGTGTAAGAATAAATATCATCTTACCTTTTTTGTCATACTGAGAAACTAGGCTAACAATACTTTCTTCATCTAATAGTACGTTTCCTTTTTCATCTTCATGTACGACATTCTCTGGACTTAAAGCAGCTAAATTTTCAAAGAAGTGTTCAATTGTTCCTTCATCATCATCTTTCTTTTCATGATATCTTGGATAAGAATATGTTTGATATTCAAAACCAACTGAACTTGCGTCTGGGTTGTCACTTGAGATTATGCTATGAAGCTTTCTAGCAAGCTCTGCTAAGTTGTCTCCTCTTATCCTTAGGTCTTGTCTTAATTCTTTGTTAGACATTTTATCACTTATTTAATTATTTAGTTTGGGTTTTATACCCCGATGCTTGCATCGGCTTAATACGCAAACTAAATACTAAAAATACCCCGCAGCTTGCTGCGATTGGGATTTTTTATTAGAAATAACTCTTCATTTATATATTTTACTATTACTCAATGGTTATAACTTCTAAAACAAAATTAAATAGAAACCTTTTTTAACTTCCGCTTTCAATAAAATCCTTATGAAAATCACAATAGACACAAAAGAAGACAGTAAAGATGAAATAAAGAAGATAATACAAATGCTTTCCAACCTTCTTGAAGTAGAAAATAAGGATGTTTATGTGAATAAGAGCAACATATTCTCTGATGATAATGCTGCTGCTGAAAGCAGTGTTGCAGACAAGGAAGAGATAGAAAAGGTTGAGACAGCCTTTGGAAGCATATTCAATGACCCTGAGACTAATAATGATGTAGAAAAGGAAGAAAGTTCTGAAGAGAATAAAGAACCTGATGAAGAAGAAATTAAAATAGATATTCCTGAAGTAGAAGAATATTAATTAAAAAGAAATATTAATTATGGTCTTAAGAACAGGAACTTAGCAACCATAATACCAACTACTCCTACTAAAGCTATATTAGCTAATACAAGCAGTGCCACATAAGCGTTTGATTTAGTAAAGGTTATTTTGGTTGTGCTGTCAACAGCGTTTTGAGTCCAAGGCTGAACATCAGGCTGTATAGTTGGAGGCATAGTGTCATCTCCATCATTACCAGTTATAAGAGTAACTGAATCATCTGATGTGTCAGTGGTTGAATCGTCATCGTCACTATCACTGCATGCTTTTATTGTGATAAATTCTCTAACATGATCGCTTATCTCATCTGTATCATAATATACTCTTATATCAATAGGATATCTGCCTGCAGCTTTGTTCTCTGGCACTTCAATTGTATAATCCTTGTTGAACTTGTTCTCATTATCATCATAATCTTTGTCAAGTTCTGGTGTCTCTTCGTTGATATTAACCCCTAGTTCAGTACTGATTATGCTTATGATAACCTCGTCTTCGCTATGAGAGCCTATATTAGTTGCAGTAACATCAAGCACAAAACTGTTTCCACAGCTTACTTCTTTAGGAGATGAGCTAGACTTGCTGATTACAATCTCATGGCTTTCTTTATCTAGTTCAAGATAAAGCTTTGCTTCGCTAATATGTGTAACTCCATTCTCATCTTCGCCTTCAACAGTTATGACAACATTATAAGTGCTTTCACCAATATTTAAAGGAAGCTTGAATTCATGCTGTACTCTTTTCCATTTATCAGGTTTTAAGTCGAACTCGTCTAAAACCTCTTCAAGGTCATCGCCTTCATCAATCTCTTCAATGATTATTGTAACTTCAATATCTTCTATTTCTATATCGTCATCATCACTAAACCTGTTATCAAGCCTTATATCAAACTTAACAGTTGATGAAGGTCTTGCTTTTTCGTCAATTGAATCGCCATCGTTAAGGTTCTTATCAGAATCTCCATCTACCCATACGTCAATATCTGAAATATCAAGCTTGCCTCTTACATCAGCATAAAGGTTGAATGATGTGTTATATTCATTACTGGTAAGGCTAATACTACCTAATGAATGATCATTAGTTGTTTCATCTTCTGGAATAAGCAAGCTTACGGTTATCTGCCTGCTTTCATTAACTGATAATGTTCCCAAAGAAGTAGGGCTCATCTGTAAGTTATACCTGGTTGCTAAGGTTGAAGCAATGTTGACATTGCTTAAAGGAGCGTTACCATTATTGATAATATTAAAATTAACGCTTGTGTTAGTGTTCTGGTCAATATTGCCAAAAGTGACAGAAGTTGGATTGGTTATTATGGAATAGGTAGGGTTTACAACATTTACAGTAAGTGTTGAATTAGTTTGGTTACCTGTTCCCCAGTTGAATGTTACGTCTCCTGTGTAACTGCCAACTGTCTGGTTTGCTGGAATGCCTGTTACAGTAAATGTAACCTGTTTTGATTCTCCAGGTGTTAAACTTGTTGATGTTATGTCAGGTGTTATGCCTGCAATAAGATTGTTGCCCCCATAAGTAAGAGCCCCTATTGTCCAGTTAACATTTGTAAGATTAACATTGCCTGTATTATTAATAGTAAAAATTGCAGTTTCAGATGAAGAAAGTCCTTTTACCCATGTAGTTGACCTGTCAGCAGCTGAAAAGCTCATTGTAACAGGTTCAATGGTTACAGTTAATTGTGAAACAACAGACTTTCCACCATAATTTGTGGTAATATTTCCTGTGTATACACCAGTTGCCTGGTTGGAAACAGTGTTAATAGTTGCATTAACAGTTGCTGAACCTTTATAATCTATACTGGATACACTTTCTAAAATAATGCTTCCAGAAGGAATAGTATCAGTTCCCTTTGTTAAGTCAGTTTTGGTATAAGTAATGCCTGTTATATTTGTATTTCCAGTATTTGTAAGAGTGATGCTTTCTTTCTTATTATAGCCTTTTACAATGCTTGTAGTAATATCTGTAGCTGTTAAGCTTGAGTTTGAGCTAACTGTAATAGGATTTAGAGTAAAACTGTCCCAATTGCCTGTTCCTGCAGTAATATTGACATTTGCTGTGTAACTACTGCCATAAGCATCAGAAGGTATTGTTATATCATAGCTTACATACTCTTTTGTGTTATTAGCTAATGAATATGTAGTTGAAATATTATAGTTAATATTAGTTGTGTAATTATAATTAGAGCTTACTAGTTTAACTGTTGTAGGAAAGCTTACTGTTATTGCATTAGTTGTATTAGTGTTATTTATTGAAATATTCCCGGAAATAACATCTCCTGGGTTTACAGTAAAGCTTGTTGCTGATAAATGTTGAATATCAAAATCGCCTACAGCAGCAACAAAAACTGCTAAAAGTAGTACTATCAGAAAACTTCCTATTAGTTTTAAGTTTTTAGTCATTATTATCTCTCTAATTATTAGAGAGTAGTTACACTTTGTTTATAAAGATTGTTGTTTTTTGGAGGATATTGGAGAATTACTGTTTACTTTTATAAAACTCAATGGCCTTTACAATATCATTACTACCTGATTCAAGGAAGCTTTTCTCTGTAAAGAAGACCTTTGAATTAGCAGAATCCCATAATAATAGGTTAGGAATCCTTCTGTTTCCATTCTTGATAACCAAATCGATAGGTAAGAACTGAGATGAATAAAGATTATCCTTGAATAGGCTTCGATCTATGGATTCAGGCTCAAGCTTCTCTGCTTTTATCTTTCTTGCAATAAGCCTGCATGAATCAAGCAGTTCTTCCTTTCCATTATAGTTAATGCATAGGTTAAGGAAGAAACTGTCATAATCTTTTGTGCTGTCTATGACATCTTTGACAGGTTCAATAATCCTGTCAGGCAGCTCATACCATTTTCCCCAGACTGAGACCTTTACCTTATTCTTATGGATGAACTCATTATTAGGCAATTCTTTAAAGAAGCTGATAAGATTGTCAATAACATTTGGCAAATGTTTGGTTTCTTCTCTATAAGGCATAAGATAGATTGTTATTATAGGCATATCCATACGAACAACTGTCTTTATTATGTCATATATTACCTGAAAACATTTTTGGTAAGCCTCGTCTATGGACTTGTTGTTTTTATTAGCCCAATCAATCTTTCCGTTTGTTGTAATGGCAATATGCCTTGGTAAACCATCCTTTTTTCTCTTAAGAAGCTGCATGATTTTATTTAACATTTTACTGGATTTTACTATATTATAGTAAGTATGTAGTAATATTTATAAAATTTTATCTTTTAAAGAGTATAATGATAGAAATTATACTGATTATTGTGATTATAACTGCCTTAATAATCGCTTCAATAACGGATATAAAGACAAGAGAAGTGCCTGATTGGCTAAACTATAGCTTAATAATCTCTGGATTGGCAATAAGCCTTATATATTCTCTTATAACCTCAAACTGGCTCTTTTTTGGTTATTCTGTTTCAGGAGCGTTGATATTCCTTATATTTGCTTACCTAATGTTCTATACTGCGCAATGGGGTGGTGGGGATAGCAAGATGCTTATTGGCCTTGGGGCATTGATAGGGTTTAACTTCAGTTATACAAGTCTGCTGGTGACATTTATAATAAACATACTTCTTGTTGGAGCTGTGTATGGCATGGTATGGAGTTTTGTGCTTGTTGTTTCTAATTTTAAGAAATTCTCAAAAGAGGCAGGGAGGTTGCTGAAAAACAGGCGTATAGTAATAGTGAAAAGAATCTTTCTGGGTATCTCTGTATTAGTGCTTGGTTATTTGATTATAGTTAAAGATGTGATGCTAAGCATGATGATGGTTTCATTGCTGACAATAACCTTTCTCACATTATACCTTTGGGTGTTTATCAAAGCTGTTGAAAAGGTGTGCATGCTCAAATATGTAGAGCCTGAACAGTTGACAGAAGGTGACTGGATAGCAAAAGAGGTTAAAATAAAAGGAGAGTATATAACAGGACCTAAAGATTTAGGAATTGAGAAAGAGCAGATACATAAATTGATTAAGCTGAAAGAAAAAGGGAAGATTGGCAAAGTTCTGATAAAAATAGGAATGCCATTTATACCAGTGTTCCTGATGGCTTATATTGTTTCTTTGATATGGGGAAACTTGATTTTGGGATTGCTCTAAGGAATTCTTCTCAACTGCTTAACAAGATAATTCTCTTCGCCGTCTTTCTGTTCTATCTTCTCTGTCTTTTTCTCTAGCTTTACAGGCTCTTTCTTTTCCTTATCGAACTGGCCAATGTTCTTTGTCTCTTCTTTAAGCTGAAGTTCTGCTGATTCCATCTCATCATCGCTTAACTGTTTAGGCTGCCATTGAAGGTTAATATTATCGTTCTCTCTCCTTGGAATTATATTAATGCAGAAGTGAGGAATTGTCTGGCCTGCGGTAATGCCATTGTTGACAATAATGTTAGTGCCAGTTGAGTTAATGCATTCAAACAATGCCTTGGAAAGCTTGTTGGCAATAATGAATAGATGGCCTACCACAAAGTCAGGCACATTTTCTATAATTGGATAATGCTCTTTAGGTATAATAGTTACTTTACCAGGGAAAGATGAGTCAAGGAAAGCGGCAGCTTTGTCATCCTCATAAATCATGTTCTCTTTGCTTTTGATTTGCTTACAAAATTGGCAGTCAGGCATTTTATAAATTATTCAGGACGTTAGTAATATCGTCAAGGCTAGCTTCCTCTTCCTCCTTCTTTTTTTTACTTTTCTTAGCTGTTGATTTCTTCTTGATTTTCTTCTCTATCTCTTTGAACTCTGCGTCAACAATTTTTTGTTTTGTTTTCTTAGGCTTCTTTTCTTCTTTCTTTTCCTTCTCTTTATCTTCTGCTTTCTTAGGCTTCTCTTCCTTTATGCCGAAGATTTCATTAACCTTCTTTGTGACAATTTCTTTGAGTTTCTCCATGTCAGGCTTGCTGACAGCCATCTTAGGAACAGTCAATGGAAGGTTATCATTCTTATTCCTTGGGATGATATGCATCATGAAGTGCTGAGCTTTCTGGCCTGCGCTCATTCCATTAGCAATAAAGATGTTAGTACCTTCAACTTTCAGAGCTTTTAGCATTGCGTTAGAGAGCGCTTTAGCAACCATTGAAATATAACTTATCAAGTCATCAGGCATCAAAGGCATTATAGCATAATGTTCCTTTGGCAAAAGAAGTATATGGCCTGCGTTGGCAGGATTTATGTCCAGAACAGCGATAACCTTATCATCCTCATAAACCTTTTTAGCCTGCATCTTGCCCTCTGCAATATGGCAGAAGATGCACTGCTGTTTCTGAAATTCCTTGAGCTCTTCAGGGCTCATGTTTTTGACCTTTTCCTGCATAGCCTGTGCCTGCTCGGGAGTCATCTGGCTGTTAGGTTCCATAGATACTTACTTTTTAATAGTTAGATTTAAATATTGTGGTTTTTAAGAACATATTAGGATGAACCTTGCAAATAAAATAACACTGCTTAGAATACTTCTTATACCTGTTTTTGTGTTGTTTCTTGTTTGGAATGTTAAGTATATAGCTGCAGTCATGTTCCTCTTAATAGCATTGACAGATGCGTTAGATGGTTATATTGCAAGGAAAAGAAAAGAAGTGACAGAGCTTGGCAAACTGATAGACCCATTGGCAGACAAACTGCTTGTATCAGCAGCTTTAATATTTCTTATAGGAAAAGGCATACCCGCATGGATGGTTTTCCTTATAATAGCAAGAGAATTTGCTGTAACAGGGTTAAGGGTGTTAGCAGCGTCAAAACATGGAGGTATAATACATGCAAGCAAATTAGGAAAGGCTAAAACTATATCTCAGTTTGTTGGCATTATTGCTGTGATTATTGGATTGAGGTATTCTTGGATTATGATGTTGGCAGCTACTCTGTTTACAGTGGTTTCAGGAATTGATTATTTTATTAAGAATAGAAAGGTTTTTCGTATTTAATTGTTAGGCTAAATACACATATAAAACAAAAACGTTTATATATCAGCTTCGGTTTTTCATAACTATGATAAAGATATTAGAAGAAACCAAACATAAAATTGTATTAAATATTAAAGGAAAGACTCATAGTTTCTGTAATATATTGAGAAAAGAACTGCTTAATGATAAGCATGTGAAAGTAGCTGCTTATAGAGTGGATCATCCTTTGATGGATGTATCAGAACTGGTTGTGGAGACTGATAGCCAAAAGGAGCCTAAAACAGCCTTAATAGATGCTGCTAAGAGGCTTAAAAAAGTTGCAGATGACCTAGAGAAAGAATTTGCAAAAGCAGTATAAGAATCTTGTTTCAAGATGAAACTAACTCTTGATGATGGAAAATCATTGATTAAGCTTGCAAGGAGTTCTATTTCTGAATTTTTTGATAAAAAAGAAATAAATGTTGATGAGTCAGTAAAAGAAAAGTATTCAGAAAAGCAGGGAGTTTTTGTTACGCTTTATATGGATGATGAGCTGAGAGGTTGTATAGGCTTTCCTGAGCCGGTGCTGCCTTTATATCAAGCTGTTGTTGACGCTGCTAAAAGCGCGGCTTTTTCTGATCCAAGGTTCTTACCTCTAACAAAAGAAGAGTTTAAAGATGTTAGGATTGAGCTTTCAGTGCTCACTTTGCCTGAATTAGTTGAGGTTAAAGAGCCTGAAGAATATCTTAATATTATAGAAATAGGCAAGGATGGATTGATAATAAGAAACAGTTTTAATTCAGGGTTATTATTACCTATTGTAGCAGTTGAGTATAAGTGGGATGCTAAGACTTTCTTAGAAAATCTTTGTGGAAAGGCAGGCCTGTCAAATGATGCATGGAGAGATTTAAACAATAAGGTTTATAGGTTTCAATCAAGAGTTTTCTCTGAAAAAGAGCCTGAAGGCGAAATTGTAGAGAAAATGTAGGTTTTTTCTCTCAAAAAATCGTAAAATATATAAGTAAGTTAATTCAAAATAAGTATAAAATATATAAGAGGGGGTATAAATGGGAAAAGTTGTAAATAAGTGTGGAGTAAAAAGAGCAAAAGGATATCTTTACTTCTTGGACAAAAAAGGCAATGTTGCCAGAGTACAGATGAAAAGAGCAGGGAAAAAGACTAGCAAAAAACAGGAAGTTGTTGCTAAAACAGGAATAAAAAGAAAGAATGGATTCCTATACTACATCGACAAGAAGGGTGACGTCTGCGAAGCAAAGATGAAGAGAGGCGGCACAAGAAAGAAGAAAGCTGCTAAGAAGAAGAAATGATAAAACCTTTTTAGGTTATTTTTTTGTTTTTATATTTTTATTTTGGTAGAGGGTCTTATTTGGTTTTTGATAGTCGCAAAAAAACTATAGACATATCAATCTAATTATCTACAAATCTTAACGGAACACAACTAAAGCTATCTCTTAAGTATACATCCAATCCTTTCTGATAGAAATAATCAGCAGTCTGAATTAGTAAATATTCTCCTTTCTTTATATGTTCGGGAGTAAGGTTAGGGTAATATGTATGTCTCTCTTCAATTGGCGCTGTTTTTTCTTTGTCATGCCTTTTTCTCATTAATCTTATTAATTCATTAGGTTCAAAGAGCCTGAATTCAAGTAAAATCTTTTCTTTAATAGATTTGGTTATTGATAGATAGGTTAGGTCTAGTTCTAATTCAGAATAGTTTCTTTCATATATTGGATGATGATGAACAAATACTGGTATCTCTGTTCCATTATGTCTATAGCCTATGTAAAATAAAAGATGTGTTTCTGCAACTTTATGTTTCCCTTCTAGGAGTTCTTTAACCACAGGATTATCATACCATATCTCCTGGTCTTTTGTAAAGTCCCCTATTACTGAGAAGCTTTCTTTTGATTCTAAAGCTGAATCATATCCACGAGCCTTAGCTACTAATGTTGACTTGCCTGTGCACATAAAACCTGTAACTAGCAGGTTCCTATCAAGAAATTCTGAGGGAAAATCTATGCCATATTCCCTTATCGTAGATGATTCTGGAACAAACCTATATCTTTTGCCATTAGGGAATTCTATTTCCTTAAATTGGTTGTCTAACATTTGATTTGTAACTGTTATTATTAGTTCTTGTAGGCCATTTTAGTTTATTATACTCAATGAAAACCAACTTTGTTTATAAAGCTTGTTTAGAATTCTTTAAACAGCATATAATAAACTATAAATACTAATCTTCTCTAACTCACTTTGATGAGATTTATTGAGACTAAAAGGCAGAAATACCTATTTTTATCAGTAACAGCCCTTGGCATATCTTCAATCATCACACAAATCATTGCAATAAGGGAGTTTCTTATAGTGTTTTATGGCAATGAACTCATATTTGGCATCATACTAGCAAACTGGCTCTTCATCACAGGCATAGGTGCTTACCTTGGCAAATATTTTGAAAGAAGAAAGATATCCATGTTAATCTTTCTGCAGATTATAATTGCTTTTCTGCCTTTCTTTTATCTAATAATTATAAGAAACCTTAGAAACATTTTCTTCCTGCCTGGTGAGATGCTTAGCATTACACAGACATTCCTTAGCACACTATTTATCCTTCTGCCTTACTGCTTAATATCAGGCTTCCTGTTGACCTTTGTCTGCAGTATCTTCTCAAAAGAGGAGAGCCATACTTCAATAGGTAAAGTTTATTTCATAGATAATATAGGAGACATCTTAGGAGGAATCTTGTTCAGTTTTATCTTCATATATCTGCTCACAGCTTTCCAAATGGTTTTCTTTCTTATGGTAATCAACCTTTCAGCAGCTTTTCTGCTGTCCAGGCCAACCAAGAAAGCCTTTATCTTATTTCTTATAATATTGTCTTCTATTTTATTTTTTAGCTTTGACTTTGAAAGGATAACAAGGCAACAGCAGTATAAAAACCAGAAGCTGTTATTCTATGGAGACACGCTTTATGGAAACCTTGTTGTAACAGACACAGCAGGCCAGTTAAACTTCTATGAAAATGGCTTAACATTGTTCACTACAGAGAATACAATATCTAATGAAGAAACAGTGCATTATTCGATGTCCAACGCAGAAAATCCTAAGAAAATATTATTAATCTCCGGTGGAGTCTCAGGGACTATAAGTGAAATCCAAAAGTACAGTGTAGAAAATATAGACTACCTTGAACTTGACCCTAAAATTATTGAGCTTGGTAGAAAATATACCAATAACATTGGCACTGATGTAAATATTATTAACAAAGATGCAAGGTTATTCATAAAGCAGACAGATGAAAAATATGATGTTATAATAATTGACCTTCCTAGTCCCAGCACTGTACAGTTCAACAGATTTTATACTTCAGAATTCTTCAATGAAGCCAAGAGAACTCTAAACAAGGATGGAATCCTCTCATTAAGCTTGGTATCATCAGAGAACTATCTTAACACTGAAACAAGAAAGCTGAACTCAGCTTTATACAATACATTAAAGCCATACTTCAAAAATATACTAATAATCCCTGGAGACAAAAACTACTTTATTGCTTCTGATAAAGAGCTAACTTATGACATAGTCAGCTTGATTAAAAATAAGGAAATCGATACAAAATATGTAAATGAATACTATCTAAAGGGAAAGCTAACCCCTGACAGGATTGATTATATACAAAACTCATTAATAAAAGACACAAAGCCCAACGAGGACTTCAAGCCAATAACATATTACTATCACTTATTATACTGGCTAAGGAATTTCAGATTAGACATAGGCCTTTTAGTAATCATTGTTATCTTCATGTTCCTTTACTTGCTTAGAATAAAGCCAATTCCTTTTGCGCTCTTTACAACAGGATTCTCAGCAGCAGCGCTTGAAGTGGTTGTTCTTATAGGATTCCAGATACTCTATGGCTATGTTTATTCAAAGCTCTCAATAATCATAACAGCTTTTATGATAGGTCTTGTGCTTGGTTCATACTATATGAATAAAAAAATAGAAAACATGGGGAAAAAAGAGTTTGTTAGAATAGAATACTCCTTATTCTTTTGTTCTCTTTTAGTTCCGATTATCTTATTCTTATTAAGCAGAATCAAGAACAGCTTTTTGGTTACAATATCTTCACACACAATACTGCCACTATTCACAATCATTATAGCAATCCTTGTAGGAATGGAATTCCCCTTAGCTTCAAAACTGTTCTTTAAAGATAAAGTGAGAGAAACAGCAGCTCTGCTTTATAATGCAGACCTTATTGGCGCATGCCTTGGCGCACTGCTTACTTCAGCGTTGTTGATACCTTTGATTGGTATATTCAAGGTATGCTTGCTTGTTGGAATATTAAATTTGGTTAGCGGGGTTGTTGTTAAGCTTAAAGCATAACGAGAAAATAAAAATTTTCTCTAATTTAGTAAAGTTTTCATTTCATTCAAACTTTATAAATAACCAAAACATTTATATCTTACATTAACTAAACTATTTCTTGGGGTGATTATATGATTAGTATGCCTGAATTATTAGTTATTCTTGTAATAGTATTGGTTTTATTTGGACCTAAAAAGCTCCCAGAACTGGCAAGGTCAGTTGGTGAAAGTGTGAATGCTTACAGGGAAGGCATGGCTGGTAAAAGGAAGCCTAAGAAATTACAGGGTTAAGTGTTTAGTGGAGCTAATAAAAGAGGTGATAGCGAGGTTAATATATGAAGCTACACCTATATGAACATCTGGATGAACTAAGAAAACGATTCCTTATCATCATCATCTTTCTATTACTCTTCTTTGTCATTGGCTTTTCTCTATCCAACTATTTCATTAAAATAATAATAAATGATTTGATACTTATAGAGAATGTTAAGATCATTGGGTTAACACCGGTTGAATACATCCTTACACAGATAAGAATTGGGTTTATAATATCATTAATTATAACAATACCTATTATAATCTATCAGGCTTTAGTATTCATAATCCCTGGCTTAAGAAGAAGAGAAAGAGATGCAATAAAGTTTATACTTCCAGCATTCTTTATGTTGTTTGTGTTAGGAATCTCTTTTGCATATTTTATATTCCTTCCTATTGCAATATATTTCTTAGGCAACCTTTCTACAGGTGTTGTGGAAAATGTCTGGAGCATCAAAGAGTTTATCAACTTTGTAATATTAAGCTGCCTTGGCTCTGCTTTAGTCTTTCAGCTGCCCCTCTTGCTTGTTCTTCTAAACAAGCTAAATATTATAAGCTTAAAACAGCTTAAAAAATATAGAAGCCATGTTTATGTGCTTATTTTCCTAATGTCTGCCTTGATTACTCCGCCTGATATAATTACTATGGTTATCATTGCTCTGCCTTTAATAGTATTATATGAAGTCAGCCTTTTGGCGATAAGATAATCCTAAACATTCCAGACCCCAGCTATCTTATAACCACAGAACTTACAGTTTCCATTACTTAGATTCTTTTCTGTAATTAAATAACCTTTCCTTCCGATTACTATCCTGCCGCATCTGGGGCAAAAAGTGTTCTCAGCCTCAGTGCCTGGAACATTCCCAATATAGACGTACTTCAAGCCTTCATCCATTGCAATCTTTCTTGCATTGTTCAAAACATTGATTGGTGTTGGCTGGATATGCGTAAGCTTATACATTGGACTGAATCTTGATAAATGCAATGGATAATCATCAAGCCCATTCTTATGAAGCCATTGGCACATCTCCCTTATCATGTCCAGGTTATCAGTCCAGGTTGGCACTATAAGGTTAGTCATCTCAAACCAAAGTTTCTCTTCTTTTGCTATTTTTAGAGTGTTAAGGATAGGCTCTAAGGTTGCGCCGTTTAGTTTGTTATAGATTTTCTCACTAAAGCCTTTAAGGTCAATGTTAGCAGCATCTATCACCTTACACAAATCCCTGAAAGGCTTTTCATTAATATAGCCGGCGGTAACCATTACATTCTTAAGCCCTTGCTGTTTAGCTATCTTTGATGTGTCATACATATACTCATAGAAGATTACAGGTTCTGAATAAGTATAAGCAATTGATTTGCAATTCTTCTGTATTGCAGCGTTTACAACTGTTTCTGGCATTAGGTCATAGTTGTTAGTTTCTTCTGGCTGGAACTGTGATATCTGCCAGTTCTGGCAGTTAAGGCATCTTAGGTTGCAGCCTGCTGTTGCAATAGAAAAGATTGAAGATGAGGGCAGGAAATGAAACAATGGCTTTTTTTCAATAGGGTCAACATGCACAGAACATGGGTTGCCATAGGCTAGAGAATAGAGCTTGCCGTCCTTATTTACTCTTGTCCTGCATATTCCCCTGTCATCGGGTGCTAAACTGCATTCATGAGGGCATAGTTCGCATTGGACGTTTTCATTTATTTGCTTATAGTACAATGCTTCCTTAGACCATTTCCATAAAGTATCAGGAGCAGAATTTGGAAAAATATCAGGCAATGAACCTGAGCTTCTGCTGAACAAGTGGTTATAGCCATAAGCAGAAGTTGCCAACCCGCCTATTCCTATAAAGCTGTACTTAAGGAACTCTCTTCTTGATATCTTCTTCTTTAGAAGCTTATTTACAGGATTATTCTCTTCTTCCCCCATACAGAAAGTTATGATTGTTTATTTATTTAAATTGTTGTAAATTCCTCGTTGCTTTTCGATGGTTGGGATTTTTATCTTATCTTTGATTCAGCCTTCAACGCCAAATCTCCAACACATCCTATTGGACAAAAATAATTGCACCATAACCTTGGGATAAAGAATGCTAAAATAAAAATAACTAGAGAAACTAAAGCAGTTATTAAATAAAACTCATAAGTTCCTATGAACAATCCAAAATAAAAGTCAGGCTTGAATATTAAGCTCAATACTACAATAGCTGTAAACAACAAAACAAGATATCTAAGATTCTTCAACCATCCTGGCAACTTTATCCTCTTCTTTGATACTTTGCTTTGGTAATCCTGCAATGTTCCAAAAGGGCAGAGCTTAAAGCACCAGAACCTTCTATCCAAATTCAGCACTAAAAATGATGGGACAATAAAAGGAACCAGCTCACCCCAAGGGCACTTCTTTGGGCATGCCCTGCAGAGGATATAAGGCACTTTGAAATAACATTTGAACAAAGGCAAAACAACGGCAGGAAGGAATATTAATCCATAGATAATCTTTAACACATTGTTCTTCACATTAAACTTCTTAAACAGCTTCAGAAAGATTATCACAAAAGCAGCAATCAATGAAAAATAAACAATAAAATAATAATCATTGCTCCAGAAAAAGCTTAGATATTTCCTAATGTTTTCTTGAAGAGCATAGTAACCAAGTATAGTGATTAAGATAAGGCTTACAGTAAGGCTGAGCAAGATCTTTGGTTTTTTCATTAGTTTAATGTGGGTAGATGCTTTTTATATATATTTTGTTTCTAATCTTCGAAAACCCAAAGATTTCCAAAAAGTTTATATAGTAAAGTTTACTTTACGTATAGTTAGCTTTACATGTGCAATGGCATTAACAAAAAACAACCTGAGAAACTTCAGGAAAAAAGCAGGATTAAGCCAGGAGAAACTGGCTGATAAGGTTAGTGTCACAAGGCAGACAATAATATCAATAGAGAATGGAAAATATGTTCCTTCATTAGAACTGGCATTGAAGTTTGCTAAACAATTCAAATGTAAAGTTGAAAACCTGTTTGGAGTTTAACATGGACAAACACATAAAAAAAGCATTGAAATTAATTGGCTTAGCAATAGTCTTATTCATAGTGTTTGTTATACTGCATAATCTTGTTTCTGCTTTATTTAATGCTGAAGAGCCTGTGTTCTTTATCTTGGCTTTGATAACAGGATTGATAGGAATTCCTGCTTCAATTATTTATTTAGTTGTTGCAATTGTCAAGAACCGTTCGTCATAGATAGGTGGTATGCAAGGCAAAGCCTTGTAAGCTATACCATGTTTATGGCGGTTCTTGAGCATGCTCAGAAATATAACACCTTCCAAAAATGGATTGTGGACTTCGTCCACTGGTTATGAAACTAGTGGTATATTTCTGACACATTAAGAAATATAAAGGTGATAAAAAATGATAGGAAAACCAGAATGGTTCACGTACAGAATATTTGGCTGGGGATTAAGGCCAAGGACATGGCAAGGCTGGGTTTATGTAGTAGTCTTTGTAGCTTTATTTATGGGGACAGCTTCAATGCCAATACCTGAAACCACTAAGATGAGTATAATGTGGGTTTTGATGGGCATATTGATAATTGATGCAGTCCATATAATGACATCTTTGCATAAGTTCCATGATGAAAGGCAGAACCTGCATCATTTAATCATTGAAAGGAATGTATCCCTTGCAGCAGTGCTTGCTTTGGTTGGAGTTGCTTTATTGCAGACATACCAAAACAGAGGAATAACAGTCAGTGGACTGCCATTTGACTGGTCTATTGCTGTGATTCTAGGAGTGATGGTATTAACAAAAGGAATCTCAACATTTTATGTGAATAAGAAGATGTGAGTTTAACCAGTATACTCCAAAAGAATAAGTTTATTATATCCCTTATATATCTCTACCCTTAATGGGGTGAGATATTATGGAAATCTTCAAAGCTTATGATATAAGAGGAGTATATCCAGATGATTTGGATGAGGATAAAGCCTATAAAATAGGCAGAGCTTTTATTAAGTTATTAAAAAAAGAAGATTCTAATAAAAGCAAACTTACAGTTGTGGTAAGCAGAGACATGCGTTTATCATCACCTTCATTATCAAAAGAGGTTATCAAAGGCATAACAGATGAAGGGGCAGATGTTGTTGACATTGGGCTTTCTTCAACGCCAACATTCTATTATGCAGTTGCAAAGTATGGTTATGATGGCGGCCTTCAGGTGTCTGCATCGCATAATCCTAAAGAATACAATGGGATAAAAGTAGTAAGAGCGAAAGCTTTTCCTGTTGGTTTAGAGAATGGCTTGGATAAGATAAAAGAAATCTGTTTAAAAGATAATTTTTCAGAGCCAAAAGAAAAAGGCAATGTATCAAAAAAAGAAGATGTTCTTCCGGAGCTTGTGCAATACTCTTTGAAATTCTATGACTTTCCTATAAAGCCATTAAAAGTTGTTGCAGACACAGCAAACTCAATGGGCGCTCTTGACATTGAAGAGCTTTTCAAAAACATTCCCTGTGAGCTTGTTAAGATGAACTTTGAGCTTGACGGAACTTTCCCAGCGCATCAGGCGGATCCTTTTCAGGAAAAGAATGTAAAAGACCTGAAGAAAAAAGTTGTTGAAGAGGAAGCAGATCTTGGCATAGCAACTGATGGTGATGGGGACAGAATATTCTTTGTTGATGACAAAGGAACCTTAATTGAACCGGCCATAATAAGAGGCATTATATCTAGAGTTGTGCTAGGACATCATCCTAACTCTAAAATCTGCTATGACATAAGGCCTGGCATGATAACAAAAGATATGATAGTTGAGAATGGAGGAACTCCTATAGTAACAAAAGTGGGCCATTCCCTAATAAAAAAGAAGGCTATTGAAGAAGGGGCAGAATTTGCAGGCGAATCTTCCGGTCATTTTTTTGTTAAAACAGAGTATGGCTTTTTTGAAACTCCTTTGATAATTGCTTTAATTATTATGGATGAGATATCAAAGAATGGAAGCATATCAAAAATAGTAAAGCCGCTTAGAAAATATTTTCATTCAGGTGAAATCAATTCAAAAGTAGATAATAAAGAAGGAATTATGGAAAAACTTAAAGAAAAATACAGTGATGGAAAAGTTTCTACACTTGACGGTGTTTCAGTTGAATATGATGATTGGTGGTTCAATGTAAGGCCATCTAACACAGAATCATTGTTAAGGCTTAATCTTGAAGCAAGAACAAAGAAAAGGATGGAAGAGAAGAAGAAAGAGGTGCTTGAAATCATTAAAAGCAATGGGTGATAACTAATGAAAATATTCATAGACACAGCAAAGTTGGAAGAAATTAAGGAAGCATATTCTTTAGGCATTCTAGATGGTGTAACAACCAATCCAAGCCTTATTAAGAAGATTGTTGATGAGCTTAAGGCTAAAGGGGAAAAGGTTGACATGGAGTCTTATATCAAAGAGATATTAGAGTTGGCAAAAGGAACGCCTGTAAGCCTTGAAGTGATTGGAACAAGCCATGAAGATATGGTAAAAGAAGGCAAAAGATTGTATGAGAAGTTTAATCCTGTTGCAGGCAATGTTTATATCAAGATACCAGTTAATCCTGCGCTTGATGATAAATCCGGAGCAGCATTTGATGGCATCAAGGCAGTAAAAGAACTATCTGATGCTGGCATACCAGTAAACTGCACTTTAATCTTCACACCTGAGCAGGCTTTGTTAGCTGCAAAAGCTGGAGCAAAATTTGTAAGCCCTTTTGCAGGCAGAGTTGATGATTTCATAAGAACTAATAATAATATTTCTTTTGAGAAAACTGATTATTTCCCTGCTGAAGGCACGAAGAAAGAAGATAAGTTTATGGAAGACAATGGTGTTGTCTCAGGTGTTGACTTGATAGCGCAGATATCTGAGCTTTTTAATGTGCAGAACATAACAGAAACAGAAGTTCTGGCAGCAAGCATAAGGAGTGCAAGGCAGGCAAGAGAAGCTGCTTTAGTGGGAGCAGATATTGCAACATTACCTTTTGGTGTAATCAAAGAATTGTTAATGCATTCCAAGACAATAGAAGGCATGAACAAGTTTGTGGGAGATGTTGTAGATGAATATTCTGAATTAGTTAAGTAATTTAAACCTTTTTTTTCTTTATTTTCCTTTTTTTCTCCGTTAAATATATAACTAAAAGCTCCATTTCTTAATATATTATGATATATGACTATATAATCATCCATTATGATGAAATAGGCCTTAAAGGAAAGAATAGGGGCAGCTTTGAAGAGCTCTTGATTAGTAACATTGAGATAAAATTAAAGAGTTTAATGAAGTCCTGCTTTCGTGAGTCTGGGCATATTACTATTGAAATTGATGGAAAAGCAAACATATCAAAAATAAAGGAAGCTCTCTCGCAAATACCTGGAATTGCTTATTTTTCATTAGCAAAAAGGGTTGAACTAAACCTTGATTCATTGAAGAAAGAAGCTATAAATTTCTTAGAAGATAAAGAGTATGATTCGTTCAAAGTAAACGCTGTAAGGCATGACAAAGGTTTTGAATTAAATTCAATGGAACTTAACTCTAAGTTAGGAGAAGTGATAATCAAAGCTCTTAACAAAAAAGTAAAGATGAAATCCCCTGATATAATGCTAAAGATTGAACTATCAAAAAAGTCTGCTTACATCTCTAATGAAGATATCAAAGGCGTTGGAGGTCTTCCAACAAATCCTCAGCAGAAGGTTGTTGCATTGTTATCAGGTGGGTTTGACAGCCCTGTTGCAGCTTATCTAATGATGAAAAGAGGTTGTGAAGTAATCCTTGTTCATTTCCATAACAAGAACCAGGCATCCTCATCTGTGGAAAGCAAAATAACAAAGCTGGCAGAGCAGTTATCAAAGTTTCAGGTTAAGACAAAATTGTATATTGTTCCTTTTGAAAGTCTTCAGAAAGAAATCATTATGAAGGTTAACTCAAAGCTAAGAATGCTGGTTTACAGAAGGTTTATGTTGAAAATAGCTTCTGAAGTAGCAGGAATGAATAAAGCAAAATTTTTGATAGTTGGAGACAGCCTTTCACAAGTAGCATCGCAAACCTTTGAAAACCTTGAAGCAACATATACTGGTTTGGATAAGCATGTTCTTTCTCCTCTAATAGGGCTTGATAAAAGAGAAATCATAGAAATTTCTAAAAGAATTGGCACATATGAAATATCAGCAATGCCTTATGGAGACTGTTGCAGCTATTTTTTAGCTAAACACCCTACATTGAAAGCTGATGTAAAATTATTAGAGAAGAATGAAGCTTTGTTTGACGTTGATAAGCTGGTTGAAGATGTTTTGAGTAAATCTAGGGTTATAGGCTTTTAGTAAGGATTTATGTTTAAAGAGATTTAATCTTCAGCGGTTATGATTCCGCCCAATATATCCTATTAATTCATCAACAGTTTCAAAACTAAAAATGTTATCATCTGGAATACTTATTCCTGACTCTTCTTCAATATAATATATAATTCCATATATATCAAGACTATCAATACCTAAATCAGTTACTAGGTTACTGTCAGGACTTATCTCTTCTTGTTCAATGTCCTTCATTTCAGAAATTACTTTTCGTACTATTTCATAAAGTGGACTTTCCTCAGAACTCATTTCTTCTTGTTTATTCTCGTCGTTCATTTTTATGAGTATTTTTGAGGTTATATATAAATATTTATATTGAATAATTAAGCTGTTGGAGAAGATTTAGTGTTGATAAGCTGGTTGAGAGTGCAATAGAGGGAGCAAAAGCGAAAGTAATATAAATAAAAATTCACTCTTAGTTGTTATAAGTCTTGGGGATGTAGCTCAGCCTGGGAGAGCACTAGACTGAAGTTCCTATGATCTGCTGAGGCGTATGCCGATGACAGAACAGAGATCTAGGTGTCCTGGATTCAAATGCTTGCATTAAGCAAGCTGAAAGTTCCAGCATCCCCATTCTTTTCTTCTTAATATACTTTTAATTATTATCTTCTAATACTTCTAAAAAAAATGGGGACCAGTGAATTTACGCAGTAAATTTTAATGCATCCCCCTTTTTTCTTTTTAAGAACTAAGAATCATCATATATATTTTCTTCAACCACTAAGAAACCATCAACCCTTCTTATGATTTCAATGTCTTCATCAATCTTTTTTTGGCTATTTTTCATTTTACAGCCTTATAACCACTCCCTTTATGTTGTCCACCTATTAAGATATATATCTTTCGCTGTATTTTTGTATAAAAGAGAAAGAATAGTAACTTAGTATAGGCTTTTCATATAATTCCCAGAGAAATTAGAGCTTATACTGCAGCAAAGCCATCACATGATCCTTCTGATAAGGCCTGAGATTAACCTTATCAATCAACTTAAAGCCGCTCTTAAGCAGCTTGCTAATCTCTTCCTGGAAAACCCTCTCAGGATTCTTTGTGACATCCACGCTTCTTGCCTTAATAGCAAAAAAAGCATAGCCCTTATCTTTTAGAAAGAGTTTAGCATTCTTAATAAGAATCTCTGCCTGGTTTCTCTGCGCAACATCAATGTAAAGAACATCAACCTTGCTTACTTTATCCTTATAAGTTTCAGGCAGGTTTGCATTGCCTAGAACAGGGCAAATATTACCTCTAACCTGGCTTATGAAAACAAGGTCTCTCATAACTCTTGGAGCAAAGTCCAAGGCAAAAATAAAGCCTTTCTCTTTAACTATGTCTGAAATGTAAGTGCAAGTTGTGCCATAAGAAGAACCCAAATAAAGAACAACATCTCCTTCTTTAATAGGCATACTCTTTAATCTGTTAAGGATAGCAGCGGAAAGTTTGCTCCTGTCAGGGTTCCATGTTCTGAGCTCAGACCCTTTATGATTAATAAGATCTTCATCAAAAAATTTCCTTCCAGGCGTAAGATTCTTTGTAAGCAAAAGCGTTCTTCTGCCTCTCAAACCTAAAAATACTCCTTTAAACTTGCTTTCTTTGATTTGCATAGAATAAGAATAGTATTGCCTATTATATAATTTTACCTTTTTTGTATGGATTCTTAATGTTAACCTCTAAAGAGTGTTTTTTACTACAATAAAGTTTATATACTTGTTATGCATTAAGGAATACTAACAGTTCAAATGCTGTAAAATAATAACCAAGGTGTTAAATTAATGAAAAAAATTCTGTTACTGATGTTGGTATCTATTAGCATAATTCTTTTAGGTGGATGTGGGCAGATTCCAGAAGAAACTGATGATGACCTTTCATTCATACCTTTTGATGAGATTCCAGTTGGAGAAGAAGATACTGTAAGCTCACCGCCTTCATTACCTGAAGAAACTCCTGAAACTGTTCCTGAACAGCCTCCAGTTGTTAAAGAACCTGAACAGGAGCTAAAAGAAGAAGATAAGAAAGATTTGCCTAAGATTGTTGTAAAAGAAACTGAGCCAGTCAAATTAAACCTGAAAGTAACAGATCCTGATGGCGATCCTATAACTTATACATATACCAATCCTTTGAATGAAAAAGGCGAATGGCAGACAGAAGCAGGAGATGCAGGTGAATATAAAGTAACAATAACAGCTTCTGATGGCAAATCAACAACTACTCAGGATTTGTTAATAGTTGTAGAAAGCAAGAACCAGTTGCCTGTGATAAAAAATGTTAATGATATAACTGTTAATGAAGGGCAGACTGTTACTTTAAGTCCAGTTGTAATAGACCCTGAAAATGAAGAAGTAAGCATAAAATATTCCGGTTGGATGACTTCATCCCAGTATAAAACAAACTATAATGATGCAGGAGTGCATAAGGTAACAATAACAACTTCTGATGGTGTTAATGAAGTAAGCAAGGAAGTTACCATCATGGTTAGTAATATAAACAGAGCTCCTGTGTTGAGCGAATTAAGTGATGTAAGTGTGAAAGAAGGTGAAACTGTTAAGATAGAAGCTATTGCAGCTGACCCTGATGATGATTCTGTTATACTGAGCTATTCGTCTCCGTTAGATGATGAAGGAGAATGGGAAACTCAGGAAGATGATATAGGTGAATATACTGTAACAGTTACAGCTTCAGATGGGGAATTAGAAGATGAAGAAGAAATACTTATTACTGTGGTAAGCTCTAACAGCCCTCCTACGCTTGAGTTAGTAACTGAAATAACTGTGAAAGAAGGAGAACCGGCAGTAATAAGCCCTGTTGTAACAGATCCTGAAGGAGGCGATGTAACGGTTAGTTATTCTGGCTGGATGAGCACTTCTATATATGAAACAAACTATGATGACGCAGGAACACATACTGTAACTGTAACAGTATCTGATGGTGTTAATGAAGTCTCAAAAGATGTAACCGTAACAGTGGAAGATGTAAACAGGCCGCCAGTGTTTGAATGGTGATAAAGATGAAGATAATAAAACTTGGAATTGGAGTAATATGTGTGATATTTATATTCTTATTTAGTTATCTTGGAACCGCGCATACTGCTGATACTATCCAATCACATACTGAATCTTTAGAAAACAATCCAATAACCCATAACATAAGAATATTTGATGATTTCATTGAGCCTGATACAATTGTTGTGGAAAGAGACGTATCAGTAGAATTATTTATAACATATTCTGGCAGTGAAGCAAACAAGTTTGTTATTGAAGATTATGATGTTGAAGAAAGATTGTTTGATGGCAAGACTATTTCTCTTAAATTCAAAGCAAATAAGCAAGGAAACTTTGAAATAGGTAGTTTTAGAAGACCTTTGGGAATGCTTGTTGTTAAGTAAAATTCCCTTTAGAAAATCTTAAATAGTATCTTTTTCTTAATTAGGTTATGACATATGATATAGTTGTAGGCATACCAAGCTATAATGAAGGAAAAAATATTTCTTTTGTTGCAGAACAAGTGGATTTAGGCCTGCAAAAGTATTATCCTAACAAGAAAGCAATAATCATCAATGTTGATGGTGGAAGCGCTGACAGTACAAGGAAATATTTCCTTAACGCGAAAACAAAGACTGAAAAGAAGAGTTTCTGCAGAAAAGGTGTTTCAGGAAAAGGAAATGTGTTTAAGATGCTTTTTGAATTCTTAAAGGAGCACAAAGTAAAAGCTGCAATAGTGGTAGATTCTGATTTGAAAAGTATTAATCCTGAATGGGTTAAGCTTATGCTTGGGCCAGTCTTCAAGGGCTATGATTACTGTACTCCTTTGTATTCAAGGCATAAATATGATGGCACAATAACAAACAACATAGTCTATCCAATTGTTTATGGATTGTTTGGCATGGACATAAGGCAGCCTATTGGTGGAGACTTCTCCTTCTCAGGCAGAATGGCTAACTATTGGCTTAAACAGGAATGGAGAAAGAGTACTGGCCAGTTTGGCATTGACAATTTTATGACAACTTCGGCGATAATGGGAAACTTCAAAATTTGTCAAATAGGCTTAGGAGCTAAAGTTCATAAGTCAAGCGCTCCCAACCTTGGAAGGATGTTTATTGAAGTGATAGACACGCTCTTTAGCAATACTTTGAAATCAAAGAAATTCATTAGCAGAGTATCCAAAGTGAAAAGTACGCCTGTTTTTGGAATCAAACTTGGAAAACCTCAAAACCTTAAAGTTAATAAGGCAAAAATAAGGAAAAAAGCAGTTGATGGTATTGACAAGTTCAGCAGCTTATACAAAAAAGTTCTTTCTCCTGAAGTATTAATAGATATTAGAAAAAACATAAGCAAAGAAACATGGTGCGCAATAGTTTACACCTTCCTTAAAGAATTTAAAAGGAGTCATTCAAGAAAGTTGATTGAAGCATTAAGTTATTTATATTTTATGAGAGTA
>Ga0187833_10001352_pt1 | contig 28051 bp, 28 predicted proteins | sample ETNtaG_37_FD_167968 | JGI IMG/M metagenome (GOLD analysis project Ga0187833, IMG submission 167968) | Marine microbial and viral communities from oxygen minimum zone, Eastern Pacific Ocean - ETNP2014_SV_400_PacBio MetaG (Illumina Assembly) | ecosystem: Environmental > Aquatic > Marine > Hypoxic...
TTATAACTAAATCCTGATTGTGTAGCCCTCCCAGGCGATCATCTAAGTCAGTTAACCCTGTAGGAACTCCAACAATACCCTCAGTACTTTTGAAAGCTCTAGATGCCATTTCAATAGTTTGATTGAGTGCAGTATCAAACTTAACGAATGATTTACTAAAAGATCCTTTTTCAGCTAAATCAAATAATAATTTTTCCGAGTCTTCAATTATTTTCTCACCAGGTAAATCGATATTTTTATTTGATGCGCTATCTATAGTTGCTTCAGAAATTTTTATCAACTCTCTCCTTACATGCATATCATAAATTATTTTTGCATATTCAACTGCCTGTCTTAGACTTGTGGAAAATTTAGTAATTTTTACAAGATATTCGTGACCTTCAAGCTCAATAAGGCTTTTATCATTTTCGAAGTAATTTTTTAAAGTTATTGGATTTGCCAACATTCCTTTAGAAATTAAATTTTCAATAGCCAAATAAATTTTTTGGTGAATAGGATCGTAAAATTTTGTGTAATTAATTATTGGACTTATATCATCAAATATATCATTAGATACAAGTATAGAGCCGATTACTGATTGCTCCGCTTCAATGTTATTGGGCAATTCTCTACTTTGATTTTTTACCAAATCAAATTTATTTAAAGACATAAACAAGAAGTATATATCTGTTTTTTACTTCTTTAAAAGCGATTATCTAGATTATTTTTTTATGTGAAAAAAGTCTTAACAAAATATAAAAATTTAAGATTTTTTTTCTTCAGATTTTTCAACTTTAATAAGAATATTTGCTTGTACTTCTGAATGTAGATTGACAGTTGTTTTAAAGATACCGATTGATTTGATTTCTTTTTCCAAATCAATTTGTGATGGTTTTATGTCTATATTATCTCTTTCTTTTATAATTATTGCTATTTCTGTAGGTTTTACAGATCCATAAAGATCATTATTTTCTGTAACCAACTTTTGAATTTTATAATTTTTATTATTTAATATTTCAAAACTCTTTCTAGCATCTTTTTTCAGTGTTAAATCTTTTTTATTCAGTTGTTCTTTCTTTTTGTTAACTATTTCAATATTTTCTTTTGATGCGTTAAGGGCTTTTTCAAATTTTATTAAATAATTTCTAGCATATCCTCTATTTACTTTAACAATATCTCCAATTTTTCCAAGGTTTTTAATATTTTCCAGTAAAATTAATTGCATAAATTAAATTTAAACCAACGCTAAAATTCTTGCTCTTTTAATTGATAGTGATAGTTCCCTTTGTTTTTTTTGAGAAACAGATGTAATTCTAGAAGGTAATATTTTGCCATTTTCTGATATATATTTTTTTAACAATTTAACATTTTTATAATCAATTTCTGGAGCATTTTTTCCTGACAAAGGACAATTTTTTTTTAGATTAAACTTTGGTACCATAAATAAATTTAATCTACTAAATTTATGTTGATTGTTTTTTTTTATATATTTTTTAAATTTTTTTTTCATTATTTTTCATTTTTTACGTTTTTTTCTTAACTTCTTCGGTAGCAACGTTTCTCTGTTTAAAATAATTATTGTTCAAATTAAATTTTTTTACTCTTACAGTTAAAAATCTTAGTAAACTACTATCAATTTTTTCATTTTTTTCTAACTCCGAAACAGTTAAACCGCATCCTTTAAGTTTGAAGTGTATATAGTTGCCTCTCTTATTTTTATCTATTTCATGGGACAAATTTAGAAGACCCCAATCATCAATTTTTATAATTTCTCCTTCATTTTTTTCAATAATTTTTGAATATTTTTCTTTTAAGCTTTTTAACTGTTTGTCAGAATGATTTTGTTTAACTATAATTGTATGTTCGTATAAATTCATTTTTTCTTTGTAATTATATATCTTATTTGCAACACATTATTACTGTATTGAAAAGGAAGGTTTTATACTATTTAAACTTCTAATTTACAATATATAAATTACTTCCTAGAATATAAGAAATCATATGTTTTCAATAATCTTTCCTGGACAAGGTTCTCATTCTGTAGGAATGGCAAAAGAATTTTACAAAAAATATTCTCTTGTGAGAAACATATTTTCTAGAGCAGACGAAACTTTAAATTTCAATTTAAGCAAGATTATTTTAAATGGACCGATTTCAGAAATTAATTTAACCAAAAATACACAGCCAGCAATATTTGTTGTTAGTTATTCAATCTTTTCTGTAATGAAAAAAGAATTCAATATCGACCTAAACCGGGCAAATTATTTTGCCGGACATTCACTTGGAGAATATTCCGCCTTAACCTGTGCTAATGCTTTGCAATTTGAAGAAGCTGTTCGTTTACTACACGCAAGAGGCAAATTCATGCAAGAAGCAGTTCCACCAGGTAAGGGAGCTATGTTAGTTGTGCTAGGTTTGAAAGTAGAAGAAATATTGGAACAAATAAATTCAATTTCGATAAATGGAACTTGTGAAGTGGCCAACGATAACAGTCCAGGTCAAATTGTTATTAGTGGAGATAGAGACAGTATTCAAATTTTACAAGATAACCTTAAAAAAAAATCTATACGTGGAATAATTTTGCCTGTAAGCGCACCGTTTCATTGCTCTTTAATGGAAAGTGCTGAAAAAAAAATGAGTCCAAAAATTACAAAAACATTGTTTAAAGATCCAAAACCATCAATAATATCTAATGTTACCGCAAAAGCAGAAAATAAAATTAGCAAAATTAAGGAGTTGTTAATTAAGCAAATTACTTCAAGAGTTAAATGGAGAGAAAGCGTGGACTATATGATTAATAATGGTGTTGATGAATTTGTTGAAATTGGACCTGGTAAAGTATTATCGGGTTTAGTAAAGAGAATTAGCAAAGATGTAAATGTTTTTAATATCAATTCTATTGATGATATAACAAATTATATAAATAAATGATTAGTTTTAAAAATAAAAAAATATTAATCACAGGTGCAACTGGTGGCATAGGCAATGAACTTGTTAAAAAATTTATAAATTTAGGAGGAAATGTAATTGCCACAGGAACAAAAGCAGAAAAATTGGATATTATAAAAAAAAAATATCCAAATGTGAAAATTCAAAGATTTGATATCTTAGATCACCCAAGAATTGAAGAATTTATAAATGAAGTTGCTTTAGAATTGGGCGGATTAGATATACTTATAAATAATGCTGGGATAAATAGAGATAACTTGTCTATAAGAATGAAGAATGAAGAATGGAAAAAAGTAATTGATGTAAATTTAACTTCTACTTTTTTATTGTGTAAGTATTCAATAAAAATAATGTTAAAAAATAAATTTGGAAGAATTGTAAATGTTACCTCAATCGTGAGTCACACGGGAAACTTAGGTCAGTCAAACTATGCCGCTTCAAAGGCTGGTATTATTGGCATGTCTAAAAGTCTTGCAATTGAATATGCGAGAAAAAATATAACAATTAATTGTGTCTCCCCTGGCTTTATAGCTACAGATATGACCAAGAATATTGTAGAAAAAGTAAAAATATTTTTAATATCAAGAATACCTATGGGGAAGCTTGGATCAGGGGAAGATGTGTCAAATTGTGTTGCTTTTTTATCTTCCGACTCAGCTTCCTATGTTACAGGTGAAACGTTACATGTTAATGGTGGCATGTATATGGCTTGACAAAATTGACGATTAATCTATTAAGTTTACTATTATCAACTTTTTTAAAGGAATCAAATGGCAGACGAAGTAGCAGGAAAGGTGAAAAAGATAGTAGCAGATCATTTAGGAATCGATGAAGCAAAGGTAACCGAAGAAGCAAGCTTTATAGACGATTTGGGAGCAGATAGCTTAGATACGGTCGAGTTGGTTATGGCTTTTGAAGAGGAATTTGGTTCTGAAATTTCTGACAGCGATGCCGAAAAAATATTAACCGTTGGTGATGCAGTAAAGTTCATAGAAAACAAAAAATAATAAAATTTGCTTTCAATTTTTTTTTAGTATGAGTTCTGACCACACAGGGATGATGATAGTTGTTTCCTCACCTTCTGGAGTTGGAAAAACTACACTTGTTAGATTGCTGGTTGAAAGAAATAATAATTTTGAGATTTCAATTTCAAGTACAACGCGAGCACCTAGAAAAAATGAAATTGAAGGTAAAGATTATTATTTTATCAACGAAGAGAAATTTAACAATTTGATTAAAACAAAGTCTTTCTATGAGTTTGCAAGAGTTTTTAATAATCTTTATGGAACGTTAAAAGACCCTGTTATTAAAAATTTATCCCAGGGAAAAGATGTATTGTTCGACATAGATTGGCAAGGTTCTGAACAAATAAAAAAACTAAAATTAAAAAATAAATTGATTTCGATATTCATCCTACCACCAAACATTAAAATACTTAGAGATAGATTGTCCAACCGTGATATGAAGGATAAATTAATATTGAAAGAAAGAATGAGTCAGTTTAAAAACGACGTGCTACATTGGAAGGAATATGATTATATTGTGATAAATAATGATTTAGAGAAATGTTATAGAGCTTTTATGTCTATAATTAATTGCGAAAAAAAAGGAAAAAAATTTTTATTTGATCAAAATAAAATTAAAGAAAAAATATCTGAATTAATTAGCTAAATTTTCATACTCCTTTGCAATTTCAAAATAAATTTCTTTACTTAAATTCTGTGGTCTTAAATTTAATTTAATTTTTAATTTATTTAAAATTTCATTATTATTGTTAAACAATTGCTTAATTGGCTTATTTATCATTTTTCTTTTTTTTGAAAAAAAAACTCTTGTAACTACTTCCAAACTTTTTGCATTTTGAAATTTTACATATTTTGTTTCTGGAACAAATGATAAAACGCTACTTTCCACTCTTGGCTTTGGATAAAAACAATTTCTAGAAACGTCAAAATGTTTTGTAATCTTTAATTTCCAATTGCTAATTATAGATAATCTGCCGTAATTTTTAGTATTGGTTTTGGCAATAATTCTTTCAGCAACATCTTTTTGAAACATTAAAATTAGTTTTTTATACCAAAAATTTGAATTACAATTTAATATCCATTTTGTAAGTATTTGAGTAGATATATTGTAGGGTAAATTGCCAAATACAGTTAGTTTATTATTAGATAATTTTTTTTCGTTAGTTTTTAGTATATCTTCGTTAAAAATATTTATCTTATTTTTGAATTCTTTTTTTAAGTTTTTACAAAGAAACTTATCCTTTTCAATTAAAAAAATCTTTTTTGGTTTTTTGTTAATTATTTCCTTCGTTAAATTGCCTGTACCAGGACCAACTTCCAATATATCGTCTTTATTATTTATATCTCCAATATCAATAATTTTATTTATAATATTAATATCTGTTAAAAAATGTTGCCCTAAACTTTTTTTTGGTAAAATTTTCACCATATACTATTAAAAAGTTTTATTGATTCAATTAAACTGGATGGATCGGCAACTTTTTTTCCGACAATATCTGCTGCAACACCATGATCTGGTGATACCCTAATAAAGGGAAGTCCCAAGGTAATATTAATAGCTTTAAATTCCATTATGGTTTTGATCGGTGTTAATACTTGATCGTGATACATTCCAATAATCACGTCGAACTTTTTTTGGTTTTTTGATAAAAATAATGAGTCAGCAGAAAGCGGTCCGGTGATATTAATTTTTAGTTTTTTTATTTTTCTTATTGCAGGCTTAATTATTTTTTCTTCTTCTGAGAATTTTTCACGAGAAAAACAATGTGGATTTAACCCTGTAATTGCGATTTTGATTTTTTTTTTTAAATATTTATTATAAAAAAAAACAATTTCTTTTATTTGGTTTACTATTTTATTAACATTTAATTTTTGAGGTATTTTTTTTACCGCAATGTGTGTTAGAATCGGAGCAACAGCTAATTTATTGCTGTAAATTAACATTGTTGCCTTGTCATAACGTCCTATTTTATATGCGATGAATTCTGTTATACCATCGAATTTTTTATTCAAAAAAGTCTCTTTTGACACTGGTCCCTTTATAATTCCTAATATTTTATTTTTTTTTATCAAATTTAATCCTTGAGAAAAGCAATCTAAAATAAATTTATTTGATTTTTTTGAAATTTTTTGAAAAATTTTTTTTTGATTGTATTTTATATCAATCACAGGAATAGCCGTACCTTTTAAATCATCCAATTTAAAGTTTTTTTCAATTAATTTTAGATTTAGATTAAATTTAAAATATTTTAAGTGTCTATATAAAAGATTGTAATTTCCAATAACTAAGCATGGTGTGTGCTTAAATTTTTTTTTTTTTATCCAAGATTTAAAAATTATTTCAGAAGAAATACTATTGGGCTCTCCAAGAATTATAGCAATTGGTTTAGTCATTAAAATATTTGATTTTAATATTATTTTTAACTTGATTAAAATAATTTGTTGAGAAATTATTTAATTGTTTGTTCTTTTCGACATCGATTAATTCTTTCATCTTTTTTTCAAGATCTATTATTTCTTCCACAACTCTTTTATTTTCAACCTTTAATATTATAATTCCTTCGGAAATAGGAATGGGTTCGGTTATCGAACCTATTTTGGTTTTTTTTATAAATTTTAATAATAGTTGAGAAAATTTACTTTCACTGACCCAGCCTAACTTACCTCCTTGTTGAGCAGAAAGTGACGAACTAAATTGAATTGCAGTATTTTCAAATCCTTTTTCCTTTATATTTTTTATCAGATCATCTATTGTAATTTGATCTTCTATTTTAACATCAATCACTTCTTCAATAGATTTTTCTGAATCTATGGATTTCTTTTTATTATTATAGAAAGCACTTTCAGCTTCAATTATTATTTCGTTTTGCTCTTCTTCTTCATTAGCAATATTATGTTTTATCGATGTTTCTTCAATTTTTTTATTTAATTCTTTTATTGCTGCGTTCTCAATAAATATTTCGTAAACTAGATACTCCACTTTTTTTTTTTGTCCTGCAATTAATATTTTCAATTCTTTATCAATTTTTTCTTTATCAATAACAATTTGATTCTTATAAAATTGATAAACTAATTGGTTCCATTGTAATTCAAGTAAAATTTTTTTTTTGAATTCTTCAAATTCGTATTTTTCAAATTCCAAATACGTTTTAAAATCTTTAATGCTCCTAAATCCAATATTTTGAGTTGATTGAATAATCTGATTATTAATTATTTCATCGTTTATAATTATATTGTCGTAATTTGCTAGTGCAGTGATTTTTATTTTATCTTTGATTAAAGAATCGACAGCAATTTTTTTTAATTCTTGATCATTTAAATCTTTTGATCGACCCACAGTTATTACATTTAAATATTTTTTTTCTCTAGATAAATCGTAATTGGTGACAATTTCATTTCCGACCGAAATAATAACTTTATTGGTCAATTCTGCTTTTGAACTAGTCAACAAAAGTACTAAGAGAAAAATTATAGATTTAAATAATTTGACGTTTTTTCTCACTTAATTACCTGTGGTAATGGGAGTGGTCAATTTGCCAAAAGGTATAATTGTTAATGTAAACATTACATTTTCACTAGGTTCTAAATCATTATCGGAGTAATAACTTTTATTGTATTCTATTGCTGCTCTCAGACAGTCATTTTCATACTGGTAACTTATATTATAAAATTCAGTAGCATCAGTTGTAAAGTTTTCACGAGTTTCAAATTTTAAAGAATTTGATTCGTTTAATTCTAAAGCTAGACCAGCGTTAATGTAATGATTGTTTCCTATGTGGTTGTTTTCTTCGAGATATTCAAAGTTTGTAACTAATTTATTAATTTTAAAAATACCTGCGATTTCATTATAATTTAAAGTACTGTAATTATTATCTAACGAAAATTTATAACCAACTTTACTAAACTCATTTAGATAATAATTTGCACTACCAATCATTTCAGAAGTTTTTTCATTTAAGGTGCTTTTTCTGGACATATCGGGGTTATCATCATAGTTAAAAACTTGACCTACTGACAAATTGAATTTTTCAAAATCGCTTTTGTCCTTATAGCTATAGTCTGTTCCTAAAGTTAAACTTGTGCCCGTTTCAATTACATCAATAGCTGCCAATTTATTTAGAGAATACAGATTTGATATTGCTAATCTTAAACTACTGTCGCTCATATTTCTCATATGGCCTGGTGCCGTTCTTAACATCAGCTTTGGTGTTAGGGTTTTTTTATAATTTTCTGATTGTTTTTCTAGAGGCAGGGAATTTAATATTGATACAGCTCCCATTAATTCAATATTATTTTTGTTATTTTTATGGTCTAGAGTGTTTTCTGCTCTATAATTTGAATTTTTCAAATTACCTTCAATTTTTGTTACAATACCTGAGTTGCTAATGTAATCTTTTGAATTCCAAAAAAAATCGTTGACTAATTTTGTTTGTTTTTTGTTAGTTTCGAAGTTTTTATAGTAACCTCTGGATTGAAAGTTAAGCACTCCTTGTTGTTCCGAAATAAATAATTTATTTTTATAATTGTAATTTGGTGCTACAAATTCATATCTTTCGTCAGTTTTGCTTAAATCTTCATATAGATCCAGGTCTATGTCCATACTTGCGTCATTTTTTAAGAAATTCATACCTATTGAGGAATGCATAACAGAGTTACTGGTTTTTAGTTTAGAAGCAATATCATGTACTTTAAGGTAGGTATCATTAGATGCTTTTTGAAAATTAATTATAAGTTTGCTTTCATCAAATGTTTCAAGGTCCAAATTAATATCAGATCTTGCAAAAATATGATTTCTACTACCGCTAGTTTTTTTGTTTGAGGTTTTTTTATAACCTTGGTTAAAACTTGCATCTAGTATTGAGTAGCTATTTTTTGTTAAGTGTCGATATTCAGTTTGGATTACAGGATTTTCATCTGCATAAATTTTTGGATTTAATGTAGCATCTTTATTTTCTGCCAAAGCGAAATAATAAGGTAGATTAAGGCCAGATCCTAATAAAGTAGAATTCGTTATACCTGGTGTTAAAAACCCAGATTGTCTTTTCACCGTTGGATCAGGATGATAAAACCACGGTGTATATAGTATAGGAAAATCATATAAGTATAACTTTGTTTTTTCATAATTAATTATTTGTTTTTCTTTGTCATGAATTACTTTTTTTGCTGTAAGTTTCCATGGCGGACATTTATCACCCCTTTTTTTACAAGTTGTAAAAACTCCTCCTTCGATATAGCTTTTATTCTCAGTAATGATAGCAGAGTTACCAGCTAATCTAGGGTCATTTTCAATATTACCAAATGTATCTTTTTTAAATTTCAATTTTAAATTTGATCCTGCCATTCTTTTCCTTTTAACATCAATAAATATGTCATCAAAAAAATATTTATTTTCATATTTATCAGTCATTTCAATATAACCTTTTGATCTTAAACTTTTATTTTTTGTAGAATAGCTAAACATATCTAGTAACATTGAATTTCCGGATCCATCATTTATTTTTGTGAATTGGTTAGATTTTATAATTTGATTTCTATTGTCATAAGAAGCGATTTCAGTTTTAATGGTTACTCCATTATTGCCTTTGAAAAAAACATTTCCTTCAGCTAATATTTCTTCCTTGTTTTTTAAATATTGAATATTGTCTGATGTAAGCTCATCATTTGTTATTGTGTTAGTGATTTTGACCGATTTTTTTGCATCTATAACATTTTTTTTCTTATCATAAGTTGCACTTTCAGCTTCGATCGTAATCCCATCTTGTCCTACAATGAGAACATTGCCTTTTGCTATAATTTTTTCGCTATCCTTAAACAATTTTACATTTGATGCGGTAATGTCAAATTCATCAGTAGCTGAACTTTGAATTAAAGAAAAAAAAATTAACATCAAATATAACAATAAATTGTTATTATTTTTCATTAACATGAATCATTCCTATAGAACTAATAATCAAAATTATACTTAGAGGAGTCCAAACTGACATTATCAGTGATATTTGTTCCGTTTCTCCCAAGGCCCTAGAAAAGTCATTAAGATAATAAATGACAACAGAAAGAACAATGGTAATAATAACATAAGCTAGATAATTTCCCTTGTATTTTACATTCATTACAATGGCACCAGCAAGAAGGGTCATAGACATTAAAAAAAGGGGAAAGGACAAAGATCTTTGAAATTCACTCTCAACTTCTTTAGTGGAATAACCTAAATATTTGTAATTTTCTTTTATTTTGTTCAGTTCCCAAAAGGATACAGCATCCAAATTGGAAAAAATATTTTTTATACTGTTAATATCAAAGTTGCTTACAAAAATATGTTCTGGAAGATAGGTGGAGACATTGTTAGTATCTCCGTAATAAATATTTACATCATTTAATTTCCATTCATTGTTACTGATTTCAGCTTTATGTGTTTCAATTCTTGATTGGGGTCTACCGATTTCGTCAAATCTATAGATAGAAACATCTATCAAATTATTATTACTTAATTTTTTTGCTCTAACTATATTTGTTTTCCCGTCGACATTGTCTTTTATCCAAATGCCATTTTCTGTAAGTGCAGCCAAATAATCATTATCTTTAGTATATTTATTTTTTATGTCTAAATATTTATGTGTTAGTTTTGATGTTACAGTATTTATGCCTGCCACAATAATTATGCCAAAAATTAACGATATGATGGCTGGAAAGAAAATAATTCTAAAATTTGATACGCCTGCTACCTTTACAGCAATTATCTCTTCTGATTGAATAAATTTTAAAAATAATATGATTGATGAGATTAGAAAAATAAATGGGAAAAGATTATATATCAATGATGGTACTTTTAAAAAAGTCAACGATAAAGGCAATAAAAATCCAACCGAATGATCCTTAAAAAAATTTACTTCTTCAAATATATTAAGAACGATTCCCAAACACAAAAAAGCAAATGTAACATTTAATACGATTTGAGAGTATTCAATAAAAAAATATTTTTTAAATATATTAAATTTAAACATTTTATTTACCTAGATTTTCATATTTAAATATTTTAGTTAAATATAGGTAATTCAATAATATTAATGAAGGAGGCAAAAGATAATAAGCAGCTGAATACAATATAGATTGTCCAGAGTATCTAACCATGATTTCCGCAAATACCAAGACACTAAATGCTACTATGAAAACAATATATTTTTTAAGTAAATAATATTTACTTTCTTTTCCAGAGGACAACAAATAACAAATAATTATGGATATGAAGGGAATGTAAAAAGGCATCATCAATCTTCTATTAAGTTCAGATATAATGTCATCAATTCTAGCTCTACATTGAAATTTATTAATAATAGTTTTGCTTTCATCTAAAAATGGTTTAATGCAATTTAACAAACTAAGAGTATCATTTTCCTGTATTTTTGGATAAGTTGTAGTTTTAGTAGAAAATGATGACAGATTAATTTCCGTTCTGTTAAAGTTTATAAAGTTAATTTTGTTATTTTTTTTTTCTGTTTGTATTGTACCATTGTACAAAACTAGAATATTTTTTTCATTTCTTTTTATTATATATCCATTTTTAGCAATGATTGTTTTCGATCTTTCGACAACTGAAGAATCATCTCTTAAAAAAATATTTAACATTTCACCATTATTTTTTTTCTTTTCAACAAACACAGTCAAATTTTTGACCGTGTCATTAAATTTCTTTTCTTTTACCAATGAGGGAAAAAGACTAACGCTAGATGATTTTAGAATTGATCTTGCAAAATTCAGAGATGAATGGGTTACAACAAGTGATAACGATAATTGAAATAATGTGATTAAAATCGAAATTATAATAATAAAGTTTACTATTCTGATTTTATTTAGGCCAGATGTCCAAAAAATTAATAATTCATTACTATTTTCAAACCGTAATATTGTAACTAATAAACTGATCAAAAAAACTAAAGGAATTAACCTATTAATAACTTTAGGAATATTTAAAATTGAATATGTAAAATAAACACCAAACGCATGTCCGTCTTCAGTAACGAAATCCAAATAATTTACAGCTTGAACAATCCAAACAATTACAGTTATTGATATTAATATTAATGCAAATATAGAAATAAATTCTTTAAAAAAATATCTATAAATTGTATTTCTCATTATGGTTGATTTAATATATATGTTAACTTAATTCAACTGTAACAAGAAAATATGAAAAATACTATTATTTTTGATAAGAAAAACGATTTTAAACAAGAAGAAACATTAACCTTTTTTGTTAATGAAAATTTGAATTTCAAATTAACAAAAAAAATATTTTCTGATCAAATTTTAAATAAAATTCATATTTTTTTAAAAAATTTAAAATCTAAAAAAATAAAAAAGAAAATAATAAGTTTTGATATCTCAGAAAAAAATAAAGTTTTATTTATTATAGTAAAAGAAAAATTGCTTCCAAATAATTTTGAAAAAATGGGAGCTAATTTTTTTTCTTATGTAAAAATGAGCAAGATAAGTAAGATAAACTTTTATTCAGATACCCTTAAATTAGTTAAATTTTACCAAAAAAATACTGAACTAATATCAAATTTTATACATGGATTTAATTTGAAATCATATTCTTTCGATAAATATAAAACGAAAGATAAAAATAATTATTATTTTTCACTAAAAATAATATCTTCTGAAAAAACTTCACTAAGTAAAAATTACTCTAAATATAAGGCAATAGAGTCTGGGGTATTCCAAACAAGAGATCTGGTTTCTGAACCTCCAAATGTTTTGTATCCAAAAAAATATGTAGAAACCATAAAAAAACTTTCTTCTTTGGGTTTAAAAATCCAAGTTTATAGCGAATCAAGAATGAAAAGATTGGGAATGCATTCCCTTTTAGGAGTGGGCCAAGGAAGCGCTAATGAATCTTTTTTGGTCACCATTGAATGGAAAGGAAACAAAAAATCAAAAGAGAAACCATTGGCATTTGTTGGAAAAGGAGTTTGTTTTGATACTGGTGGAATTTCATTAAAGCCGGCGAGATTTATGGAAGAAATGAAATATGATATGGCGGGATCAGCAGTAGTAGTTGGGCTACTAAAAACTTTGGCTCTAAGAAAAGCAAAAATAAACGCAGTTGGAGTAGTTGGACTTGTTGAAAATATGCCTGGAGGAAATGCTCAGAGACCAGGAGACATTGTAAAGTCTTATTCTGGTAAAACGATTGAAGTTCTTAATACAGATGCAGAAGGAAGATTAGTTTTAGCTGATGCTCTGAGTTTTACTGAAAAAAACTTTAAACCTAAATTTATAATTGATTTAGCTACTCTAACTGGAGCAATCATCGTATCGTTGGGAGATGAATATGCGGGATTATTTTCAAACAACGATGAACTGTCAAACAAAATTTTCGATGTTGGTAAAAAAATTGGTGAAAAAGTTTGGCGACTACCTTTAGATGAAAGCTATGATAAATTAATGAACTCTCCGGTAGCAGATATGCAGAACATTAATTACTCAGGTGGTGCCGGATCAATAACGGCAGCTCAATTTTTACAAAGATTTATAATTAACAAAACACCTTGGGCACATCTAGATATTGCAGGAATGGCTTTTTCAAAAAAAGCTGCAAATTTAAACCCCAGTGGCGCAACAGGTTTTGGTGTACGTCTTCTAAATAGACTAATAGAGGAGCATTATGAATAACAATTCATTAGAAAGAACATTGTCAATTATTAAACCAGATGCAGTTGAAAGAGAACTAGAGACAAAAATAAAAAAAATTTTTTTAGATAATAAATTAAATATTGTTGAAAGTAAAAAAATACAAATATCCAAAGAAGAAGCTGAGGATTTTTATAGGGTACACCAAACAAAACCATTTTATGAAAAACTGTGTTCCTATCTTTCTTCGGGACCAATAATTGTTATGATCTTAGATGGCGAAAATGCTATTCAAAAAAATAGAGACCTAATGGGTGCTACAGATCCCCAAAAAGCAAAAGACGGTACAATTAGAAAAATTTATGGAATTTCTATTGATAAAAATTCGGTGCACGGATCAGACAGTCCGAAAAATGCTGAAGTAGAAATAAATTTTTTTTTTAATTAATTTAGATATATTTTATAAATTAATCATTATTTGAAGTGCTTTCTCTATTTTTTATATAGGTAAAGCATTCTTTTTTCACTATTATTAGAAAATGTTTATTTCTTTATTAAATATAATTGAAAAGACAGTCTATTTTATTTTTACCCTAATATTTTTATCTATTGTTTCATTAGATCGTTCTTTAGCATCAAACCATATATTGGCCGTAGAAGAACTAGAAATTTCTAAAAAAATAGATTTAAAATTTTCAAGAAATAAGATTATTGATGATGCATTTAAAAAAGCATTTTATAGATTGCTAAGTCAAATTTTAAATTCTTCAGATATCAAAAAATTAAAAAATATAAGCATGAGAGAAATAAAAACTTTGATTGAAAATTTTAAAATTAAAAATGAAATTTTTAGAGATAATAAGTACAATGCAAATTTTGATGTATATTTCAATAAAGATAAAATAAAATTTTTTTTAGAGAAAAAAAATTTATTTTATTCAAATCCAAAAAAAATATCTGTTTTATTTTTACCTATTATTATTGAACAGGAGAGATTATATTTTTTTAATGAAAATATTTTCTATAAATATTGGTTAACCAATAAAGATCATAGTGGATTAATAAATTATATCATGCCCCTGGAAGATATAGATGAAATTATAAAATTAACTAATTCTCAAGAAAACTTAGAAAATTTAGATATAATTGAGATTGCAAAAAAATATAACATAGAAAATTATATTTTATGTTTAATATACCTAGAAAAAAAAAAATTAAATTTATTTTCTAAAATTAAATTTCAAGAATATAAGAAAAATTCAAACTTAATTTTTCATGACGCAGATATTAAAAATGAAGATTCGGTAGCATCTATTATTAGTAAGACGAAAGTACATTTAAATGATATATGGAAAGATTTTAATGAAATAAATACTTCTATTAAATTGTCAATAAATTTAATTTTACATAGCAATGATACGGACAAAATTTCTAAATTTGAAAATACTCTAACTAAAATTGATGATATCAGCTCTGTTTCAATTAAAAAATTTGATTTAAACAAAACAGTTTATGAAATTATTTATAATACGGATCCTAATAAATTAATAAAACAATTTTCTATTTATGGCTTTGAAATAGTCAATGATGAAAATCGTTGGATAATTCGATGAATAATAAAAATCAAATATTATTTGATTTTAAATTTAATCAAGATTATTTAGATCAAGATTATTATTTATCTTCCAGCAATCAAGATGCACATAATTTAATTAATTGTTGGCCAAAATGGATAAAAAAGACAATTAATTTATATGGAGAAAAATTTTCTGGCAAGTCTCATTTAGCCTCAATTTTTGAAAAGAAAACTACCTGCATAAAGGTTTTTTCTGAAGAGTTTTCGGATAAGACGATTCAAAATTTTAAAACTAAGCAGGCAATAATTATTGAAGACTTAGATGAAAATTTTTCAGAAAATTTGTTATACACAGTTTTAAATATAATAGAACAAGAAAACAAATATTTAATGATAACTTCTTTAAAACCATTAAATAAATTTAATTTTAAACTACCTGATCTTATTTCAAGAATTAGAAATTGTTTAATAATTGGAATCAAAAATCCTGATGATAATTTAATTTTTGCATTGTTGATTAAGCATCTATCTGATAGACAAATAAATATTGATAAAAAGTTAATTGAATATATTATTAAAAGAATCGATCGATCATATGAAAAAATATTTTTGTTTATTCATAAATTAGATGAACTTAGTTTAAAAAAAGGCAAGCCAATTAATTTAGCAACTATAAAAGAGGCATTAAAATAATAAGGTAAAAATTGCATAAATATAGAACACATAATTGTTCAGAACTTCGAACGAGCGATGAAAATACTATTGTAAAACTATCAGGATGGGTGCACAGAATAAGAGACCATGGAAATTTGTTATTTATTGATCTTAGAGATCATTATGGAATTACACAGTGTGTAATTGAAAATACGAATGTAAATTTTAAAATTTTAGAAAAAATTAAACCTGATTCTGTAGTTTCTATAACAGGAAAAGTATTGAAGAGAACCTCGGAAACCATCAATAAAGATTTACCAACGGGAAAGATAGAACTTGAGTTTAAAGAGTTAGAGATTTTATCTGAAGCAAAAGAATTACCGGTGCCAGTTTTTGGAGAACAAAATTATCCTGAAGATATGAGACTAAAATATAGATTTTTGGATCTTAGAAGAGAAACAATGCATAATAATATTATCTTAAGATCGAAGGTAATTGCTTTTATTAGAAAAAAAATGACCGAATTGGGTTTTAACGAATTTCAAACACCTATTTTAACTGTATCTAGTCCAGAAGGTGCCAGAGATTTTTTAGTTCCGAGCCGATTAAACCCTGGAAAATTTTATGCATTACCACAAGCACCTCAACAATTTAAGCAAATGATAATGGTAGCCGGATTCGATAAATATTTTCAGATAGCGCCATGTTTTAGAGATGAAGATGGAAGGGCAGACAGGAGTCCTGGAGAACATTACCAGCTAGATATGGAAATGTCGTTTGTTGAGAAAGAAGATATTTTTTCTACTATAGAACCATTATTTTATGAATTATTCAGTAAATTTGGAGGTGAAAAAAAAGTTTCAGATTATCCATTCAAAAAAATTTCATACAATGATTCAATGCTACAATATGGAACTGATAAACCAGATTTAAGAAATCCTTTAATAATTTCAGATGTTACCGATATATTTAATTCTCCTGAAATTAAATTAGATATATTCAAAAAACAGATCAGCAAAGGTGCTATTGTAAGAGCAGTTCCCGCTCCCAATACTGTTAATAAACCGAGAAGTTTTTATGATCACTTTAACGAATGGGCAAAAACAGAAGGTGCTAATGGACTTGCTTATTTATCAATAATAAAAACCAAAAATAAACTTACAGGAACAGGATCTATTGCAAAATTTTTTTCTGATAACGGAGTAAATAAAATAGTTAAAGCATGCAATCTCAAAGATGGCGATTCTGTATTTTTTTCTTGTGAAAAAAAGCAAATAGCTGAAAAAATTTCTGGTTTGGCAAGGCAAAAAATAGCTAAAAATTTAGATTTAATACACAAAAATCAATTTCAATTTTGTTGGATCACAGATTATCCATTGTATCAGTTCGATGAAGAAGAAAAAAAAATTGATTTTAGTCATAACCCATTTTCCATGCCAAAAGTAAGTTACGAGGAGTTTGATAAAACAGATCCTTTAAAAATTCTTGCAGAACAATATGATTTGGTATGTAATGGTATTGAGTTATCCTCGGGTGCTATTAGAAATCATCTTCCAAAAATGTTCTATAAAGTATTTTCAAAAGTTGGATATTCAAAAAAAGATGTTGATAATAAATTTAGAGGAATGATCAAAGCTTTATCTTACGGGACTCCGCCACATGGTGGAATGGCTCCAGGTATAGATAGGATAGTTATGTTACTAGCGAATGTAGAAAATATAAGAGAAATAACCTTGTTTCCACTAAATCAAAATGCCCAGGATTTGTTAATGGATGCTCCATCGGAAGCAACAGATCAACAACTGAAAGAACTAAACATAAAAACTGTCAAAAAAAACAATAACTAATTTTATTATTTTTTGCTTTTTAAATTGATTCTTACATCAGTGAGGTCAATCAATTTTTTTTCGTAATTGCTTCTTACAAAACCTTTACTAGTAATATTTCTAACCATTTTTAAAAATTGTATATCTTCTTCTTTATTAATTTCTCTTTTACTTTCTTGGGGCACCAATGATGGTGTATGGGCCAGGTCTTCTCTACCCAGGTATGATATCGCAAGTTCTCTAAAAATGTAATCTAAAATAGAGGATGCACTTAGAATTCTATCATTACCATCAATTTTACCTGAGGGTTCAAATTTTGTTCCTACATAGGCATTAACAAATTCATCAAGTGGAACTCCGTATTGTAAACCCAATGAAATTGCTATGGCAAAGTTATTCATTAAAGCTTTAACTAATTCACCTTCTTTACTTGTATCAATAAATATTTCACCTAACTTACCATCGTTGTACTCTCCAGTATGCAAATATAGTTTGTGATTACCAATGGTAACTTTTTGAATGTAACCTTTTCTTCTATCTGGCATTTTAATTCTAGGATAAGATTTTTCATTAATCTGTAAATTTATTTTCTCATTATTTTTTTCTGATAACTTTTTATTTAGGTCTTTTTGAACTGTATTAGGAACATCTAAAGATTTACTATTAGATAAAGTATCTGCATTTTTATTATTTTCGCTCGCTAAATTTTTTGTTTTTCTAGTGTCTAATTTAACATCAATAATTTCAAACTTTCCATCTTCTCGCTGATCTAACTTTGAAAGTAGGTCTTCGTTTAGCTCATCCAAATAGTGTTTAACTTTAAAATTACACGTGTAATAGGTTTCAACTAAGTATTTAGCCATATCTATATGCCTCGAATTAAATTTTTTTTAAGAAAACAACTTATTCATGGTATATATCAATCCACAATTAAGTCTAATTTTTTTTATACAATTAACAATTGTGTTAATAATTATTTTTTTGGACAATATAACAAACTGTAGTTCTATTTTTTTATGAACTTTTTAAAACAAATATTTACATGGTGGAATCGTCAGACAATGGGAACAATGTTTCTAACTTTTTTTTCAGGCAAATTAAAAGGAACTGATGAATTTGGTAATAAGTATTATGAAAGTAAATCTGGTAAAAGATGGGTTATATATAAGGGTGCTGTTGAAGCATCTAATATTCCGCCTAATTGGTATTGTTGGATTCATTTCTTAAGTAATAAGTTGCCAAATTTCAATCAAAAGAAATATTCATGGGAAAAAAAACATGTGCCGAATTTAACAGGAACAAATAAAGCTTACAGGCCAAAAAAAATAATTGAAAAAAAAACTATTAAAAAAAAATATGAAATTTGGAAAGTATAGCATTTATTTGCTAATTTATTTTTTTTTTAGTTTAAGCCAATCTTTTGGCGAAACTATATCTAATATAGAAATTGAGAATTTAGATAAGCTACCATCTACATACGAAGAAGAAGAATTCGTAGACGAAGATAGCAATGGTCAGCAAATATTCCAAAAAGTAAAATATGAAGAAAACAATAAATTAGATAGCGGAATTATTATCGTTGAAATAAAAGCTCTAGATAAAATTACAGCAAAAACTTCTACATTAAGCATAAAATTAGGTGAAGAAAAATACTTTGGTAATTTAAAAATTAAACCTCTAAAATGCAAAGCTTCAGATGTTGATCAACCTCCTGATACAGTTGCTTATTTACAAGTGATGGACATTTCTGACAAAAATAATGATCAAGTTTTTGTATTTAACGGATGGACTTTTGCATCCAGTCCAACACTAAGATCTTTAGATCACGCAATATATGATTTATGGCTGCTTGGATGTAGTAATACTTAGTAAAATTTTTCTTGATTTAGCCAATTAACATCAAAACTTGAATTAATAAATTTTTGATGCATTAAAATTTTTTTATGAAGATCAATTGTTGTAGTAACGCCTTCTATAACAAATTCATCTAAAGACCTAATTGTTCTTTGGATTGCTTCAGTTCTATTTCTGCCATGGCAAATTAGCTTACAAATTAGACTATCATAATGAGGTGAAATTTTGCATCCTTGAAATATCGCTCCATCAATTCTGGTTCTAAATCCAGAAGGTTGATGACAAACACCAATTATTCCAGGACTTGGCTGGAAGTTTTGACTGGGATCTTCGGCATTAATTCTGCATTCAATAGCATGACCTCTTGAAATAATATCAGTCTGATTTAAGGTGGTATATCCTTTTGCCGCTATACTAATTTGTTCTTTTACAATATCAATGCCCGTTACAACCTCTGAAACAGGATGCTCTACTTGAATTCTGGTATTCATTTCTAAAAAATAAAATTTTCCATTGTCATATATAAATTCAACTGTTCCAGCTCCTTCATATCCAATTTTTTCAACCATTTTTACGGTTTTGAACAAAAGATCTTTTCTTACCTCGGCATTTAAAATAGGGCTAGGAGATTCTTCAATTAATTTTTGATATCTTCTTTGAACGGAGCAATCTCTTTCTCCAAGATGGATTGTTTTATTTCTATCAGAAAGAATTTGAACTTCTATATGTCTTGGATTATTGAAAAATTTTTCAATATAAACTTCGTCATTATTAAAATATTTTTTTGCTTCATTTTTTGCTTCATTGATAGCATTTTCTAATTCTGATTCTTTTCCTACTATTTTCATGCCCTTTCCACCACCACCACCCGAAGCTTTAATCAAAACAGGAAAGCCAATTGATGAGCAAATTTTTTTTGCTTGATTTAAAGTGGCTATTCTTCCATCAGAACCAGGGATTAGCGGTAAACCGTTTTCTGATGCAATTTGTTTAGCTTCAATTTTATTCCCCATGCTTTTAATTAATTGAGGATTTGGTCCTATAAATTTTATTCCATGTTTAGTTACCATTTCTGCAAAATTATAATTTTCCGATAAAAAACCATAGCCAGGGTGAATTGCTTCAGCATTAGTTACCTCTACTGCTGATAATAAAGCCGCAATATTTAAATAACTGTTTTGAGGTTGCTGGGAACCTATACACACACTTTCATCGGCAAGTCTTACATGCATTGAGTCGTGATCTACATCAGAATGAACTGCAACAGTTGAAACACCCAATTCTTTGCAAGCTCTAATTATCCTAACTGCGATTTCTCCGCGACCGGCTATAAGAAGTTTTTTAAACATTATTCCAGCAGAACTAATACTTGAGCAAATTCGACTGGTTGACCATCTTCAACACATACTTCTTTAACGATGCCATCTATTGGTGATGGCACATGATTCATAGTTTTCATTGCTTCAACAATCATTACTGTATTGCCCTTTTTTATTTTTTTTCCAACTTCTACGAATTTTTTTCCACCTGTCTCGGGCGCTAAATAAGCAGTACCAACTATTGGTGAAGTAATTTTTATACCTTTAACTAAATCAGTTTTTTTTTTTTCTGTATTTAATTGTGCAATTTCATTATTGGTTGAAATATCTGATTTTTTTATAGATACTTTTATTTTAGTATCTGATTGACCGTATTCAAGCTCGGTTAAATTGAATTCATTTAAATAATCTACTAGTTCCTTTATTAATTTTTTATCAATTTTCATTTGTAATTATTTTTTTTTATTAAATGTAATATTCCGTCTATAGCCATTAGATATCCTTTAGTGTCAAATCCACAAATAATACCTTTAACAGCTTTGCTTATCAATGACTTCTGGCGAAATTCCTCTCTAGAATAAATATTTGATATATGTAGTTCAATTGATGGAATTTTTATAATCATTAACGCGTCTAATATTGATACCGAGGTATGTGTATAACCTGCGGCATTAATAATTAATCCATCAAATTTTTTACCTGAATCTTGTATTAAGGATACAATTTCACCTTCAATATTAGTTTGTTTAATAGTCAATTCAACGTTTTTATTTTTTGCATAATTCTTACAATCTTTTATTAATTCTTCAAAAGTTGTTTTTCCATAATGGTTTTCTTCTCTTTTTCCTAAAAGATTGAGATTCGGTCCATTTATAATTAATATTTTCGTTGTCATGGATTATAATATTTAAATAAATAAGTCTTTTTTATGAATAACCTAAAAAAAATCAAAATTCAATTGAATGGTAAAAAGTATCAAATAAAGATGGGGCATAATCTTAAAGATTTGTTAAAATTAATAAAAAAAGATAACAACAAAGTAGCTATAGAATTGAATGGTGAAATAGCAGATAAAAAAAAATACAATAAAATATTTTTAAAAAAAAACGATAAAATCGAAATTGTTCAATTTATTGGTGGGGGATAAAATATATGAAAGATGATTTTATAATTGCCAAAAAAAAATTTAAATCAAGATTAATTGTAGGAACAGGAAAATACAAAAATTTTAAACAAACCGCAGAAGCAATCAAGGCCTCTGGCGCAGACATGGTAACTGTAGCTGTTCGAAGAGTTAACATTACTGATAAAAAAGAACCAACTTTAATGGATTATATTGACCCTAAAAAAATTACTTATCTTCCAAATACCGCTGGTTGTTTTAATTCTTATGATGCCCTTAGAACATTAAGATTAGCAAGAGAAATGGGAGGATGGAAACTAGTTAAACTTGAAGTATTGGGGGATAAAATAACACTGTACCCAAATATGATAGAGACAATTAAATCTACAGAAAAATTGGTTAAAGAAGGATTTGAGGTAATGGTTTATTGTACGGATGACCCAATTCTGGCAAAAAAATTAGAAGATGTGGGCGCATCTGCAATCATGCCTCTTGCTGCACCCATTGGCTCGGGTTTAGGAATTCAAAATAACATTAATATAAAAATAATCAAAGAACAATCTGAAGTTCCGGTGATAGTAGATGCTGGGGTAGGTGAAGCGTCTGACGCAACCATTGCTATGGAATTGGGATGTGATGGCGTTCTAATTAACACCGCAATTGCAGAAGCAAATAATCCATTATTAATGGCAGAAGCAATGAAATTTGCAGTTATTGCAGGAAGGAAATCTTATTTGGCTGGTAGAATGAAAAAAAAAGAATTTGCAAGTGCATCATCGCCAATAAAGAATTTAATTTAGATTTCGATTTTCTTTTTCTGGCTTCATAGTGAAATACTTTTTGTTTCATTTTGTATTTTTGAGTCTTCCGTGTAACTTTGTTTTTTTCCTTATTAAATTTTTCTTCAAATATCTTCTTTTATTATTGGAAAAAAAATTTTTATGATTCAAATTTTCAACAAATTTTATTTTGTATTCCAGGTTCTTAATAACTTTATTATTTTTATTTAATAGTTCAATTTTGTATTCCGGAATTATAAGCGAATTATCATAAATAAAATTAAGTTGTAACTTGTATTTCTTTTTACAATATGAAAGTTCATCATCAAATTTTTCTTTGATGTATTGAATTATTTTTTCAGAAACTCTTATGTTAACTTTTTTTATTTTATTAGAAATCGCCTGTTCTTCTGCTAGTTTAAGTATTTTAAAGGAAAAAGAGTCTAATGTAAGCACAATATTCCATTGCACTGAACTTTCTCTTAATCTTTGTCGGGACATTTCTAGCAGCCCAAAATTGCTTATTCTTTCGAATTGAATTCTCGCACGATCATTTACAAAATTATCTTTCAACCTTTTTTCAACTTCTCTTCTATTGCTATAATTAAACATATCGATAAAATCTATAATTATTAATCCAGCTAAATCTCTAACTTTAATTTGTCTTGCTATTTCATCTGCAGCTTCTAAGTTTGTTGCTAAAGCTGTTCTTTCCACATCAATTTCTTTTGTGGATCTTCCAGAGTTAATATCAATCGAAACTAAAGCCTCTGTTGGATTAATCACTATATATCCTCCAGATTTCAGTTTTATTATTGGTTCAAAAATTTGATTTAATTTTTTTTCAATTCCTTCTTTATAAAACAAAGGGACCTTACCTCTATATTTTTTGACATATTTAACACACTTTGGCATTATTTGTTTCATAAAGGATTTTGCTTTTTGATAACCTTCATTTCCTTCTACAATAATATTTTTCATCTTTTCATTATAGATATCTCTGATTGTTCTTTTAATAATATCGCCTTCTGCATATACCAAAGATGGAGCTAAAGAATCCATTGCCTTTTTTTTTATTTCATCCCAAATTTTAATTAAATTTTCTAAATCGTAATTTATTTCGTTCTTAGTTTTGTTATCCCCATTAGTTCTGATAATTAGACCCATTTCTTTTGGAATTTTTAATTCATTAAGAATTATTCTGATCTTCTTTCTGTTATTTGGATTAAAAATTTTTCTAGAAATACCTCCGCCCTTAGGCGTGTTGGGCATTAATATAGTATATTTTCCAGCTAAATAAATAAATGTGCTTAAAGCAGCGCCCTTTTTTCCTCTTTCATCTTTTAAGATTTGAACTAGTATAATTTGATTTGGTTTTATAACTTCTTGAATTTTATATTTTTTTGAACCAAAACTTTGTTTTGGTTTATGTTTATGAAATTTATTTTCTATATTTACAGTTTTATTAATATTTCTATTATCCTTCTCTTTAATTGGATTCACTGCATTGTTAGCTGGGTTTATTTCTTCGGCGTTAATTACATCGACATTATTAAATTCATTATCATTATCACGAAAATCTTCTCCAAGCGTTGTATGAGAATTGTTTTCTTCTAGTTTCTTACTTTCCTCTTTTAACTTTTCTCTTAACTCTTCTTCTTTTCGTTTCAAATTTTGGATGTCGCCTTGTGGAATCTGATAATAATCTGGCTGAATATCATTAAACGCCAAAAAACCATGGCGCTCTTTACCATAGTCAACGAATGCCGCTTGTAAAGAGGGCTCTACTCTACTAACTTTTCCTAAATAGATATTGCTTTTAATGAGTATATTTTTTTTGTTTTCATACTCATAATCTTCAATATTTTCTTCTGACTTAAGAACAACTCTAGTCTCATTTGGATGCGAAGCATCAATATATAAATTTCTTTCCATAATTTTTTAAATGTAAAATCGATCATTTTCATATTCTTTCTGAATCTCGTTTCAGTACGATTATATATAATATTTATTAAACAAGTTCTATAATTTAGTATTAAAATTTACAAATCATTGCTTTTTTGCCTAAAGAATGTCAGAATTATTTGATCAATTCTAGAATGTTGGAACTTATCAAAAAAATAACGATAGTTGCATTGTCAATGTTTCTCGTGTTTTTTGTGATAATATTCCTGATTTTGTGGACTTTTTCTAATGATTTGCCAAATTATAGGTATCTATTAAATTACGAACCTCCAGTTTCAAGTAGAGTACATGCTGGCGATGGTCAACTAATGGCTGAATTTGCCATTCAAAAAAGGCTATTTGTGCCTTTTGAAGCAATTCCAAAAAATGTTATTAATTCTTTTCTTTCTGCAGAAGATAAAAATTTTTTTAAGCATCCTGGAATTGATGCCAAGGGCGTTACAAGAGCCATAATTAATAATTTTAAGAATTATCTAAAATCTAAAAGATTGGAAGGCGCATCTACGATAACGCAACAAGTGGCAAAAAATTTTTTACTTTCAAATGAAATAACTTTTAAGAGAAAGTTTAAAGAAGCTATTTTAGCATTCAGAATTGAAAGAGCTTTATCGAAGGAAAGAATAATGGAACTATACTTAAATCAAATATATCTTGGACAAGGAGCATATGGTATAGCGGCCGCAAGTTTGGAGTATTTTGATAAGCCTATAAATAAATTGGAATATGAAGAGGCAGCATTATTGGCAGCACTTCCTAAGGCACCAAGCAGATATAATCCGTTTAAATTTAGAGAACTAGCTAAGAAAAGAAGAAATATTGTTTTAAAAAATTTGTATAAAAATAAATATATTACAATTAATCAACATAGCGAACTACAAAAAAAAGATATTAATCTTAAATCTAGAGAAGTTAAACTTATAGAAGAAGCAAATTATTATTCAGAGGAAATCAGAAAAATTTTATATGATCAATATGGATATGACAAATTATACAAAGGAGGTCTCTCAATAAGAACTCCTTTAGATCCTACCTATCAAGTTCAAGCAGCAAAAGCTTTAAGGGAGGGTCTTGAACTTTATGATCGTAGACATGGATGGAGAGGAGCATTGGCAAATAGAAAAGATGATTTAAATTGGTTTAGTTCAGTATCAAATTTAAAACTTGAAGAAAGTCTTAATTGGAAAGTTGCTAAAGTTATTAAAATGAAAAAATTTTTTGTTGATATTGAAACTGAAGACAAAGAAATTGGAAAGATAAATTTTGAAACAATAAACTGGACCAAAAAAAGCTTCAAAGAACTCTTTAAATTAGGCGATATAATTTATGTTAAGAAAATTAAAAAAAATAATTGGGAATTAAAGCAATTACCAAAAGCCAATGGTGCAATTGTTGTAATGGATCCATTTACAGGAAGAGTTTTATCGTTAGTTGGGGGATTTAGCTATAATTTGAGCGAATTTAATAGAGCTACACAAGCTTTTAGACAACCGGGGTCAGCTTTTAAACCTTTTGTTTATGCATTAGCCTTGGAAAGAGGATATACTCCGTCTACTTTAATCTTAGACGCCCCCATGGTTATGGAGCAAGGTGTAGATTTAAAGTTATGGAAGCCTCAAAATTATGGAAAAAAGTTTTATGGACCATCCACTTTAAGAACTGGATTGGAAAAATCTAGAAACTTAATGACAGTAAGAATCGGTTTGGGCGTGGGTTTAAGTAATATTATTAGCATGTCGAAGAAGCTGAATATTTACGAAGATCCTGAAGAATTAATTTCTATTTCTTTAGGCACTGCCGAAACCACATTATTAAAATTAACATCAGCTTATTGCACATTCGTAAATGAGGGAAAACAGATAGTTCCTATTATGATTGATAGAATTCAAGATAGAAGAGGTAGAACAATTTACAATGCCGATAAAAGAAAATGTATCAAATGTGAGCAAATATCTTATTTAAGCGATCAGGTGCCTAAAATTGAAGATAATTTTCAACAGGTGATCAGTCCTGAAACAGCATATCAAATGATATCTATGCTCGAGGGTGTAGTTCAGCGAGGAACAGGAAGAAAGTTAAAACATTTAAATTTAAATTTAGCTGGAAAAACTGGAACAACAAATAATAATACTGACACATGGTTTATTGGATTTACATCAAAACTTATTGTTGGAATTTATGTTGGTTTTGATGAACCTGCTTCGTTAGGGAGATATGAAACTGGGGGAAAAACGGCTATGCCAATTTTTAATAAATTTATTCTTAATAGCATTTCCAAACAAGACGCAACGCCATTTAAGGTTCCAGATGGCATAGTAATGATGGTTGTAGATCCAGCTACAGGTCAAAAAGTTGATTTTAATTCAAAAAATTCTATATATGAATCATTTAAAGAAAAAAATATAAGTGAAATTGATAATGAAAATAGTTATAATGATTTTATATTCAATAATTCAAAAGTGGGAACTAAAGAAATAATAAGATTTTATTAAAATTTATGACCGACATTGCTTTTAATCAAAATATTGAAAAAATTAAAAAAATAAACCTTAATATTAAGGGGTATCTTTGAGGCAAACAATATTAGGGAAAGAATATTACTTTTTGAAAAAAAATTCTTAGAGAAAAATTTTTGGAAAGATAAAAACTCAGCTCAAAAAAATATCAAAGAAAAAAACTTCTTCGAAGATATTTTGAATAATTATTTAAAATCACAAAAAGAAGTTGAAAATTTGCTGGAGCTATATGAGTTAGCTTCTACAGAGAATAACAAAGACGTTATTGATGAGTGTGAAAAAAATTTAAGTTTATTGTTGTCCGAAGCGAAATTAACAGAATCAAAATGTTTTTTATCTAATGAAAATGATAGGTTTGATAGCTATTTAGAAATTCATGCCGGAGCCGGAGGTACCGAAAGCCAGGATTGGGCAGCAATGCTTAGACGCATGTACATGAAATGGGCTGATAAAAAAAATTACAAATTAGAAATAATAAGTGAACATAGAGGAGATGAAGCGGGAATAAAGTCAAGCACTATCAAAATTTGTGGATCCTACATTTATGGTTGGCTTAAATCTGAATCAGGAATACATAGATTGGTTAGGATTTCCCCTTTCGATTCTGGTGCTAGAAGACATACAAGTTTTGCTAGTGTTTGGGTTTATCCTGTAGTGGATGACAGTATTAAAATTGATATTCAAGAAAAAGATTTGAGAATCGATACATACCGCTCCAGCGGTGCTGGCGGGCAACATGTAAACACAACAGATAGCGCAGTAAGAATTACTCATATTCCAACTAAAATAGTTGTGCAATGCCAAAACGAGAGATCTCAACACAAAAATAAAGAAACTTGTTTTAATATGTTAAAAGCTC